>Ga0179591_1196114_pt1 | contig 17105 bp, 26 predicted proteins | sample CZOMad2_1_08_16f_FD_182891 | JGI IMG/M metagenome (GOLD analysis project Ga0179591, IMG submission 182891) | Vadose zone soil fungal communities from Angelo Coast Range Reserve, California, USA - CZOMad2_1_08_16fungal (PacBio error correction) | ecosystem: Environmental > Terrestrial > Soil >... | reverse complement strand
TTAGGTTTTTTTTAATTCTTCCCCCTTACAGGTTTTTGATCTGGTCGTCGTGATGAAGTTTCCCCTTCCTTTTTGTTTGTGTTTTCTGGAAATGATCTTTCCTTTATTTAAGTTTTCCTCCCTCTCTCCCCGGCGCTTTCCGGCTTTTTGATGCTTTTTTTTTCTCTCTCGCCGTTATTCGCCAGTGAGTCCGGTGTGACCCCTGCTTCCCTTGGGCCTGTGACCAACTCGGCTCTTTCGTCTTTCCGCTTTCTCCTTCTTTTAGTCCTTTTTCTTTCAATTTTTCATTTTTCTTTAAACGCGTTCTTTTTTGGGCTCTGTTGCTTTTGAAGCCAAGCCACCTTTTGTCTCATTTTTCTGACTTCGGTTTTACGGTTACCTTTCCCCCCCTTTGGATCTGGCTGCTGCCTGAGTTATGTCTCCTCCCTTCTTGGTTACTCCTTCCTAGCCCGGGTTTTTCCCCTTTTTTTATCCCCCTTTTCGTTTCAGACCTTTGACGCCGTGTACCTAAAAAAATATGTTCTGTTTTTCGCCTTTTTTTTTCCCTCTTACCCCTCGACCTAGTCCCCTTTGTTTACTTTTGTCCCCTCCGTCGGTCGGATCCCCCTTTCGGTCCTTCACTTCCACCCACTTGTTCGTTCTGGTTCCGTTCTTTTGCAATTTCCCCCCCCCCCCCCCCTTTTTTCCCTTCCTAGTTTTCAACCTTTCCCCTTTAGGCCCCCACACCCCAAGTTTTTTGTCCCCACTTTATTGCTTGATGCTCTCGTGCCCTTGTTTCCACCCCGGACTATTTTTTGCACCTTTTTCTTTCTTTTTTTTTGATACAATCTCCCTTCCCGATGTTTTCATGACCTTTGACTTCCGGTTTTTTTGCGGTCTGTCGTTTTTTCTCCCCACATTAAAGGCCAGCTTTTCCACCCACCCACACCACTTAGCTGCTTACCCCTTCTCCCCACCAAATTTCTCCCACCTTTCTTACGTCATTTTATTAAACGGTTTTTCCCTTTCCTCAATCGTCTGTACTGAGCTTTGAATTTTCTTGCTGCAAGCTTGAAATTTTCTTGTTTCGGCCTCTCCCTTTGGACTTTCCCGTTTGGAAGGGCGGTCTCCTTAAGAATCTGCTCATTTATTCTTTCTGCACTATCCTTTTTTTCCCCTCCCGCGCCGAAATATCGGTCGACCGTCCCCACCCCAGTTCGAACCCCTACTGTCTGACCATTCTGTTATTCAGCGCGCTTTTATTCCGGCCGCAGATTTTTGTTGCATTATATCATTTTGAAAATTTCTTTATCAGTTCCATCCTTTTTTCCCCAATGGACCACTCCTTCGTGTATTCCTCCCTTTGGAAGTCCTTCACTGTGTAATATATAGTTTACCCCCAGTTGGCAGTGAATCCGCATGCTTTAGGGACCTGTTTTTTACCCTTATTCTTTAGCGCTTAGGTACTCAGGGACCTCCTTCCGGATTAAAAATCTTTCTCTTCCTCCCTTGCTTCTTTTTGGGGACTCTTTTTTCCCTATTTTTTACTCTTCAAGATTTTTTTTAGTGACACCCCTCCGTTCCTTTTTTTTTTTTTTTTTTTTTGCACCGACCTTTTGGCCCTTTTTCCCCGTCCATTTTTCGCTTTTTTTTTGCTGCCCCCTCCAAATCCCTGCTCTCGGGCCCCCCTCTTGTAGTATTTTCTGTCAGTTTTTTTCTTTGAACACAAAACGTGCCCCTTAACGCCTCACTGTTAAAACTGACCCTAGTTTTCCATCTATTCCGGACTTTTTTATAATTTCTTGTCATGCCTTCAGCTGATTGTGTGCTGCCCGCCCCCTCTGACTTTCTCCATGACCCCTTCCCTTTTTTTAAGATAACTCTGGATAGTATTTCGTCTTCTTGTGGCGTCCCACTTTCCTCCACCAATCGTTGGATCCCGTCCACCCTCTTTCTTTTCCCCCCCCCCCAAAACGTTTTTGTCCACGGCCACACGGGTGCCGATCCCCTCCTTTCTTATGGTCACCTTCGCGCAGCTACCGCAATATAGGGTTTGCGCGGGACTAGGGGATTGCTGTTTTGTCTTTCGAGATCGGCTGGCTTGCTTTTTCGTTCTTTTTCCTTAAGCGCTTTTTTTCTCCCGCGCCTTTCACGCGTACTCCTGCTCTGGGTGTCATTGCATTCCAAACCCACGCCGTTGGCTTGTTTATGAATGCACTTGATTGTATGCTTTTTCCTTTTCTTTCAGGTTTATTCTTTTTTTCTTTTCCTCCTATCCCGTGGTGCCCGCACCTTCTCTTTTTCCTCCTTTTATCTTTTCTCTTTTTTCTTTTCCTCCTCCTACGTTTTTTTTTTTTTTTATCGGATCCATCGAACTTTTTCTTCCCAACTTGAATCCGTAGCAAAACTCCTCTTCCTGTCACAACACACCAAAGCTTCACCACCCCTGGGTTTTTCGTCGTTACCCCCCTTCTGTGTAGTTGATCTGCAAACTCGAATTTTGATCAAGCGTTCCCTTTTTGTTTGTTTTTCTTGAATGAATTTTCCCCCTTCTTGCCGCCGTCTAGTCGAACTCCCCTTATCTTCCTGACCCCGCCCACTCTACCTTTTCTCCTGGAGTTTTTTTTTAGGCGTTCCCTATTCTTTTTCGGGCCTTTTGTAATTTTAAAACCCGGCCCCTTTTTTTTTTGGTCCCCAGTGCAGTCTTGGCGGATCCCCCTAGAGGCGGCGTGCCCCCCTTTCCCCCTCCCTCCTTCCCCTCTCCTTTCCGGCTTTCTCGTCCCCCTCCCCTGCGTTGCTAGTTTTCCCCTAGGTCCTTTCTTCCCCCCAGGAATCTGACGTTCCTGCTGCTCGACTTTGCCCCCGTTCGGGTTTTCCTTATTTTTTTTTTTTCTGCCAACTGGAAACTATTTTCCTGTTGTCGCTCTTTCTGGAGAAGTTCCGTTTCTTCTCCCCCCCCACTGGGTCCCGTAGCCCGGCTTTCTATTTTTTCTTTTTAGGGAACCTCCCCTCGACTTTTTGTTCCACTGTGCCGGTTCCCTTTTTTCCTCAAGTTGGCCTTTTAGTAAACCATTACGCCTTCCTCTCCCTTATCTTCTGACAGCCCAATTTCTTCGATTCCTTCCTTTTTTTCTAATTGGCCCCTCAAGCTGGATTTCCGGAGACATGATTCCTCATTCCCCTTTGACATTTCTTTCTTCCAAAAAGTCTCCTTTTTTGCCATTTCGATGTCTCATGGCAAGTTCTCCCCCCGTTCCACTGCCTTTCCCTGGATCAATATTCGGACTTCCCCGTGCACGCTGGGCTTTCCTTTCTTTTTTTTTTTAATCGCTTTCTCTCTGTTTCCTTGATTGTTTTTTCCTTTATGATAATTGATCAATTTCAACATGATATCTTGCGGCATCTTGCCCTTTTCCCTTCCCAACCTTCCCCCCATTCCCTCCACCTGTTGGCACTCTCGCCCAACCCATGTCTCGCTGACCCCCCCCCCCTTGTCGTTGTATCTTACTAGCCTTACCATTTGTGGTTGATACCTTGGTAGCCGTCTAGTGTTCCTGTTTTTTTTGCTTTCTGCTGACGTGCGTATCTTCTCTTTTTCACATCCCTTTCCCCTTCCTCCCGACAATTTGGTCCTTCTCCGTTTCTTTTCTAACGCAGAGCATCTCCCCCCCTTTCTTCTCGACACCTTGTTTGGTCTTTCCCTTTCCCCCCTCTCTTCGTCCCCCGTCCCTTGATCCGACTCTTTATGAGTCCCTCTGATTTTGCCCCGTTCGAGTCTTTTCCCCCCAACCGTAGACTAATTCGGTCGAGTTGGTATCGTGACAACTTTTCCCCTATCTGGCATTTTTCACTGGTTTTTCCTCCATTTTTTGTTTTTTCTGTTGGCTTGTGAGTGATTTGTGAACCCAGGTGTCTTCTCTCCACCCTGACTTCTGTACCCATGCCGCCGGCTCCAGCTGCCTTGACCGGACTTTTCTGACGACTTTTCCCCTTTTTTTTTTTTTTTGTTTTCCCCTACCAACTATCCCTTTTTCCTTGTTTTCTTAAACATGAATCATGCTCCCCTCACTCTTGACTTGTCCCGGCTCCGCGCCGCTTGTTCCAAGGATTTCAGGCACCCCGGTCCTCCTCTTAGTATCTGCCTGTCATCACCCTTTTTCGTGTGTTTGTTTGTCAGGATTCTCTTTTTGCAAGGACTCTCAACGCTAGTTTGTCTTTTCAACGTCTTTTCTCGACTGCCTTCTGATGCCTTTTTTTTTTTTTACCAGCCAGGCCTCTCCCATTTCTGATCCCATAGTCCATTGCTGACTATCTCCGTTTCTTTTTTTTTTCCGGAGGTCTCTTTTTCCTTCCCTTGTCCATGATAGGACAGTCCCGTGACCTTTTTTGTTTTTAAGGACGCGTTGGCGCCTGCGTCCTGCGTTTTGTTGACTTTTTATTTTTTCTGCCCTTCCTCCCCCCCCGCAGTTGTTTTCCCCCCCCTTCCCTTTCGTTGGCGGTTATGAGATTTCTCTTGTCACTCTATGCCGTAGATACCTTCTTTTCCCGCTGACTCGTGTCAGCTCTTTTCCCCCTTCTTCTCTTGGCGCCTCCTTGACTTAGTCTTGGTTCATTTTTTCTTCATTTTTAGGCCGGACTTTCTGCTGAGATGATTCTCTCGTAAGAAAAGTTTCCCCGTTCTATCGTTCCCCCTTACTGGGTCATTTCCCTGTAAAGATGGAGACGCGGTGTTGCGGAGTTTCTTTTCTCAAAGGCAGGTTTTTTTACCCCGCTGTATTCCAATGACTTCGTCTTTTTTTTTCCCTCTTTAACTTGACATATGATTTCGCCATGTTCCTCCCCCCCATCGCCTCTTCTTCTACCTGGGTAAACCTCCTCGTCCGTTTTTTTCCCCCTCCACAATCTTATTTTTTTTTTTTATCTTCCTCCCCCCCTTGCTTGTTTGAGGGTGTTTTTTTCATTTTTTCACCCTTTCCCCCTTGCTAACTTCAGTTGAACATTTAAGGAACCCCCCACTTTTTTTCGTCTCAAAACGCATTTTCCTTCTTTTTCTCCTTGTCACTTTGGCCACTTAACGTCTCTGCAAATGTCCGTTAGTTTGCCCTTGTACCACTTGATTTTTAATCTCCCCGCCTATCTCCCCCTCGCGGGGTGGTGGCACCCCCTTTTCACGCAAGGTTTTTGAACCCTCCCACCCCCAGTTCCCCCTTGTGCAGTTATACCTCCCCCCAACTCTGCAAAATCTTTCCCTTTATTCTTTCCTCGCAACTGCCCTCTTGTGGTCAGTGGTCCCCCTCCTGTCATTTTTTGATCTCTCGCTGACCGAATTCTTTGATTTAGCATTTCCTTGGCTGACCTTTAATTCACTGTTGCGTCCTTCCGGTACCTCCGTAGTATGATAATTTTACTATGTGCTATTTTATTCTCCATTCAGGGCCATTCTTCTCCTCATAGGACAGTGAGATCCAAATTATTGCGTTTATTTGTCAACGTCTCTTTTTCTTTTAGAGTCCCTCTTTTTCTTTCGGGACCGCCTCTTTTGCCCCCGTGATCGTTTTTTTCCCTGTAGTCCTTTCCTTTCCTCTTCCACTGCACCCCCCCTTGCGTTACGATATTGGTCCTCATTCAATTCATAGCTCGTTCCTCTCTCCTGTAGGGAACCCGTCCCCGGCAGGCTCCCGGGCCAACTGTGTTATTCGTTTTCAGTTGTTTTTTTTATCGCCAACGGATTCCGCATGCTCCAAAATTCTGCCAGAAAATCTCTTGTCTCTTTGGTCCTCCTACTGTGGTAGACCATCTCCAAGCTTAGGGGACCTACTTTTTTTTTTTCTTGTTTTCCTTTCTACCGGGCCTATGTTTCGGTTTTTTTTTTTGAACTGCCATTCCCCTGCTTTTTTCCGGGACCTGTTTACATTTCCTTTTTGATCCCCCACGATACAGCGCCCCCTTGGAAACACATGATAGTTTACTTTGCCGGAGAGTTCGACTTTTCTTTTTTTTTTTTTAGTTTGAGGGTTTTTTTTCTCCATTTTTTTCTTGATTGTCATGTTTCTCCTAAAGGAAGTCCTGCAAACGTATCCCCCCCTTCCACATGGACGGATTCCTCCCTTCAACCCATCACCTGTGACCTATGTCTCACTTCCTGCAGTTCCCTTTTCCTTGGATTCCCTTCCCTTTGTTGACAAAATTTTTGACCAACCCACCCCCTTTCGTTAAAGTGCAACATGTTCCTAGAACTCTTTTTTTTCTTTTTCCCTGAGCAAGCTAACCCTTCTACTCCGTCTTTTCTTGTAGATTCTTTGACTTGTTGTTAGGTCTCTCGCCCGTGGCGGCTTTCTGCACATCTCCTTGAGTACACCGGCTTTTTCGGCGTGACGAATTCTGATTCCTCTTTTTTTGTTTACTTAAACCACCGTGCCTTTGACTTGAGCACTTCTTTATTTTTTCTTTTTTTTCTTCTGTGGCGGGGCATCTCTTCTCCTTTTTGCCGCACGGTTCTATGCACTTTTTTCCTTCCTTTTTTCCCCTTTGTTTGTGTTTTTTGAGAGTCTCTTATCTCAACGTTCCCCCATTTATAGTCGCAAACTGACTACCCCTCCCTGACCACCATCTTCCCCCCCACTTTTCCCCTTTTTTTTTTTTTTTTTCTTTTCCTTTTTTTTTTCTTTTTTTTTTTTTCTCTTTTCTTTTTTTTTTTTCTTTTTTTTTTTTTTTTTTTTTTTTTTTTTTTTTTTTTTTTTTTTTTTTTTTTTTTTTTTTTTTTTTTTTTTTTTTTTTTTTTTTTTTTTTTTTTTTTTCTTTTTCTTCTTTTTTTTTTTTTTTTTTTTTTTTTTTTTTTTTTTTTTTTTTTTTTTTTTTTTTTTTTTTTTTTTTTTTCCGCATCAACGCCTGCAATCAATTTTTTTTTCCTTTTCTTAAATTCAGAATCACCTTCCCTTGTTATTTTCCTTCCCCCAAAATCGAATTTTTTTTTTTCCCCTCCTCCGCTCTCTTGATAGTTGTCTCTTTGCCCCCCTGTCGACAGGAAGCCTTTCTTATCTCCCTCCCGGCTCTCCCCTCCCCAGACATCCCTGTTGAGGATTAGCGGCTTCTTTCCTCTCGCCCTTCTGATGGCCTTTTTTCCTCCCTAGTTTTCTGGGCTCCACTTGCTTGCCGTGTTTTTGATCCCCCTTTCTTTTTTCGGAGGCATTCTCCTCTTCACTCGGACATGCAGGACTTTCCTCTTTCCCTTTTTTTGTCCTTCCTTGTCACCGTCTGTTTCCCGCGCACCCTTGCACGACGGCCTTTGCGTCCCTCCAAGTAGGGGCCCTTTTTTATTAAATGCAACTATTTCCCCTTTTTTTTGCAGTTTACGTGTGTGCTGCCCCTTTTTTTCGCACCCCCTCCCTGGTGGCCCCTCTTCCTGCGTGATTAGGTCTTTCAAAATCCCCCCCCCTCTCATTTCTTGATACGGTTTTTGTTTGTGTTTAGGTCCCTCTGTGTTTATTTTATGTTGTCGGGTACTCAACCCCCCTCTCTTGACTTTACTGAGTCCTTTGTCTGAATTGCCGACCCAGTTAGTTTTTTTTATTCCCCTTCTTTGATCTTGGTCCAGCCCCTTTTTTTTTTCAGTGCACGTGGCGCAAACTTGTCATTTTGTCCTTAGTGCTATTGCTTTTTGAAGCCCTTCCCAACGCTCCGTACGATTCCCTTTTGCAGTTGCCAGTACTTTTTTTCCTGATCCCCTTTTGGTCCCCGCGACGGAATCGGTTTCCTTTATAAATATGGTTCCCACTCCTTCCAACCAGAGGTTTGTCTTTTGTTCCTCGTCCTCTGGCTATCGTTCGATTATTGTCGTTCTTCAAATTTGACGTTATTTCCTCCTTCCCTGAAAAAATGCTCATTTTTTCTGCGTTCCTTTTGGGAAGGTCCCCGCCTAACTTCCCCACCGCTCCCAGTCATGCTCCGCCCTTCTTTTGCAGGGGATCCTCCCCAACCCCCTTTTTCCCACTCTCCTTCACCCCCCAAGCTTTTTTGGGCTTCTTTCCTAGTACGTAATATTTCTCCTTTTTTTGTTCACTTGGGGGAAGGCCGCTTAAGTTGATTTGTTTTCTTCCCCTCTTTTGCTTTATTTCTCGCGTTATTCTCCCCCTTTCCCATCAATTTTTCCGGAGCTTTTTTTTTTTTCCCCTGACACTTGCAGTGATAGTCCGTTTGACTTCCTCTCGAATCATGCAACCCTTCTTTTCTCGGAAACCTGGTTTTTCCTTTCACTTTCGGCCTTCTTGGCCCCATTCAGAACCCCTCCTTTCTTGATATGTACCTCAGCCCTTTTTTAAATAAGGGCCAAATGAGTTTTCCCAAAATTGCTTTCCGTAGCTGGGTATTTTTTTTTTCCCCCCTTCGTCCCCCCCTTTCTAGATTTCTGTTCCCTCCTACGACTTGGTTAATGGCCTTGTCATTTCATTTCACCCTTCATTCCTATTCCTCCCCTTTGCGCTCCCCTTTTCTTTTGCACGGGACATCCCTGGCGTGTTCCTTTTTATTAAGACCCCCCCCTCTTCCCCCCCTAATCCGCGTTTTACTGGATCACCCCCTTCTCCTTGCCCCTCCCTTACCTATTATCCCTCGAGCTCCCTCCGCCGAGTTTCGTTATTTAGTTGACGGAGTCCCCCCTCTTATCTCCAGAGGACCCGTGATCGATGTTTTTCTTTTTACCCTTCTTCCCGTAGCCGGATTTATGCGGGCTGCAATCTCTTTTCCGCTCGAATGCCCAGTTGATTCGGTGTCCTGAATAGACCTCCCCTCTCCCCCCCGTTCCTGAAGGATTCAGAAGGGGCCTGAGCTTTTCCCTTTCTCTTTTCGCCCTCCACTAACGGTTTGTGTTTTTTTTATTCAGATGGTCATTCACCATGCTACGTTCGTGATCTGGTCCCCCTTCCTGACCTTTTGAGTATTTCTTTTTTCGGTCCGCGAAAAAATGCCGGCTTTCGGCCTTCTTCAGTCAGATTTTTTTGTCCCATTCGCCCCTCCTCCCAACTTGTCTCTTTGGGTTCGCTTTTTTCTTCTTTTTTTCCTACTCTTTCGAGTCTACGCTTTTCCCTTCCAGTTTTTAGCAGTGTCTCACAGTCTTTCCCTTCTTCTGAGCCCTCGCTTGCCCCCTCCTGTCTTTTTTTTTTTCTTTAGCCCCTTTCAAAAATTTTTCTTTCTCTTGGATAGGTTTGTCGGCCGTTTGGTGACCAGCCCCGGCCCGTAATTCATGGTCAATGAAGGTTTTCCTCCCAGCTTGAGCTCCTCTTCAGGGGCTTTTCTCCCCTTTTCGGTTTTCGATACCTAGACAGTGTCTTTTGCCTAACCCCCTTTTACACGCTTCTTCATCAATTTGGTTCTTGATTTCCCTCTCCCAACCTCGACCTCTTTCGGCCTCCTTGTTACACGACTGTCGTTTTTTTTTTTTTTCCCAGATGCGTTTTCCCTCCTAACCCCGGCTTCTTTTTTTCGTGTTTTTTATTTACCCCCTTCCCCTTCGCAGCTCGTTGTACAATTGACCTTCCCCCAAGGTTCCTTCCCCCCCCCTCCCATTTGAATTCTGCTTCTGTGCCCCACCTTTTGCAAACTTACGATCTTTCAAATTTTTTTTCTATTTTACGTTTTTTCACCCCCCCAAAGCCTCCAGTCCAATTTGGTTACAAGACAGATTGTCCCGATTTGAGTGATCACACCACCTCCCTTTTTAAAACACAAACTAAGGCAGGCTTCTACCAAGTCAATCCCCCCCATATCCAAATATTTGTTTCAAAACCGCTTCAAAGCGAACTAAGAGGTTTCTTTCGCGCATCTTTTCTGAGAGATGATGTGTTTCTTGGCGGTCTGAATGGAATTTCCGTTCCATCTTTCCGTTACTTTTTTTTTGCGTCCCGCAAGGCCTTTTTTTCTCTCCTTTCATATGGGGCTAATTTATACGTATCCCGGTTCCCCTGTATTAACGGTTCTTTCTTCTTTTCCCACCCCCCTTTCCAGTTTTCAAGTGTGACCCGGTGCAGATTTTTTTCTATTCCAAGAGGTGCATTACTTGGATTGAATGCACCTGCCCCATATTTTCCGTTTGATCTTCTTCTGCACGGGGATTTCTTTCCCCGGCTCAATCCTCCCTGGAAACACCCGCCTGATTTCCTTACTTTTAAGCCTTACCGAATTCCCTTTTTGTTCCCCTTGTTTCAGCCTTCCCGTTTCTCTTCCCTTTCGGCCCGGCCGTTTTTTTAGTAGCGCCTGTCATTCTTCCCTTCTTTTTAAAAACCTTTTTTTTTTTCCCCCCCCCCTCCCCTGGTTTTATCGACGGCTTTTCGTCCTTTTCTTGGGTCTCTTTTTTTTAGTTGGTCCCCTTTCCGTTTCCGTGACCTACCCGGCGGACCTAACCCATTTCGATTTTTGCGGTTTTTCACGACTAAACCGGGCCGGCTTTTTCGGGCACGTGGCTTTTTCCTCCGTCGTTTTTGTCCCATTTCCCCAAACTGATAGCCCCCTCCCTCCTCCGAAAAAGGGTCAGATTTTCTTTTGCCAGAATAGGTCCTTCCTTTCGTCTTTCCATTTAGAGCTTCTTTTCTTTTACCCCGTCGATGCTGTTTTCCACCCGGCTATTCCCAGCTCATACTTTCACTATTTGACTCCTCACTCTACGGTCCCTTTATTTAGAGGTAGGGTTTTTTTAACCCTTGAGGGGTTTCCCAGAAAATTTTTTTGACACCCTGTTCCTTGGTTCCCCCCTGTTTCGTTTGTTGAACCTTCACCATTGCCCAGCATACCTTCCTCGCCCTTCTTTTTCAAGCTCATGCATTCGGCTTTTTTCTTTAGTATTTTTCTTTTTTGCTTTCCCCGGAGAGTGAATTGGTACTTTCTCCTCCCTGTTCCTCCTCCTGCTAACTTCTCGCGTTTTCCTAGGCCGGTAATTGGTTTGTATACCCCCCCCCCTCCTTGATTCTCATGATTCCCCCCCCTTCTGATGGGCCGCTTTCTGCTTTTGTTTCGGTTTCTGAGATATTTTGCCCTCCCCATTTCCCTTTTTTTTTTTCCTCTTCTTCTTTTTTTCCTCCCTCTGTTGTTGTTTTTCCCCTCTCTTATTCGCAATTGCGTCCAAAATGCTCTGTTTTTCGCAAACTTTCCCCCCCATCAAGGAACCTGCACCTCTTTGCCACCCTTTTTTTCCTTCCGTTTTTTTTTTCTCCTGATAGGCTTTTTTTTTTTTTTTTTTTTCTCAAACCCATAGTCCCCCCGTTTCCTTCGGAGCCGGCCTGATGTAACTGCTTTACTCCTTTCCCTTATATAGCACCCACACACGGCATTTAATCGCCCCGAAAAGTCTGTTTTTTTTCTTTTTTTTCTCTGTCTGCCAGACTTATTTGCAGGTTCTTGCTCTTACTTCCACACGTCCTGTTGTTGGGCTGCCCACTTTTGACAACCAAGTGTTAGTTCTGAATGTCTCAAAACTCCTCTTTCCTTTTTAAGTGTTTTTTTTTCTCCCCGTAATTCCTTGATTCTCGTTCAACTTTTCCTCCCTGGGCTCTAGGAACGGGGTTCTGCACCTCCAGACGTCTGCATCCTTTTTCAGCCCCCTCACCGTAGGTTATCTTGGTTGCCCCCCCCCTTTAAATATTTTTTTCATTGCAGCGTTTCTTTCTAGGTTTTTAGACCCACCTGATCCCCTTTCTTTTGTTCCCGCTTCCTTCTTCTTTCCTTTCCCCCCATCAATTTTTGCCAGGCGGTAACATGGGCCTTTTCTTTTCCCTTTTCCCATGGGTTCCCCCACTTCCCCTGGATGAGCCCGCCTTTTCTTCTTTTTTGGCCTGCCTTTTTTATTCCGTTGCGAGCACGGGCCCGCCTATGGTTTCTTTTTCTCCCAGGGACTGGTAACCGCTTTCCCTTTAGCAATCCCTTGTCACTTCTTCCCCAGAGCTAAAGCCGGTCTTTCGTGTTCCTGCAGTGATTTTTTCCATCTCCCCGGTTTTTTTTCTGCTTTTGCTCCCTGGAATTTTCTTTCCCTTTTCACTCTGCTTAGGAAAGACCCGAAGGTTGTCCTTTTCTCCTCATTGTGTCCCCCCTCTCTGCCTCCTTTCCCTTTTCTTTAACTGTCTTTTGAAGTCTGCCTTCGGCTATGAACACCATGCAGCATCTGGTTTTCGGTCGGGAATTCTTTCCCCGTGCTTCCCTTCCCTTTCCCCGTAGATCCTTCTTTCGTGCCCTGTCCCACAACCATCCCTCTCCCCCCTCCACAGAGGGCTGGAGCTCCGTTCACTTCAGTCTATTTTTTTTATTTGTTTCTACTTGTTTTGTACCTCTTTTCCGTGTGATCTCTTTTCCTGTTCACTGCCGAATCTCGTACTACCCTTTTCATTCCTGTCCCTTACCCTTTCCTTTTCGTCAATTTTTTTTAAACAGGGTGCAAAGTGACGCGCTTCACGCAATTCGTCTTTTTGGATCCCCCTTTTGTTTACCTCCATTTCCCACCCTAGTTTTCTTCTCCTGACATTTTCCCCATCCCCTCTCAGTGTGTGAGCCCTTCCTGTTCATTTTTCTTGGCCCTCATTCCTTTATCACCCCCATCCCCTGACTTTCATGGTTCTCCGACTTTCTCTCCTATTTCGGACATCTTTACACCCTGACTTTTTTTTTTCGTATTTTCCCTGTTTCTGTCCCCACCGTTTTCTCTCTGCCTCCTGATCCCAGCTTTTTTCTTTTCTTCCAGGGCATGGACTTTTCCTTGGCTGGTTTTCCTCCCCAAAACTATCCAATTTTTTCTCTTTCCCTCCCCTTTTTCCCCGTGCTAACATGAATCCTCCCGACGAATTTTTTTCGCTTTTTAGTTCTCTAAGGTCCCTCTCTTTCCAGGCTGCAGGACTGGGATGTCAACCGTCGTTCTCTAAGAGGAGTCGTCTTTCCCCTTTTTTTGCCCAGATAACTCTATGATGCTTTCTTTTCCCTCTTTTTTAAGCTTAGTTTCATTTTCTCTCCCGCCGCCCCTCCTTCATCTCCCCTTTCAGGTTCTTCCATTTCCTGAACTTTCTCTTTTCCCCCCTTTCCCCCTTTCCTTTGGTGTTGTGTCGTTCAGAGAGGTTTCCCTTTTTCCTTGGATCTGACGGATTGGCGTTTTCTCTTGTATTCTCTTCCGGATTTTCATTTTTTTTTCGTCCCCGTCAACTTTGAGTCGGTCTTTCGCATCTTCCGCCGTCTTCCCATTCCCGATCCAAAGTACCTGGCGTCCGGTTTTTTCTTATGCTATTTTTTTCTTTCCCTTTGGCATCGATCTCCCTCAGTCGCGCACGAGGTTTTCTGTGCAGTTCTTTTCCCAAAATCATTTCCCGGCTTACCTTTTGTTTTTCCTGTCCTTTTCTCAGAGGTCTGCGGTCCTTTCTTTTTTTCTTTTTATCCGGAAAAAAAACTGGATGGATAGTGTTTTTTTTCCGATTTTTTTTCTTTTGGAAGCCCCCCCCAGTTTTTATCCTTCCTTCCCCCTGCCGGTTTTTTTCCCCTCTTCTGTCGTGCCCTAGCCGTCTTCCAGCTCTGTTTTTTCGGATAAGTCAATTCTTGTTTTTTTCCCTCCTCTTTTTTTTTCCATCTCCCCCCCCCCAATTCGTTTAACTGATTTTATGCCCCGCCTCCATCCAAACGCTTTCGTTCTTCCATCGACCAGATTCTTTTCTTTTTGTGTAAACTATATTGCCAAAACATCGATTTTTCTTCACCTCCCCTGGAAAAACTGCTTTCTTTCTTCCTTCGTTTCTGGGCATTCCTGTATTATATTTTTCCCCTGGCCCTTTCCCCCCCCAATGTTCTCGAAACCGACCCTGAATTGTACTTGAGCTCTCGTTGCCACACTTTTCAAGTCTACGATATGCACATTTGTCTGGTTTCCGTTGGTTCTTTTTTTATTCCCGCTCGCCGTCGGAAAACTTTCAAATTTTTTTTACACCATGACTCGATTTTTTTTTTTGCTTCCCATTTAAAGCCCCACACCCCATACAAATCTCCGGCTCCCTTTATCACAATATCCCAACCCTTTCTTCAAACCTTCCCATGACCCGAAGCTTGTTTTTTTTTCCCTAGCATTTTTGACTCTTCTGTGTGGCCCGACCCCCTAGGTTCTCTAGAAGGGGTGGGGTCCCTTTCGACTTTTTTTAAGGCGGGTTAATTTTTCCGTTAATTTCCGCGTCCCGCTATTTTTTGGATCTTTGGATAGTCCCCTCTTTTTTCAAGCTTTATTGCCGATCCATTCCCTGAGATTTTTCCCCAATGCCGATGTATCCCACTGAGAGTTTCTTCTTTCCCCCCGCGCAGGATCTCTATTTTTTCCCAGGGCCTTTTTCTCCCTTTTGATCGCGTGGGACCCCCCCCCCAATTCTCAGGAACCACTCCCCCTTACTTTCCCCACATTCGTCGGTATACGATTTTATTTGGAGCATTTTCACTCAAATAGTTTCCGGTCATTATTGATGACCCTCTTCATCGTGGTCCGGTTACCTCTTTAGAGCCCCCGTCTGATCAGTTGATAATTCTGATTAAACCCCCCTCCAAGATCTTTTTTTTACGGCACTTCACTATGTGTTTCTTTTTTAGAAACATCCGTCGTGTGGACCTAACCGGTTTTCTTTCAATTTCCCCCCTGCCCTGGTCGATTGGCTTGAGGGTTGACCACCAATGCCCATCCCATTTGTCCTAGTTGGTCCCCGTTCGCTAATGGTGCAACAAACCCGGTGGCTTCCAACTTCAGGCTTTCACCCCCCCTTTCACTATGTGTCCTTTTCAATCTTCCTTCCAGGTCTATTCCAATTCGTTCGAGGAGCCTTTCCTGATGTGTGCCGTGTTCCGCGCGCTTTTCACGTCGAAAAGAGGGCCCTTCGCCGAGGTCCTCCGGATTACTGATTTCATATTTCGTGAGACCATGTGCCTTTTTTTCCCTTTTTTTCCGAGTTGGATTACAGGGTCACCCACTAGACTTTGGCCTTGGCTGCCACACCCAACGGGTCCCCGGTTTCAATCGACTTTTTTCCCTTTTGGGTGCCGCGGGCACCCGCCTCTTAGGCAATAGCCGATCAGCGCACAGGTCATTCGTAGGTTCTGCCTTTGACTCTTGGATTTTTTCTGGCCCAGTCATTTAGTTCTGTTGAGGCGTAGAGTTGTCCCGCGTCTCAGGTCAGATTTTTTTTTTGCGGACCTTCATTTTTTTTTTGCACGCCCCCCCCTTTTTTTGTTGCTTCCGGTTCATGCCCACCTTGATGTCTTCGTTTTCCTTAGTGTCGTCTGTACGATCAGTTTGCATCCCCCTTTTCTTGATGGGCCTCCTTTCCTCCCCCTCCTTTTTGTTTGTTTTCTGTCTTGGTTTTTCCTTCTGGCAAACTTAATCTTATCACCTGCACTTTCATTTTTACACCGCACAAGCTGACCCCATCAAATCAGGGTGCTGAAGACTCTTTGTTGTTTGCCCCCCCCCGGCGTCTAAGTAGTGCCGGGCTTTTTTCTGACGGAGTAACCCTCTGTCCTCCGTGCAATGTCTCGACATCCCCCGGCATCCTCGCAGCCACGCCATCTTTGTTTTTCCCGTTTTGAGGATGATTCCGGAAGAATCCTTCCGATGACTTTTTCCCCTTCTCCTTTTGTGGGCGCCAAGGAACGCAGAGCCCTGCTACCCCCCCGATTTCGTGACCTTTTCCCTTTCTTCCTTCCCCTTTTTTTTAATCGATTCTCGTTACCACTGCCGAGGGGCTCGGTTTTTCACGGCGGTTCGAGCCCCCCCCCCCTTCTTCCTCCGGCATTTGCCATCTTTTCCCGTAGGCTAATACTGGCACCAAGGAAAATTTCAGTTTTTAAGCTCTCGGGCTTTCCCCGTTTTTTTTTTATCCTCCCCTTTATTACCGTTTTTTTTTCCCCCTTTGGATTAGGGATTCATTCAACCCTCAATTGCGGTCCAGGACAGTTCTTTCCATACTTGGGGTTTAATTGGTCGCATCCTTCCTCCGTCGATCCAGCTGCGGGTAAAGAATTTTTCCCATCCAGATCTCCTTTTCCTTCCGGTTCCGGTTGTACTCACTTGAATCGTTTCCTCTTTCTCTTTGAATGCCGACCCCCCAGTCTCGTAACCCCCTCCTGGGATTTTTTTTCGTGTTCCTGTCCATGGCAACGCTTCCTCCACGGCATAGACCTCTGCTAACATCTGTCGGACCACCTAGCCCCATTCGCCGGGGGATGAAACGCATTCTTTTTTTCCGATCTTCATTGGCGCCCCCCTTCTTAGTGGAGAATGTTGCTTCCATAAAAACTATCCTTTCTTTTCTTTTTTCCCCGGCAGGCAAGCCCGTTTTAAAGGTGTGACTATTGCTCGCAATCGGGTGACGTCTCTCAAAACCTCCGTCCCCTCCCCAGCTGTCATTCTATGACGTTAATAGACTTAATATTGAAATTTTTCTCTCTTTTTTTTTTCCCCGGTCCTTGTTTAGCTTGCCTTGTTCTCAATGCGCTCGATTTTCCTTCCCATCAATTTCCCCGTGAGCTTTAACCCTCTGACAATTTTGATTCTTGTTGTTGGCACGTGCTGTTTCCTTCTTTTTCCCCGAGAAACTGTGTTTTCCGTCTCACTTTCACTTTCCAGTCTGCGTCCTGAAAAGTCCCTCCCCCAACCACCTCCTTTGTTGATTTTCTTCCTGATTGATCCGACGGTGAGTCATTCCCCCAGACAGTATTGTGTATCGAAACAAATGGCTTCCCTACTTTCAGGCTCTGTACCTTCTTTTTTCTTTTCCTTGCACCGGCTTTCTTTGTCTTATCCCCCCGTAAGTTTTCGTAACTCCTATGAGTCTTCATGTTGCGGACCGGACCGGCTTTGTTACTTTATTGGTCTTCCGTCAACTTTATCTCTCCTCATTCGCGTTTTCCGGTGCTCCTGCAACCTTGTTTCGCTTCCAGATGAGGTCGATATCGTGCGAGCTCTCTTCTCCAGGATCCTTTTTTTTTTTTTTTCTCCCTACGCCTGCTGATCCCGTTCCATGCCTCCATCTCAAAGAGGCCGGATTTTTGTTTTCTTTTTTTTTTACTGGTGGCCGTGGACATACGTGTCCCCCTTGCGCTGACTCACGCTTTTTTTCATCGAAGACCATGACGTT
>Ga0179591_1305502_pt1 | contig 17110 bp, 18 predicted proteins | sample CZOMad2_1_08_16f_FD_182891 | JGI IMG/M metagenome (GOLD analysis project Ga0179591, IMG submission 182891) | Vadose zone soil fungal communities from Angelo Coast Range Reserve, California, USA - CZOMad2_1_08_16fungal (PacBio error correction) | ecosystem: Environmental > Terrestrial > Soil >... | reverse complement strand
CCCTTGTTTCCCCTCCCAACTCCTTCAATCAATGATGACCCCCCCCCTCGCAACCCCCCCCTTTCTCTTTTAGGATCTCCTTCTAGGGCGTTTGACAGGGACCTTAGACCCACTATCATTTGGCCCACCCCCCCCCTTTGTTTTGGACTGTGAACCCCCTGGTTCTCACTCTTAATAGAATTCTTGAATGTCCTATTCGGGTTCCCCGGAAGACTTCTTGGACGATTCCCCAGGACCCAAGCCCCACAACATACCTGACCCACAGAGTTTTCCTTCCTTGAGGCTTGGTATACTGAATTGTTTCAAGGCTCCATTTTTGCAAGCCCTGCTCCCCTTCACCAAAAATTTTTCTATTTCTCCACGAGGACATTCTGGCTTCGAAACCCCCTTCCTTGAGGTGAAGTTGCCCCCCCCTCCGCATCTGGGTGCCCCCCCCCCCCAAGGGTTCTCCCCAGGTTGATCGACAGCTATCAATGCCCCCAAAGATTGGTCCCATCTGCTCTCCGCTGCCCGATTTACTTTGTTAACCGTCCGTTCCCATTTGTACAAGTCTATTGGCTTCCAGGGTCCTGCAAAGTACTCCGTGACCCAACCGTTTTCTGAACACCCCCCCCCCCCCCACTCGGCCCTTTTTTTTCCTTTTTCACCCATACAGATCCCCCCCTTTCAAAAACATATCCCTTCTCAGACAGATGTTCATGGAGCCGAACCCTTTCCGCCACTCTGAAGGGGTGTTTGGCATGTCTCCCTCTTTTCGTGATTTTTAACCCGTCTTACCAATTCCAATTTTTCGACCAGAACCCAATTTTCCCCCCCATGAAGAAGAGTTCGCTCATTTCATTCCGATTAAAACTTTTTACCCGCCTCCTCCACCAAAATGTGATCTACGTTTCCCCTCGTTGCTTGGCCCGATAGTTTTCCAATTTCTGAGCTGTTCTAGTATTACGCCCTTTAGCGGACCTCCTTCCACTGGAGTCTTTTTTGCCCCTTCCAAGTAACATCGACTTCCAGTGGTAAGTTTCCCGTTGGCCTCCAGTCCTTGGCACGTGTGGTTTTTGTTAAATGGATTTTTGGTGGTCATTGGTTCCCCCCCCCCCCACTTTCCTTTGTTCCTTTACCCCGAATTTAAGATGTCTCTCTTGTGGGTCACACCATTTCTTTTTTTTCAGGGCAAACCTTCAGAATTCCATGTGGAATTCCCCCCCAAGGATTCCCCCCTCGACTCACTCACCGTCGGTGATAGTCACCACCCTCTGGACCCCAATGGCGTTCCCCCTTTGGGTGAACTTCGGTGCAACACTTCTTTCCCGTGGACAAATTGCACCATTGGACAATGGCATTTTCATTTTTTGGAACCTCCCCTTTCGTCCTTGTAGTTCCGTTCGTTTATCACCCCTCTTCAACATCAACGTTAACTGTCTCTCTTTACCCTTCTGTTCTAGTTGGCTTGTCACTCTTTGCTTCCAATCCCCGTCCGAGTCACCCCCAGCCCTGAAGGAATCCCTTAAGGTTCCCACCCCGACCCCCCCAACAAACTTTGCACTGGTCACACTCTAAATCCTGCGGCCTCTTGTTAGTTTTTCATCGTACCTGCCGTGCCACAGAACTTGCTTCTCCAAACCCCCCCCCCCCCCTTTCTGACATGTAGCCTGTTGCAACACGTTTTTTAGGAAAACCTTGACCCCTTTCGCGGCGAGTAGTTGATTCCTAATCAGCTGCTTTTATTTTTTTTTCACCCTGCACGTGGTCCTGACAGTTTTTTTCCTTTTTCTGAACTTTACCCCCGTACAAGATTCTCCACATTCACCCCAGCGTTTTCTTCCCCAAGCCCCGTGATTTGGAGGCGTGCGGCTCGACCTACCCCCTGCTTTATTTCCCCTTTTTTTTTTTCCAGTTGTCTCCGTGTGTCGGAGCATCATCACATCACGTCCTCGTTGTTTTTGTTCCCAACAAGACCTTGTTCCCCTTTTTCTGTCCCCTGCTCAATTTTTGATAGTTTTGCCTCAAGATTTCCTTGAGATAAGGCCGCACTTGTGTGAAAGTGGTCGGTTTTCTGGGATTTAAGCCTGTCCCCCCCTCCTTCCCATTGTAGCGGTTGCTCAAAGGTGTTTTTTTCTTTCCCCACAAATTGAGTCCTTTCCTTCAATTCTGGACTTTTTTGTTCCCCCCCACACATTTTCACTGAATAAGAGCTGCCCACCCCACCCAGAGTGCTCGTTTACCAACCCCTATGACTGGCCACTGTTATTCGTCCTGTAGCAAGTTTGCGCAGTTTTCAAAAACATGCGTTCCAAACCCTCCTCCTTTTTTCCCCCATTAGTCTCCCACCCCACTCACTTTAAACCCTTGTTTATTTTCCCCCCCTCCTTATCACGTTTGTGTTTTGATAGGATATTCTCATGGTTTACCCTTTTGCTCGTCTTCCTCGACGATGTTCCACCCCCAGAGGGGTTTTGTCACGACTTTTTCAACCTCTCCTTTCTAAGGCACACCTGAAGACTTGGTCATAACTTCCATTTTTTTCCCATGACGAGCACTCGTTTTAGAGACCTGGGTGTTGCCATGTTTTTCGTTTTGCCACCAACCATGCAACAACTTTCCCCACGTCCTCGCCTCCCCCCCCCCCCATTGTTGGTCATTCCCCACATGTCTCACCGGTCTGTGATCCGAATTCTTTCCTTTTTTGATTCTTCCCAAATCCCCCCCCCCCCCCACGCCATTTTTCTTTCTCCAGTTACCCCCCCCTTTTGCTCCTTTTTTCTCACAAACGCCGCGCTTCATTTGACACTCTACCCCGATGTGCCAAATCTTATGCCCCCGTCTTTTATAGACTCCACCCGGGTTCCCCCATTTTCATTGGACATGTGTTGGGAGTAATGCTAACCCTCGACCAGCCCGGACCTGGGTTTCCCTTCCCCCATTTATTAAATCCCCCGGTTCTTCTTTCCCCCCCCCCGCGACCGGCCCGCAATTTCCCATGGGCGTTCGTCCTTGTGCCAACCAGATGTTTGAGCCAACACCAGGAAAACGATTGTTTCCCCTGTCGTCTCATTGCTTTCCTTTTCTCCCCCCCCGTTCTAAATGAAAAACCTGGTTAGGTCCCAACCACTTCCCCAAGCATTCCAGCCTATGTCTTGTCTTGTCCCGCCTTCTCGCTACTTTTTTGTGTCACCGTTCCAAAAGTTTCAGTCGCCCCCCAATGGGGAGCTAAGTTTCCTCCCCCTTGAACTTCCTGCAGGTCACGCTTCCTGCCCTTGGCCTTCGGCCTTTCCCTAATGTTCAAATTGCCCTCGTGTTTTATTCACGGTATTATTTCTCGTCGTTTTGACAGTCACCCATCTTTGACCCTTCCCCTGTCATAACCACCGTCCTTCTAAATTGCTTCCCCGCCCCCGTCCCGGGACCCGTTATTGTTATTCTGTCTCACGTCAATTCATCCTCGTAAATTTTCCGTTCCCCCTAACCCCCCCCCCAGATGTGAAACATTTCAATTTTGGCAATTGGGGCCCTTTAGTTGTTTTCACCTTTTACACACCCAGTTGGTTACGCCCATTGTGTCTTTCTTATTTTTAGAGCACCTTCTTTAGTCCTTTTACTCTTTTTTGACCAAAACGTTTGTCCGGTCCCAGGCAGGTTCGAAAGTTTTTTTTGTCACTTCCCCACAGTTTTTCACTTGAGACTCCCTTGATCTTTTTCGTACCCTGTGTTCTTTTGTTTTACAGTTTGGTAAACCCCCCAAAAATCAAGGGCCCCACACCACCCCGTGCCCCGTTCCTTCTGGTTTTCCCCCCTTTTTTTTTGCCCCCCCCTTTCTTGAAGTATATGTCATTTTTTCAATTCTTTCCCCCGGGATGCCCCCTAATGTTTTTGCATATGTAACCTTGCGTCACGATCTCACAAATATTCCGCACCATGTCCAGGTACGTTCCCGCTGCGTCTTCCCCCCCTGGAGCTAATTTTTTCCCAGTAGTGGAGCGTTCTTCGCTCCCCCCCCTTCCCCATTCTTTTCACGGCTCCTCCCTGGCAGGTGATTTCGTTTCGCATTGTGTGAATTTTTCTTTTTACCCCAGGTTTGGGAACTTTCCCGTTGTCCCGAGGCTTTCTTATCTTACTGGCCCCCACTCCCCCCCCCCCCCCCCACTTGGTCCTCGTTGCACCCTTTTTTTTCCTTTTTTTTTATAACTTACAATTAGTTTGAGCAAATTTACCCCGGTTTGGAGGTTGGGCATTCCAGGTCCCCGTAGTTTAGTGTCTGATGTCAAACTTTTGCCCTCTGTTTGTTTAAAAACGTTTTTGTTTTTACAAGTGAGAGTAATTGTCTACTCTCCCCTTAGGGTTCCCCGTAGTTCAGGAACGTTTTTTGTTTTACCCAGATCCAGGCTTCCGGAAGCTTCTCAGCTCTTTGCCTCTGGGGCCTTTCTGTTCTCGCGTTCTCTGATCAAAGTTTCCCCTCCTCTTTTTTCTTGTTGGTGGTAACCTTCCCAAATTTTTTGCTCGCCGCGTCTTGTCAGCAAACACCAGACTTTTTGCACTTCCCTTGCCCTTTTCCTTTTTTGCTCTGTTGTATTGCCTTTTTTGTGGATCCTCCTCCTTCTTGGAGTTTATTTGTTCCCGGTTTTTTTTCTTGTGATTTGAATCTTCCCAGGCCCCCCGGCGTGCCTTCCCTGCTGCCCCCCCTCCTCCTTCCGTCTGAAGGCCGATTTTCCTATGGACGCACTGCCTTTTTCTTTTTTAATTTTCCCCACCCCCCAAACTCCACACCCCTTTTTTTGGTTGCCAACCCCCCTTCTATTCCCAATTTTTTCCCACGGGCACTCTTTTTTTTTCAACAGCGACTTTCAGCGCCCGTCTCTCCCATTTTCTTTTCGCTGTATTCCGATGGATTTTCCCCCGTATTTTTTTCTTACCACGGCCCAAATTAAACTGACCTCGTGTCTCGCCCCGTGACCGGCATGTTTCGTCCCTTCCCCCACTTGTTCCCCCCCCCCTTGGCCCAGAGTTCCTCCGTATTCCCCTCTACCCGCTTTCATCAGCGTTACGCCCCATCCATTTTGCCACAATTCTAAGATGATTGCCCAACCGAACCGTTTTTTCCCTTTATGGGGGTTCTGTTCACGCCGATAGGTTCCCCTGTCCCCAACTTGACGGGGTGACCAACCCCCTACAAATTGGTCCCCTTCCTTCGTATCATTTCCCCAGACTTATTATAATAGCCCCCTTGGTTCCCCCCCATAACCTCCTTGGTGAATCTTCCCGTGCCCCCTTTTTTTTCCCTGAATAACCCCCCCCTAATCGGCCCCCCGTTACCGTCCCGTCATCTCTACCATGATCTAATTTTTTGTTCCCCTTGAGCGCACGCCCCTCCCCCCCCCTGCAAGAACTATTTTTTTTTGAGCCCCCCACCCCCGATCCGACCTTATCTTTGCCCTTACCACCCCCCCCGCCGTCACTCGCCTCCTCCCAACTTCTTCCAATGTCCTTTTTGGAAACGATTCGGTCCCCCCCGAAAAACCCCTCCCACCCTCTCTGTCAGTGACTGTTTCAACGTTTACCTTGATTGTCCGGAGCACCTCTCTTATTTGACCACGGATTTTGGGAACTTCACTCCCCCCCCCCCCCCCCTGAGATTGGGCCTTACCTTTGCCCAAGGTTACTTATCTTCTCTTTTCCTGTCCGGCCAAGCCTGGCCCGGTTTCATACTTTTTTTTTAAAAAGAGTTTTGAACTTCCTGATGAAAGCTTGGAGGACTAGGGATTCCCTCAAAACTCGTGTAACTCCATTTGTCATTTTGTACTTCCACCCTTAGTGTTTCTTGGCCGCCCTCTTTCCCGCCTTCCCAAGAAAGAGTCTTTAATGAAATTTTTAGGAAGACCACGGGCGTACCCCTTTTTTTTTTCCCCAGAACATATTTTTTTTTTTCTCCCTCCCCCCCCCAGTCTAAGTAATGAAACTTCCCGTGATGTATTTCCCCCCCGTCCCGCCCTTTTTCTGACCGGATGAATTATAACAAACCCCTCTTGAAGGCCCCGCACGCCATGGCACTTTCATGATTCCTTGTCTGACTTCCTTTCTGGCCCATTTCCCGTGATCTCTTCCAATGAAAACCCCCCCCGTTGGTTTTCTTTACCTACGTTTGAGGCGTCTCCCTAAACACCCCCCGCTGAGGCTTAATTCATTCTTTAATACCCTTACTTCCTTTTTGTTTTTTTGATGATCCTTATTATCTCTTCTTTGGTTGATTTTGAGAGCAGTCCAAACCCCCCCCCCTTTTTTTTTTGTTTCGCCCCTTTGGACTTTTCTTGTAGGCTTTTCAATTTTTCAAGCAATGGTTGACACCTCCCCTGGATTGCCCAGTCTTTCATTTGGCTTCCCGGGTGCGTTTTTCACCCTGTCCTTTCAGAACCCCCGTTCCGGGTCCGTTTTCCCTTGTGGCTTGAAGGTGGCATGCCTGTCTTGTAGCCCCTATTATGACCATTGGGCTCCTTATCGCCGTGCATTCCCTTTCTTTACCGACTCTTCATTCGCTTTTTTTCTTATGTTTCTTGACTCCTCAGGTTTTGTATAAAACCGCTTTCTTAAAAGAACTAGTCCCCCGAGCCCTTTCAGTCGTCCTAAGCCATGAATTCCCCCCCCCGGACTTCTTTTTCCCCCTTTCTCTCCCCTCCTGTATGATCAGGCCAATTCCCCTTTCCCCGCTCTTCCTGGCCCCATTAAATAACTCTTCAGTTTTTCTTTCCCTTTAATCCCCCCCCCCCCCCCCCCCCAAAATTTCGTATTCTTTTTGATTCCTTCCCTCGGCGTATTTTGCCAATACCCTTCGCCTGGGAAGTTTCCTTTATTTTCCCCCTATTTCAGTAAATTTGCTTTTTTCTCTGGATTAAAGCTCCTTTTTCTTTTAATTCCTGCTAGTCTTATTTCTTGATCTATTTCTTCTTTTGATGTCTTGTCAAAGTCTTTTTTTCACAATATTCACTTTCAGTCCCACTCTCTTTACCTGTCCTCGTTTCGGGCCCGATTATCCCCAGTGGCTTGAAGGCCGCCCCCTTCTCTTCCCCTTTTTCCTCTAGCCCCCTTCTTTTTCCTCTCCGCCAAGGTACGGCATTAGTTTTTTCATCGGTTTCCCCGAACGTTGGCTCATTTTTCTCTTTTCATTCCCCCCGACCCACTACAAACGTACTTCCTGGTTTTGGGTGAGGTACTCTCAGTGTCCTTTTTAACCTTGTTGGTTCTTTTTTCTCCCACTATTCTCTTTTTTCGCACCAGCGTTGGGACTTCTTTCCCGAGGAGGTTCAACACCCCCCCCAATTTTTAGGTCCCGGTGTCCAGTCATGGTTCCCCTTTCCTCCTTTTGGCGCCGACTTAACATTCGTCCAGGCATTAGGGCTTTGGACCTTCCTCCTACAAGTTTGAAACCCGCGAAAATTTCAAAACCCTTCGTGCGGTCATGTTCTTCGATTGCATGTTGGTCTTTGCCCCCCACCTTTTTTTTCCCCAACCGACACAATTCCGAGGTTTTTTTGGGTCCCAACCACAGTTGTTTTAGAACCCTGCTCTTTTCTTTTCTAGGTCGTTTTCCTTTTCTTGACTTTCTCTGCGATTCGTTCCCCCCTGGTCCATGTCTTTTGTGTCACCCTGTTGACGGATTCCCCTGGCACAGCGAACACACCTTTGAACAAGGATTTTGGTTCCCCCGTCGGACTCCGAAGGAGATTTTATCAGCCTTTTTAAAATTTTGAGTTACCAGATTCAATCCTTGCGTCCTTTTTCCAAACCCCCTGTCATTTTTTTTTCCCAGACGGACCGTGCTTCTGAAACAACAAGTTCTTTTTCAAACTTTGTCCCCCAGCCGCCCAATGCCTTTCTGTCCCCCCCCCAACCCCCTGTTCTCCCCGTTCTTCGGTATTCGGCCCTTCCCCACAGTCGGTCCCTTTTTTTTCTCCTTTAAGCAAGCAAAGCCTTGCTAGTCAAACATTTCGCTACGGTCCTTTTTCCCTTTTTCCCTGCTTCAGTCAATTTTCCTGTTTACAACCCCGTTGAGACCCCCCCCCCCCCCCCACACCCTTTATTCCCCGTTGATATTCAAATCACCTTAATTCCGGTGTCCCCCCTCCACAAACTCTCGTTTATTTTCCCCCAGAGATGGGTCAATTCAACTTGAAAACTAGCCAACTTGGCAATTGGCTTTCTGATTAGAATAGCTGTTCGTCATTCCCTCCCCCCAGCCCCCGGAACCCGACATCCCATTAACAGAGTAGAGAGTTTTGCTGTGTCAGGAAGATGGTTCTTCATAAGCCCCTCCAGTCAAACTGAGTTTAACTTCCACTTCAAGCTTTTTGAACCTATTCTGGACCCCGTATTAATTGTTCGCGCGTGAGTCCCCCCATTTTTTCTGTCCCCCCGGTCCTTCGTCCTTGAAGTTTTTTTCATGCCAAGACCCCCAAATTTCTCACTTCAATTTTTGTTACTTTTTAAGAACTTTTCCCCTGTGGCCAATTTGTGTCCTTTATTTTTTTGGTTCTTTGTTTGCCCAAAACCTTGCCCGTGTCCAGGTCCCCTTCCCCTTCGATGGGTCCTCGAAAAACTGTCTTTTTTCCCCCCGTTTTACCCCCCACAGTTTCAGCCCCTCCCCTTTTTGGCCCACACTTGGTTCCCAACTTTGACTTTTCCCCAACGGGACTTTTTTTGCACCAAAGATACAATCACCATTTGCGTTTCCTGGTTTGTTACCGGCCGGTCCAACCCACCCCCCTTCGGGTTGGGCCCCCTTTTTCCACCCGTTAAATTTTCCTTTTTAATGGTTGCCCCAGAAATTAGGGCATTGATGTCTACTTTTTTTTCTTTCCGCTCCCTCTTTCCAGAGGATCTCCCCCCCTTGGCACCCCCCCCCAAGGTTTGATACGCTTCTTTTTCTGTTGTTGGGCGTCACACAATCGACAGTCCTCCAAGCGACGACTCCCGCCGCTCCAACTGCGGTTTTGTTACCCCCCACCGAACTTTTCCCTGCATCTTAGTCCAGTTTCGGACCCCCTGCCTCAGTAATTCTCTCCATTGATAACTTTTATGGTTTTTGAACCTTACCTGTTTTAGGCCAAAACGTTTCCACCCCCATTAACTCTGTGCTCTGGTCTCCTAAAAGCCCCCCACCGGAGCTTTTATGCTGTGGAATTCCTTCCATTTGTATAACGTTTTTTGTTTACAGAACCACTGTGTTGAGTTTTCTCCTGCTTCATGTACAATGAAACCAGGCCTGTTTCCTTTCCACAAGAAGTCTTCCATTGGAGTGATGGTCTCTTTTTAGCCCCTGTTCCAATTTTTCCCCCCCTTTTTTTGTCTTTTTTCCATTATTTCTCGGGGAATAATAGAATGATGTTTAGCTTGGTTGACCTTGTCCTGGTCGATCACCCATTGTCTTTTTCTTCCTTATTTTTATAGTAACTCGAGGGCCTTTTTTTTTTTTTTTTTTTTTTTAAACCCCGGGCAGTCACAGGTAAAGTGTGGGTTGCGTGTTCCCTTTTGTTTCTGTCCGCATTACCCCCCCTTTCACTGTGGGGACCTTTCTCGCCCGGTTTTTTTTTTTTCGCACGGGGTGTTTTCCTTCAAACTGGTTAGATCCGGTTTCATTTGGGTTTTTTGTCCCCCCCCCCCTCCACCCCGAGTGGCACGCGATTCTCTTCCCCACTTTTGTATCGATCACCCCCTTCGCTCTTTCCCTGTATTCCTTTTTCCGCAAGGGAGTTTCAAAAAGGTAAGTTTGCCCCCCTGGCCTTTTTTTTTCCCAATAGTCTCCTCCCCAGCCCCCCACCGACCGTTCAACCATTGACCATCTTTCCTTTTCCTTTTTCCCTTTATTTTCTTTTCCTCCCATATGTTGTTGTTTTTTGTCTCTCTCGTTCTGTTTCCTTTTTTGAGTGCTTTTCTCCTTGGGGCAAAAAACGTCCGTTTTTTTTTCGTTTGTTACCCCAAAGCTTTTTTTTCCCAAAAGTGGTGTGGAACGACAGAAGGTAGGGCCCAGATCGATTGTATTTTTACGAGGTCAGTGTTAGTCTCCTGCCCTCCTGGTGCTTTTTGTTTTGAGGTGTCCCCCCCCCCCACCAGTCCCCCCCCCAAAATAACCGGATCTACTTTGTCCCCCCCAATTTTTTGAGTAATTCCCAACCAGTTCCCCCCCACCCCCCATTGCTCCCCCCCCCTGTACCACCAAAACCCACCCCCAACCCCCCCACCTCCTTCCCTTCACTTCTTTTGTCCATTCCTACACCCAAATCCCCCTAACCCATGTTACTTAAAAAGTGACTGGGCTCGACCCAGCTATTTTAAGTCGGTCAACTAGGCCCGTTCTAGACCCCAAGAACCATTTCCCAAAGGGCATCCCTGAAATGGGCGTCTTTTTAAGATCCTCCCCCCCCTTTCGTCCCACTTTTCCCAAACCAAATTTTTTTTTGTTTTTTTTGGCTTTACCCTGCGTTTTACCATGGTCACTAGTTTTTCCGTTTTCACTTAATTAATTGGACAGAGGCGGTTTTTGTAATAACAAGGGTTACATTTTTTTCTGCTGAAGCCCTTTGTCTGTGGCCTCCCCCCCCTTTTTTTTTTCCCCACTTTCACCCCCAAGTTGATTCCAAACCAAAAAAAACCCTTCTAAAAAATCATAACATCTGGATGATGGCTCCTCTGCTCGTCTCTTTGTCCCCTTTTTTCCATAATTTTTCCCCCCGTTACTCTGCCAACATTCTTCTAATTCCATTAACCCACCTTGTGATCTACATTCTGTCCGGGCTTGGTGATAAGATGTCACTGCATCTCGTTACCAGTTCGTCTTTTTTCAAAACCTCGTTTTGTTTTTTAATTTGAGTATCGGCCCTTTTTTTCCTCCCCCGTGAGGTTTTGTAAGAAAACATTGCAAAACGCAAATGTCTTTTCTTTTTAACCCAAAAGTACATTGTACCCTGATCTCCTCTGGGCCTGTACTTTGTAGGCGGCTCACGAATCTCATTCACCCTTCCCAAGTTTTTACCCTTGTTTTTTTAGGTTCCAAAACCCCTGACTACCTTTTGCGTGGACCCAATGGTGTGACCTCTGTTGTTTCCCCTGCCGTTCCCCAGTCCCCTGCAAAAGGTTCTTTTTCCTTTTTTTTTGTAAATTCTTGAGTTTTTTCTTTTCGCTTTGCACATTTTCCCGACGTTCTGGTCCCATGATGGGGCGAACCAGTTTTTTTTTTGGGTCCTTTTTTCGTCCTTTTTTCACGACTGCTATGTTTCGTGTACATGGCCTTTTTTGCACAGGTTTTCCCCCCCCACCACTTTCCAACCACCCCCAATCCACAGGCCACCCGCAACACGGTCTTTTCGGTTCCCCCCTGAAATTCTTTGGCCGTCGCTTGTTCTTTGTCAATTCTCCTTTTTTTCTGGTTCCCTTTGCCCCCTATGCAAAACCCCTCTCCTCTCTACCAGCATAGTTGGACAGGATCTTTAAAAATCTTGACTTGGTTTTGCAGTTAGAGCCTTTTTTCCGTCTGGCTTATTTTTTCTTTTCCCGATTAATTGCTTTCCTTTTTTTTTTCATCCGGGCTCCTTTTTGATTTTATCGAATTTTCTTTTGGCCTTTCGGCACCTGACGGATTATTCTATCGGCGGCACCTCCCCCCCCTTTTGAATAGTTGTGCGCTGGGTTTTTTTTCTTTTCCCTGGTTCCCCCCCACCCCAGATGGTTTTTCATCCCCCATCACGGGTGCTTGGGAGAGTTTCTGTATTTTTAGTTGCGTCTTAGTTTAGTTGAGTGGTTTTACCTGTTGTTCCGATTCCTTTTTTTGGGCGGGGTTTGTGTCTGCTGTAACCTTGTGAGTTCCTTCTCCCCTTTATGTACCTTTTGGCGGTTCATTTTTTTTTTTTTGGCCCCGAGTGCGGCCGGACTTCAATTCCTTCTTTTCCCCTTTGTGGTGATATCTCGAGCTTTTTTTAGACCCACGGGGGGCCATCCTCCTTTTCTTTTGTTTGGCACCACTTCCCAAGCGCCTTTTTTTTCTTCGACGTCGTTTTTTTAAGTCCCCCATCCCTGCCTTTTTGTTGTACATACTTCTTTGGCTATGGGTGAAAGGTCCCCGTCTTTTCTCCTCCTCCCGTTAGTCTTTCCGTGGCTTTTTTTTCTTTCCTTTTGTGGTTTTGATTTTTTTGACTGTCAGTGCATTTGTTCCTTTGACCCTTCCCAACAACAGAGTCATTTGCCTTTTCAGACCGGCCCCCCCCGCTTGCCGTATTCCTTACGCTTGAGGGTTCCCTACCCAAACCAAGAAGGGTTTGCCAAAGGATATGGTCTTGCACTTTCCCCTGGGAACTTCCACCCCCCCCCCAAAGTCGCCCGCCTCTCCCCCGTCAAGCTCATTGTTGATTTGCGCGTTTGTCCATTCCCTCTTTTGTACAGGAGTTTCTGGGCCACGTTTAACCTTTTTCCCCACCACCCCCCCCCCCTTTTGAAAATGCAATGCATTTCGTTTTTTGAAATGGACAGGGGAAAAGGTTTTCTCAATTAATTCCCCCCCCATGTCCCATATTCCAGTGGGAACGTCCACTGCACCCGACCATCTTTCTCATTCCCCCTTTTCCATCGTAGCCCCATCCAAAGGTTGTACAGTTCCCCTTGAGCTTAACCCCAGTCACCACCCCCCCTTTTAGGATTTTTTGGAGTTTTATTCGTGACCCAGCTATAGCCGTAAGTGCACCATTTTTTCCTGTTCCCAAAAGAACACAGCCAACCGGTGCCTTTTGTTAGGATATCCACGACGTCTGATTAATATCCCTTTTTTGGGGGGTACACTCCCTCCCTTGCGGTTCCTTCCATTGTCCTCTTTCATTTGACCAAGCCCTCCCAAAGTTCCTGGTCACCCTTTCAGACATCTCCCCGTTTCTCCCTTTTGATAGGTCTGTGCCCCCTGTGTCCCTTGCTGGAACTCCAATGAATTCTTCCCTCACTCTCTCCCCACTAGATTACTTCAAAGCTTCAATGACCAAAAACGGGCACCCAAGAAACATCCCTCTTTGTTTTCCCTTCCTTTCACTTTTTCTCCCCCCAAATTCGTTTCCTGGCAGATTTTTCCGGTCGAAACCCACTTGGCAACGCGCGCGTTATTGGGCCCCCACCGGGGTGGCACTCCCCCTTTTTTTCTTTTGAAGCTTTCCCTCTCTTTCCCCCTAGCTGAAGTTAGGTCCAGCCCCCCCGTCCCCTCTGGCTAGCCTGGGCCCCATTAGCTGAAGCTTCTTGCATGGGCGTTGCAGCTGTGGCGATTAGCGGCCCCACCTACTCGTTTGCATTTTGAGATAGATGTCCCCCTCCCTTTCTGCTGAACCATCCGACCAGGTTGCAACAGTTATTTTGTAGGACCACCAATCTTCTTTTTCCCCCGTTAAACTCCCTTCCCCCAGGACTAGACTTTCTTGCCCTCTTTCAGGGAAATTGATATCCCCCCATTTTTTTAAGCTTTATCTCTCCCACGAGCACCTGCCCCCCCCCATGCCAGCGCCTGAAGCTTCCCGTTTCCCTGTTCTTTCTAATCCCCCGCCTTTAGTTCGTAACAGTACCCGCCGGACGGTCCTTTCAAGAAATCCTGCCCTCATGATATCCCTTTTTTCCGTTTCGATAGCGCCACCCTCCCCCCTTTCCATTGGACTTTTTGCCACCTTGAGTCGGTTTTGACATTGCTCCCTCCCCTCCCCCCACCGTCTCATTCTCTTCTCTTTTAATAATTCATCCTGTTTTTGTTTGTGTTCGAGTTTGAAGAAATTCTCTCGGTGTTTCTTGTCCGGTTAGTCTCTTTCCCCCACACTCCGTCCCCCTTTCCCGCCCCCGTAATCTGCTCTCCGCAACCCTTTGGGCAGCCAATAAGTCAATACACTCCTGCAGTCTGAATGGTCGGTTTCGCGGGTGTCCACTCCTTCTTTCGGGCCCCAGCCCCCTTTCGGTCTTTTCCCTTATGATAGTTTCCGAGCCCTTGGAGGCGAGACATAATTTCTTTCCCTGGGATAAGCCCCGCTTTTCCCTTTGCCCGGATTTTAAGCTTTTTCCCTGATTTCTTGTCCGCCCGGTCCGGCGCTGAAAACGATTTTGTTTCCCTCCCCACTCTGTTCTTCCCCCTTGCTCTTCCTCGTGCCGCCCCCTTGTTTCATCTTCTCCACCCCCCCATGACTGGATTCGGGTTTACGCTATTCACTGCAGGTTTCTGTTTTTGCCTTCCACGCTCCCTCTCCATGTCCCCCTTGCCAGGGCTATCATTCCCCCACTTCTCCGTTTGGTCTTCTTCCGCGTTTTTTCCCCCCTGTTCATAGGTTGAGCCTCTTGCTTTTCAAAAATCTGTCCCTTCTTTCAATTCAACCCCCTGCGGGTGCAGGTTTCTTTACCTTCACTTTTGACCACCTTTTTCGCAACCATTCCGTCCTTTTTGCGAGAGAAGGTCCCTTGCTCCTTTCATGCTTCTTATCCCTTTTATTCTTCTCGTGATGCTAACCTCGGTCAGGTCGTCCCCCCCCTTCTCATGAGAACCTTCTGGCGGTCCGTGCGCTTTGGTCCTGAACGTTCGGAAGGCCCGACCCCTTCCGTTCCCAAATGGTTTTTTATTTTCTTCCGTTGTCTTGCTTGTTTGACCCAAGGGTGACATTAATTTCTTTGTTAAAGCTCCACTTTGCCCGACTTCTTATCGTTTTTCATCCTTCCCACGCCCCCCAGCTTCCCTTTTTCTGTAACTTTCCCTCCGGTCTTTCAACCTGGGGATTGTGAGACATTTCTGATGAGAACAGGCCTTTTGGGCGTCTTTTCTGGCCCGGCGGAACCCCCTCTGATTTTGGGGCATTCTTGCCACATTAAGGTTCAAGTTTTGTCCCGCTACCCTCCCTTTCATTTTTCCCACATTGCCTAGTTGTCAACTCAACTACGAATACCATTTGCGACCCGACGTTAATCAAAAAGGAGTTGCGGGCGGTTTGCATTTCCTGCTTGTTGCGGTTTCCCTTTCATTTTCAACTTTTTATGCCGGTTTGTTCCCACAATTTTTTTTTGGAGCAAACCCCCCGATATGCGTCTCCATCGGCATTGTCCATTATGACTTTTTCGCATTTCCTTCATCCCTTTGCCGATTCCCCCCCGGCGACACCCATGAACCAAACCGGCCCCAGCAGCCCTGCGATTCCTTTCTTGTATTTCCCTTTCCTTTTCATCCCCCAGAGCAAATCCTTCGGTATTCCACTGTAAGTTTTTGGCTTGTCCCTTGTGAACGGACCTTGAGTTTCTTCCCCAAGGCCTGTTTAGACGTTTCCCCAGCCGTGTGCCCCGCGTTGTTCCCCCCCCCCCCCCCCTTTTTCTTTCCCTGCTAGCAACGGTTTCCGAAGCCCACTCTTAATTGAGTCCCTGACGCCGGCCTCCGTTCCGTGCCCAAAATTGTTCTCCCTCCGGTCCCCGATCATGTTTCTCAACTGCGCCTCCCCTTTCCCTTTGTTAAAAAACAATTGTAGAACCACCCCCCCCCCACGCATTCGGCCTTTTTTTGTCTCCTCACTCAACAAACAGCCTCTTCCCCTGCCAAAGTAAGTCAAGTTGCGACCTATGTCCTGGACCAGACCAATATCCAACTCGTTCAAAGTTTCTGGTTCCCTTGTGAATAAGTGCGTCTTCCTTTTTCCCACGTTTTTTTCCCCGAACTGCTCACACTCGAGTGACAGCCGAGCTCTTAATTGACTCATGGTGTCACCTCTTTGCAAGAAAATACGGCTCCCGTACAAATTATTTTAACCGTCCTCTGAAGCGTCCTATCTGGTTTTGTTGTGCCCAATTTTGCTTTATATGTTTCAGCCGGTACAGCCATTTGTAATTTACTAGGTCACCCCCCGTGCTCCTTGGATTTGTTTTCCAGTTCCCCCCCCGGTGGCCCTTAGACTCGTTTCAATTTGATGCCACTACCCCTGGGGCCAAATTGTTGGACTTGATTTTTTTTGGTACGTTTACCCCACCGTTTTGTGCCCAAACACTCCAAGGCGGTCTATCGGGAACCCTCCCTCAAGTCACAATTTTTCTTCTTTTTCCATCCCACTTCTTGACCCCCCCTCGAAGGAACCATAAAGGTGCTCCTAAAAGGGCAACACACCTTTAGTTTCGGGTTTGGGTCCTTCGGACGTCTTTGTTTTTGGCAACATTACCCAGAATGTGCATGTTTTCAAAAGGGGTTGGAGTCCCCCTTCACCACTTCCGTTTCTTTATTTTCCCATTTCACATCCGCCCTCACACTGATTCCCCTGAGCCCAATGGACAATTCTTTTGTCAGCTGAATGTTTTTTCCATGGGTCAAAACTCTGCACGATTAAGTCCGTCCCCTGAAGTTATACCTTCACTGCCGTTTTTAACTAGAAAGGTTTCGCGACGTTTTTCATTGAACCTGCTCCAGTACCCGTGGATTACCTTTTTAGTAATCCTGTTTTTCCCACGGTTTTTAGGAACCCCCTTGTGACCAAATGATCCTCCCTTCTCTTTATGCATCAGACGCTTTTTTCTGCGTTTTCATGGGCTTTACTGTTTTTTTTTAAGTTGCTCCCCCCCCAAAACTGGTGTGAGCCCCCCCCTAATCCAAATTCCCCAGCTTTTTGCCCCAGACGTCCGCCCTCTGTGCTTCGGAGCTTTCCGACCTTGCTTTAGCACCTTTTTTTGAGTTCCCGTTTTGAGGATCTTTTGGAGGACTAACGTGTCGTTCCTTGGGGTCATGGTCTTTTTGTTTAGTGATTTTTGGGTTTATTTTTTGCCTCTTCCCTAATTTTTTTGTTCGAGCAACTTTTCAGCAACACTGGTTTCCCACGTCATGGTGGTTGGCTTTTTGGACGGACTCCCCCCCCTTTTGTCCCCTTTGACGGTCGTCGTTTGGACTGTTGTTTACTTTTTTAATTTCCCGATGCTTTGGATTGGGAAATTTTTTTCCTCAACCCCCCCTTATGACGCAACTTAGTTCGCTATGAATTTCCCCGATAACCCCCCTGTGTCCCTGATTATGGTTTACCTCCCCCGTCTGCGTTTCAACCCCAAGGCGTGCAAACCTCCTCTTTGTTGCCCACCGTCGAAGCCCACCCTATCCAACCAACCCCGG
>Ga0179591_1291108_pt1 | contig 17113 bp, 7 predicted proteins | sample CZOMad2_1_08_16f_FD_182891 | JGI IMG/M metagenome (GOLD analysis project Ga0179591, IMG submission 182891) | Vadose zone soil fungal communities from Angelo Coast Range Reserve, California, USA - CZOMad2_1_08_16fungal (PacBio error correction) | ecosystem: Environmental > Terrestrial > Soil >... | reverse complement strand
CTGTTTCCTGGAAAAATTTATCTCGTCCCTTTTGGGCCGGCGTGCTCTTAAGGAACCTCCCCTCCCCTTGATTTTGTCTCAAGTCACCCTTATGCACGAGGTCCGCCCGGTGGAGAACCTGGCCTTTCTCCCTGTCGACGGCACCTTCTTGAGCAGTGCCGTTCACGCTACCTCGATCACGCACTTTTCTCAGACCCTTTGCTCTGATCTCCGATTTTCTTGGATCGACCTAATTGTCACTGGCACAACCTTTCTTTTTCGACGGCGGGCTGTGACGCGAAGAGAGTTTCGTGATGTCTCTGTAGCTTCCGAAGGAGCATTTTTGACTCCAAAGAACGTGGAGATGTCCTCCCAGGTGGCTCGGTTCCCTGTGACGCCGTCTGCCTCAATTCTTGGATATGAAAGACTTCGGTTTTCTTCTTCCTGGTTATCTTTCTAGGTTAGAGCAACCCCATCCACTCCTGCCCAGGAGAGTTGACCTAACTCCGGCTGACTTGTCTTTCATTTGGGATTTAGACTTGCGGGCTGTAAGTGTTGAGGAGTGTTTTTTCCTCCCACTGGTTCGCCCCGAGATTTCTTGACGGTCCTTCTTAGCCTGCCTTTTGGGTCCTTGAGAGTTGTCCCTCTTGAGCCCTAGAATCAACCTTTTGTTTTAATGGCGAAGGGGGATTTTTTCAGTTACGGGCTCCTCCTTCCTGATTCCCCTTGAGTGGCGTGACCTTTCTTTTGTTGACACGATCTTTTCCATGAGGTTTTTTCGGTGCTGGATTTTTCGCTCTTGTCCTTTTACGACTGATCGAACCCGAGCTCTTTCTGTCCTTCTCGATAGGGTTTTAGTCATTCTCCCCGCAGAAAGACCCCGCGCTTTTTTTTTATTCCGTAGTGGAATTATTTCTACTGCTCCTCCTCCGTATTGTGGCGCCCTTTTTTGGTGTCTAAACCGAGTGGTCTTTGCCGGTGTCTTCTTCTTCTTGCGAAACGGAACTCCGAAAGAATCTGCAACCCTACACCTGGCCGCCTCTCCCTCCTACTTTTCTCTTTGCTGGTCGCCGCGGAGCAAAGCTCTCCCCCCTCCACGTTTGTTCTGATAGAGGTTCTGAACATCTCTTTTCCCTTTTAATTGTTTTGTTTGAGAGATTCACCGGCGATCGTCCCACACGTTGAGGTCGGCGGCGGTAGCTCTTTCCCTCCCCAGTCAGTTGCTCGAGTTTTGCGTTGCGCGCCTGTTTTCCCGGTCTTCCGAGGAGTTCCTTTCCAGAAGAAGGAGAATCCATCTCAAGGACGTAAAACGCGAGCTGTATGCGCTACCTCGGCCACAGGACAGCTCCCTCCCCTGACGCTTGACCCGAAGATCAGTTGAACCCTCGGCTTTTTTGAGGAGATTCGGTCTGCCCTCGGCTTAAGCCAGATCTCCGCGTTTTAGTGAGAAGCTAGGCGGTCCCCCCTATAGTCATAGAAATTCGGGTTTTTCTCTATGCCCCGGTTTCCCCTAAGCACGTATTTTTCCTGAGGGACCCCTCCCCCCTCCGCCTGAAGTGCTCCTCTCTAGTCCATTGCCCGGCGCCCCGGTCCACTTCCTGGCAGGACACGGTTGTGTGATCCCCCCCTTTTGCCCCCACAGCCAGATTCCATTTCCACTTCCAGGCCTGAAGGCACACCTTTTTAGAAGAGTAACTAGGCTTTTCTCGCAAGCCTTAGGTAACTCACTCTCAGGCCTATTCCGACCTTTTCCTTTTTTACTTCTTTGTGTTTTAGTTGGATCCCCCTCTCACTGCTCCTCTAGCAGTTTTTTATCAGAGACAGTGCCTTCCTCACCGTTGTAACTTTTTCCCCACTGACCACCAGCCGGTCTTTGCCCTATTCCCGATTTCAAAGCTTAGGTCTTGCCTCCTTCCTCCCTCACTCCCACACGTTCATGTCCTCTCCACAAGTTGAGGGTGCGGCCCCCCTCTTTTAGAGTACATGAAATCAAGAAACGCTACTGTGCGGTAAACCAAGTTATTTCGACCAAAGGTTTTTCTTCTTCCTTTCCCGTTGAAGAAGGCCAGGCGGCTCTGTGAAGGAAGATTTTCGATCCCAGCACCCTTTAACATTAGGTTTTTTTGATAGCACAGTGTCGATCAGGCTGTAACTGGCCGGCTGCCGGGCCTGTCGATGTTACGTAGTTCTTCAGGCCAGGATCTGCCTTTCATCCTGGTTGCCGTCGTGGATGTATTGAAAAGAGTCTTTTTTGAAGTATGTCAGCCGCGCCCTCTCCTCCTCTCGTGCTATATGATGTACCCCTGTAGTAGTGAGTAAGTCGTCTTGGTGATGCATTTATTTCCCCGGGACCACATCGCCGTTCCAGTGTTTCCTTCGGCAAAGCGGTTTAAAGCCCCTCCCATGTTTGTGGAGTGTAAATGGTACGCATCCCACAACCTTTCCGACGTTTTTAGGTCCAGTTTTTTTTTTTCGACCAAGCCGGTCACCCCTCGCCGTTTTTCTTTTTTTCCCCCCACCTTCCCTCCGAAAAAGAAGAACCCTTCTCCACCCTTTCTGCTAGGAAGAGCCCAGCCATTCCCCTAGTCTTATGAACGACTCCTCTCCCCTTTCGCCTGCTCATAATTTTTTTTTTTTAAATTTGATGTGAAAGGCCTTCTCCCAGCGTCCTGGGACTCCCTTTCTTCCTATCTACCTGCTCAGGAAGTCCTCGCTGAAGAGCGCGAGCAGTTTGCCTGCTGCCCGTTGAGGAAGAGCCAAAAGAGACGTTCTTTAAGTGCAGATGCCTGGTCGGGTATTTGTTTTTCCCTCGGCAGGCAGATAAGAAGTCAGTTCTCCCCTTCCTTTCCTTCACCTCCGTTGAATGGTCAGTCCCGGCCGAAGATACCGTCTTTTTGGGGGAGTGTTATTTCGAAATTTACCATAGCTCGGTTACTCCCCTGCACTGTAGGCCCACATCGTTGTGTCTCCAACTGTCCAGGTTTTCCTTTTCTTTCGGCCAGTTTTTCTCCCCGTACGTAGGCAAGATTTGGCCTTCCCTTTTAGTTAAACTATCCCCCTTTAGCAGCCTTTGAGCCGCCGTCCCGTCTCTTTTTCTTTCTTTTTGACCCAGGGTGCGGTGATCGACTCTTTTCCCTATGTGCGAGGAGAGGATTCTCCTCTCAGGAAACGGCGAACGTTCCGTCCTCTTCGCATTGATGACTGATGTTTGAAGGGTTCAGCTTAAACGTCATTTCTTCAACTGGTCGACTTTTTGTCAGGGGCCTTACGTACTTGTTGTTTTCCGTGTTTCTTTCGTTGCAATGTCATCTAGTTTTGATTTCATAGAAGTGGTTTTTCCGCAGCAGATCACGTCGACCTGAGTTTTCATTAGCACCTGCCAAGGCCAGATGGTTCCAGAGGCTCTCCATCCAGTTTTGGCTTCGGGGGGTCAGTTTTCTGGACAGGCGGGCGAGCCATGTTAGCGACACTTTGACAGCCGCAGATGTTTTTTTTTCCCGTAGGCTAAGCCCCGGTCTACCCTCTTCGTCGTCGGTAATCTCCTCGACTCCCGCCAGTCTGGCGGATAGCCCACGCCCTTGTTTGACGATAGTTACGCTCTCTTCCTGCTGGTCGACTCAGCCTTTTCCCTAAATCTTTGTTTGATCTTGGCTCCCTCTAATGCGATTTACAGAGCCCCCTTCCGCCAACGACCTTCTTTTTTTTGTTCCGACAAAGATCCGTTTCAAACTTCGTTCGGTCTTCTCTTTTCTGCCGCGGGTTGACAGTGGGTCTTTCCTCATATCGTGTAATCCTCTCTTTGTTTGGTCGAGACTCCATCATTCCTTCATGGGCGGCGAAGTTCGGTGGTGCCGAACTGGAGTGTTTCTTCATATTTTCGTACCCGTTTTATTGCGTGTTTGTGAATGGGCTTCTCCTTTCTCTCTAGTAGAAGATCTTCCGAGAAGTGGGCTTCCCCTAGGCGTCGTCCTTTTTTTAGAGATTTTTTTTTTCGTGGCGCGGCGGTCCCTCCCTTCGGTTTTCCCACAGACTGACCCTTTCTGGAGATCCCCCCATGACTGTAAAGCCTCCCTTCTTTTTAGTCTACAGACTCTCGCAGAAATTATGGTTTCTTCACTAGGAAGTTCTAGATTGTTGTTCTTCTTTTTTTTCCTGAAGTGGAAAGATAATTTAGAAGACCCCCCTTTTTTCGTGACCCGATCCGACATCTCTCTCCTTTCTTCCGGGAAGAACGGTGGACGCTACTTGGGATGATAGTGTAGCCGCTTATCTTGTCGCGAGATTGCCCCCTCAGAACTCTGGTCCCCATTCCTCCTCCCTGTGGCCGAGCCTTTTGGTTTCCAGTTCGCCGAGCGTTGAAAGGCCCCCTCCTAATTTCCTTCCTTGATAGGCTTATGTTCCCTTCGGTTTGAGGTTAGCATCTCCTCTTCAATTTTTTTTTGTCGAGAGTACGGTTCCCCACAGTCCACCCTGTGTTCTACCTATCTTTATAGAATTGCCTCGGCATCTTTTTTTAGTTGGGGAACGTTCACGTAGCGCTTTCTTTTTTTTTTGTCTCGGTTCCGCAAACCGACCTCGCCGATCAACTTTCACTCCGCACTGGTCCCCTTTTTTTCGACTTGCGAGCCTTTTTGCCTGTCCCTCGGTTCGCGATTGCTGAGAAAAACTTAACTCCGCTTAGCGAAGTTGTCTCGAACTGTCACAAGGTCCCCCACTTCTAGCGTCCCTTTGGGTTTTTTTTTTTTCTTTAAGAAGGCTGCTGATCGTGCCCCGTGAGGGACACCCCCCCCCCGTTTAGGTTCCAGACCTGCGGTGCCCTCACGTTCCCGTCGCTGGTGGTTGTTTCTCTGGGGCCTTACGGAACTTTTTGCGGTTCTTCTGCTCTTCCCTAACGGGAAGGCCCGACTCTTCCCAATTCGAGAGAGACGTTCCCTTTCCCCTTCCTTGGAAGGGAAGATCGATTGCAGCAGTTTTTTTCTTGACATTGTGCGCGGGAGGCGGCATGAAACTATCCTCTTTTTTCTTTGTAATTCGGCAGACGTATCCTCGGTGGCCGTAATTCAGGTGTTCGCAGCGTGTTTTTCTTCTTTAGACAAGGAGGCTTGGTGTTACGATGTTTTTTTTTCTCTTATGGTCGTGAATCGATTCTGGACAACACACTGGTGATAGTTCCTGCAGACCAGGTGCCATCCCCCCACCCCAAAGGTTTGTCTTGATTTTCAAAAGCTGATGTCTTACCCTCTTTTGACGACGTTTTCCCCGTGAGGGTTTGGTTGTTGTCTCTGTTAGGATTGAAAAGGCGTCGGTCCTTTTTTACCATAACAGGTGGTTGAATGGCAGCTGCTCTAGTTTTCCGTTGGCGTCGGATCGACTATTAAAGAAGTACTGATGCTTTACCATTTTGGGACTTTTCGGATGCTCACCTTCTTTGCTATTTCCTAGTCTGTAGCTGCCGCAACCTTTAATCCCTCCCCTTTGTTTATCCTGATTTTGTAGCCCGGAAAGGTTTCTTGCCGAAAGTATATTTTTTTTTTTCTTAGATCGTCGTCAGTGCCCGGCTATCCGCTCAGTACGTTCCTTGCCTCGTTTTTGAACCCATATTTTCTGAAGCTGCTAGGGTGCATTCCTGACAGAGGCAGTCTTGAGGAAGCGCCAGTTGAGTTTGCACCCTACGTTTCTTTAGAATGCAGGACTTTTTGTTTTTTTTTGAGGCTGCCGTCGTACCTCCCTTTTCTTCATGTCTTTCTGATTATCTTGGATGCGTGTAGGGGAGTGGGCGCTTAGATCCTTTTCGTGAGTTAAAAAAAGGCAGAGGTTTTTTGCTCCCAACGGCAATTTTCTTCAGGTTGGAGTGTCTTATGCCTCTCTCTAGTTTTTCTTCTCCACTCCAATTTTGGTATGAATGGTGTTCTGCCTTTAAGATTGGATGGGGGTCCCCTTTACATACAGGTTCTGTGTTTTGAACGGTTTTTGCCGACCTAAACGTTAAAGAATGGTATTGAATTGCCTTCCTGGTCCCGAAGTCGTGATGCCTCACGGGGGTGACGGACTCTCCTAAGTCATTTTCCCCGTTTGCTATGTCGCTTCCTGATTTTCTTCTACTCTAACAAGCAGGCGGTTCCCCGTTTAGTTGCCATTGAAGTTGAGATTGGACGTTTACGGTCGTGTTCCGCTTAAAAGTTCTGTTCTTATCGTCGATCGTAGTTGTGGATCCTTCCCCGCGTTTCGCTCTGAAGAATGAGGCACGCTCGGGCTTTTCTTGTTTTTTTTTAGCCACCGCTGGGCCGCGACTTGCCCCCGTCTTGAGACAAACTGGCAGCCTCTCGTTATTCTTCTTCTTTTCTCCTTTTTGAACCTCCTCCCTCTCCCCCCCCAAGGTGGGTAGAGGTTGTCCCTATTAGATTTTCCCACCCTTTGTTGTTTTTTTTTTTTTGTTCTCGTCCTGACGTTTTTGCGTTTTTGGTCGCTCTTTTTTGCCGCTTTTTGAGTCCGGGCTCGTCTTCTCCTTCCTCTTTGGTCTTTGGCCGCTTTCAGGTAGCGGCCGCGCTTTTTTTTTCGACCTGAAGTCCGGTTTCCCGCTTGTAGCCGCGCCGACCCCCGCAACCGGACCGGCTCCCCGCGCTTTACATGCGGCCCAAAGAACCTCCCCCCTCTCTCGTAAAATAAAGCTGTTTTATGGGGACGAGGCGTTTGAGCTCTTCCTTATAGAGCAGTGCAGCTTTTCTAGGTCCGCGGGGCCACCTGAGTAGTTCCCCTGGACGCAGGGCGGTCCCACTGGCCTCAGCTTCCCTCTTTTCCTTCCCCTAGAGTTCGGAAAGTAAGGTTGCCTGGAGGGCCGTAGAGAGCCCCCCTGCCTTTTTACGGCAGGTTTACCAAGGTAAATTTGTGCTGTCACCCGCGTTCATTTTTCCCGATACGGGCACCCGCCCCCTCAGTACTCCCTTTTTCCGGCCCCCCCTTTCAAATGAGAACCCCTTGTGAGTGAAAGACCAGAGTAGATAGAGGCTTTTTATTCCCTGGGCCCTTGCACAGTTTCCCTTTCTCTTGGTTTTGCAAGTCAGTTTTCCTTTAAGTTGAGCGCGCCAGCTGCTGAGCTTTTCTTCTCCCCCCTTCCTCCCCTGAAATCGGTTTCCTATCCTCCCACAGAATGAGGACTAGTGATTCTCCTTCCGACAGAAACTACACATTGGCCCGTACGTCTGCAGCGCCACCACGGTTTTTTCGGTTTTTTTTTACGTTCCAGCACGATCCGCTCGGTCCTCACGGCACCAGTCCACTCGACCGCTTCGCACCCAATCTCGTGGTAGTGAAGACGCCGCCTTTGAAAAGTCCTTTTTTTGTTTTTTTCTTATCGCTATCAGCACCTGGCGTACTTTTTTTCCCTTAGGTAGAACAGGCTTTTCGGCTTTTGACCGTCTGCTTCCGTTCAAGCTAAGGTAAGATCCGTTCTCCCCGGAGGTTTTCTTTTGTACTCTGCAGAAGTGTGCCTTTTTTGTTTGGTTAATCAGTGTAAGTGCTGGCCGTTCTGTTTGAGCGAATCTCCTTCCTCTCGGGGGGACACATTCCTCCACAGTCGGGTCCTGCCCCTTTCTGATTTCCAGCAATTTTACGTTTTACCACCAACTGCCTGACAGACAAGTCCTTTGGGAGACCTGCAGCAAGATTAGTTCCCCGATTTTTAGTGAAGAAAGCCGCCCAAAGTGGGTAAGCAGGTCCCTTTTTTAGTAAACATGGAGCCTCCCCCCTTGCAAACAGCCGGGTCCGCGTACAGTTTTTTTTTTTTTACTCCCGGTCGGACCCGTTTTCCCTTCCTCCTTTTTTCGCCCAGCCTAGGAGTTTCATGCAGGACACCTCGCGCCCAGCGCCGTTTTCCAATAGGAGGACAGGTTTTCTTTCCTTGCCCCGGCCGGCGTTCGTTTTCGATCGCTCTTCTTACCTTTTTCTGGTGGATTCCGGCGAGATCCTGACCTCGGCAGGCGTATCCTACTCCGGTCGATCAGCTTTCCCCCCCTTCTAGGAAAGACCACAAACTTCCCCCTGTTAGCAGTTCCTGCAACGCCCGGTTTTTCACACGATTTTTTTCTTCCCCCGTTGACCCCAAGTCCAAAGATTCCTTCCCATAAACCCAGGGCTTGCTCTTTGAAGGGAAGCCTCCGGTCGTCCGCGTTGAAGGGGCTATTCTCCTTCTTTCAGATTCGCGGCGGACGTAGGTGCTTCTGGGTTTTAAACCTCCTCGATTAACTTCCCCTCTGAGTCGCTTCTCGCAAACAGTCTCCCCCCCCTTGCGCCCGGTTTCTTTTTTAAATTTTTTTTTTTTTAATTTGCAGGAGTGTCGTGGACCCGGCCGTCGTTTGTGGTCAGAGTTTCTCTTAACTTGGTCCTTTTCTCCCTGGAACCTCCCGAGAGGGACGCAGCCCTAGAGTCGATGGGTTTCCATGAAGAGTTTTTAAAACCCCCCCTTCTCACCGCCAGGGATTCGTGAGATTCGCTCCCCCGCGGGACCCCCCTCCCTCTATTCTTCGGCCTTGGTGGAAGGTCGAGCCGGAAAATGGAGACAGTGGAACTGCAAGGGCAATCGCGAACTTTTTCCTTCTTTCTTTTGACGTGGCAAGGGTCCTCCGTCCGAAGTGGGTTCCCGAGCCCCGATAAAGCGAAGTTGCTCCTTTTCTAAGAGACTTTTAGCTTCTCAGTCTCTTTCGATTCCCTATCAGATTTGGTCTTTCTTGCGGCAACTGTCTTTCCCCGTTTTCGGGAAGGATTACGAAGTAAAAAGAGCTCCGGATACTGACTCCCGCCAGGCAGTTCTTTTTTTTGGGTCGTGGACCCTCCCCTCCCCCTCCCTAGGACTGGCGGTTATTTTTGCAGTTGATATCCGTTTTGACACGGTCGGATTGCTTTTCCTTAGGTGACCATCCGTCCTTTCTTTCCCCGCCTCACGAGACATAACGTATGCTGGTTGATGTTATATTTGTTTGCACACGCACCAATATCGGGGCCTATCTGGCTATCCGTCTGGTCTGATCTTCGCCACCTGCTCTATTAAGAGGGTTTTCTCCCCCAGATCCGTCCAAAATTCTTCCTCCATTCCTTTACCGCCGAACTGGCACGGAGGCGAGCTGGAGATTCTCCCCCGTTGTTTCTTCTCCAGAGATCTTTCCCCCCCTCCTTTTTCCCCCTTTCGGCGTTCTAAGTTCGGGAGTCCCGGCCAAGAAAGCGAAAGGCTCTTTTTCCGGTAAGGATTGGTTCCTTTCGAGACCTTGGTATCGGCCTTCTCCGTCTGCTCGCCTTGGGGATTGTCCAACTTATGAGACATAAGAAGTTCTCCTCTCTTCTAGCAAGAATCCCCATTCGTGCTGTTTTTGCACCCCCCTCGCCCTTGCTTTGTTTTCCAGCGATTGCCCGTAGCCTTCCTTTTTTTTAGGGACCTTTTTCGCCTGCTCGACGACCGCTTTTCTGAGCGTGCTTATCCTAGTTGCCTTTCGAGTCCCAGACAGGGGTCCTCAGAGCCCTTTTTCGTGAACGGCCTTCGCCCCTTTCCGGTGCTTCCGGGTCGTCTCCGTAGCCCTCTGCTTCCGTTCTTCGAGTACACGTTCGGTTTGGAGTTTGGGATTGATGGCACTTTCACCATACCTCTGTGCTACAAATATTAGCGGTCTCTACCAGGGATTTATCTTCGCCATTCAAGAGAGTCCGCGCCAATATTAAGAATCCTGGATTAGCAATTTCGCTGACTGAAAGCCCCTTTACTTTTGGTTGCTTTCCCTCTGAAGGGCCGATTAACCGCTATCTAGAATCCGACCCACTAGTGTTCCTCCTAGACCTATGATCCTGTGTCCCCTTTTTTAACGTTTCAGATGACCACTGTCCTCTTGCCGAATGCTCTTTTTTTTCTTCCACTAAACTCCCTGACCCTCGGGAAATGTTTCTTCTCTCCTCCACGTCTCCTTTGAGATGCATCTTCCGAGATAGTAGGGCCCCATACAGTACGACGGCTTATTTCTGAAGGATCTTTTTTCCTACTCCCCTGCAGTCCGCCTTACGCTTTTTTTCAAGTTGCCCTCGTTCCACTGCTGATTCTTCCCTTGAGTTGCGTTACAATCGCGGCCCGGGGGTCCGGGAGTTCCTCTTTCCATGCACCAGTTGTTGGTGAGCGGCACTCTCGCCTTTTTCCCTATGCGCGACGCAGGGTTTCGTCTTCGCGGCCTCTCCGTTTGTTACTATTTTCTCCGGACCTTCGATGGTCAGGCGACCTGATAGTCCCCGTAATCAGGTGTCTTCACAACCAACTGTGTTTTGGTACCCTTGAGACTTGTTTTGTTTCGCGGCGGCACTCCCCCTCCGAGGGCTGTTCAGGAAAGTCTGCCTAGTTCAAGGTCCCAGTTCCTTCAGGAGAGGTGGTGGAGGTCAACAGGGATACCTATTTTCCCGCCGTTATTGGCTTTATGTTGTCGTTTTTGGCTTAGGCCTGTCGGAAACCCCAGGTTATGACGCAAATTTCCCCTTAACCCACTTTAGTTGGTTTTTTTCCCGTTTGCCCCGGCTTGCTGTGCCTTCACCAGAGGTTTTCGTGCTGTCAAGGCGGTTTTTCTCCCCTTGGTCTCAGGATAGGCCGTTCCAACGGAGTAGGATTATTCCTACCGAGTTTGTTTTTTGACTTTCCCAGCTCCCGCACTTGGCGTGAGGGATACCTAGTTTCATTCTTAACTTAGGCCTCCGGCTAAAGAATCACAGACTTCCCAATTTCTTTTTTCCCGACCCCCCCGGTTTCGCTCTCCTTTATTACTTTTCGATTGGCATTCTTTCTTTCATTGCAGCTTTACAATGGATCTCGCACGGTGCGTTGAAGTTTCGGTCTTTTTAGAGATGTCGGCGGCCGGTTGATACTTTTTCCCCTTCCCCGTTCACCGGAGGCCCTCCAAACATGTCTTTCAAGATGCTAGGGGATTTGCTCAGACGAGCCACTTTTTTTTGATTTTTAGAGGCTAGCTGCGGCGGTTGCCCCAGAAATTTTCATTCCCTTCCGGCCACTGTTGCGGTCCCCCCTCCGTAGGGAACGATTTTTTCAGGATTTAGGTGCTTTTTGCCCCCATCCTGGGTGGTCGGGACGGTTCTCCTCCTCAGCAGTTTGAACTGACTGGCTTCGTTCCTTCCCCCCCCCCTTAAAAGAGGGACGAGGAAGTCTTCCACTCAACGCGCCCGGCGTCGTGTTTTTGGGGCGCTCGCGTCGGCGTGCGTCCTGGTATTTTTGTGCCCCCCCTCCCCCATTTTTGAGATTCCATTGGGTTGTCCGCTCGGGGTAAGGATGGGGCGAATCGTGTTTGAGCGTGATGGGAAGATGTTTTTAGCTTGGGCATGGACACTGGTCCTTAGGCGCTTTTTTTCCTGGGCTTGGACGTTCCCGGGCATTCCCTTTTCCGTCAGGGGTTGCAAGTAAAGGAGATAACAGGACCCGTAGTGACCAGAAGATAGCCTTGATCCTTTTGGCGGGCGATTGCTTTTCTGGTTGTCTTTCCTCCCGGAGCCTGAGACCGCCAGACTTTTCCTTCGGTATTGTGTTCCGCTTAATCTTTTTTCGGCAGATTTTGTTTCTCGGTCGATTTCTGTTAGCCCTTTATGCAGGCACCTCCGTAGGTGGGCCGTGAGGCTTGGGTCCTGTTGTTTTTGCTTTGACGGTAGATGCTTCAGGCGTGGCTGAAACCAGGGCCTCGACGATTCTGCGTCCCCCCCCGGCCCCCTTGCCGCGGCCCGTCGATGGACTTCCTCCTCCCCGATTCACCCTTCTTAGAACACGCCGGTGTGTTTATAGAGGATGACCACTATTTCCTTTTGTTGTGTGCGATCTCGACCGACACCGCCGGGGGTCTGGCTTTTCTTTTCCGAGTTTCGACAAGTGTTAGTTTCGAGGGCGTCTTGGGAGGAGGTCTGATCCGTCCTTTTTTTTATAAGCGCCCTTTGCAGACAGCGGTTTTGCGACCGCGCGCACCTTGCCCGGTTGAGAGCCTGCGGCCATCAGACATCCCCTCTCCCCCTCTTCTCTTTTGAGGAGAGTAGGAGGAACACTACTTCCCAAACACCACAAAGGATGAGAGCGGGCAGCTTTTGCTTGGCTGGTCGACACTGCTTTTTTCCGGTCGTGTTTCAACTCTCCTGGAAACCTGGCAGGCCGCGAGCAGTGCGCCCCCCCAGGCCCCTTCTGGTCTTTCTCTTTACTTAGACCGTTCTGAACAGGTTTTTGCTGAGCCTCGGCCGTTTTTGGTCCGGCCCAGTGGGTGATCACCCTCGGGCAACCACTCCTCTATCTGGAAATTTGTACCTCCCCTTAAGAGCAAAATTCCTCCCCCCTCTCCCCCTTTTACTCTCACCTCAGACCCAAGCCTCCATTGAAAGAGGATAACGTGGCCTACTTAGAAGGTTGAGTTGGGGGTTGTGGTGTTGGCGGCACCCTCCCCCGCCCCCTGACCCTTCTTTTCGGTGTAGAGAGGATTTCCTCCTATAGGCCGGCACCATTCTTTCTGTAGGGAAGCAAGTCTCTTCGTTTTTATGACGGCGCCGCACCATGATTTTTTTCTTTTTGACCCGATGCGTTTGTGCACTTCCGCAGGACACCCCTCTTTCCCCTGACCACCACTCTCCCTCCTTCCCGGGCCCCATCCTCTCCGTCTCCTAAGATTGGTTTTTCCTCTGGTGAGATGGTACAAGGTTATGATTTGCCGGGTCCGCGACTTCGTTTTCATACGCACCGGCCGCCCTTTAGGAACGTTTCCCTTGCTCGAACAGGTCTGGCTTGAAGTCGTGCCGGATGGTGCGTTTGCATCTAAAGGTACGGCCTTCTTTCTCAAGTTTTTTTTTTGTTCCAGCTTTCCCCCCTTTCGGTCTTTTTATGACCGGTGGCCCCTTTTTTTTTCCTCGTAGCCGCCTTCCGAGATTTGTCTCTGGGACAGGCACGCCCCCTTTTTAAAGGCAGTCCGACGTTTTTTTGTGGCCGCAGTTTTCCTACCCAATAATCCGTTGACCAGCCTGCCCCTCTGGTGTCGGCCCTTGTGCCAGGTGTTTCACGACCGTTTGAATTTTTCCAGCCGGCTCAGTTTCTTTTTTGCAGTTCGCGTTTTGAAGGTTTTCCCCCCCCCCGCTCCAACAGCGCGCGAAAGCCTAACCCCCCTTTCCGTTCCAATCGGTCGTCGGCCAGCGTTGTGCCTTTTCTCCTTCTTTCTTACATGCCTTCGCCCATCGGTTTTTACCCCCCGTACCCCTCTTTCCCCCTCCCTTTTCCCCTTCTTCTAGTGAAGTACCCCGGGCAGCCCGATACGAGCGCCTTGTTCCCCTTTCTTTATTCATCCCCTTTCAACATATGAAGGCAGAGCGCCGCCTCCCTCTTGGGGGGGTGGTTTTGGGGAGCGCTTGACTTCTTTGCCCTGCTATAGTCAAGTCATTTCAGTGAAGTGACCGCCTTTGTTTTTTTCCCATTTCATCTTCCGGATTTGGGCCCTCACCTCGCGGCCCTTTCCAGGTACCCTTTTTTAACTTCGGGCCCTCAGCCTCTCCTTTATTTTTGAATTATGACGTACCGATAAAGTCGGTCCGTTTCTTTTCTTACGTCGAGGTTTCATAAAGTCTCGATCGGCACCGACGGCCAATGTTCTTCCCAGGAGCAGCACCATTTCGCCGTTCTTAATTTTCGTTAGTCTGAAGGAGTTTCGAATCGGCGGTGACAGTTTGAAAGTGAGGACAAGTTCAAAGCCAGTCAGCAGCAGGTCGATTTTTAGACCTTTTTCTCAGGAGTAGACCCGTCTGTTGTTTCCCCTTCCTTAAAGCGACATTCCAAGGTGGACTACCCTCACCATGAACACCCGCGAACGCCCTCTAATTGGCTTATCAGCTGGGTGCCTTTCCTGAACCCCCCTCTTGCTCATGGTCTGTCCCAGTCGGGGTTTCGCCTCTTTTTCCAGCCTGGTAGACAAAGGTGTTAGTTTGTCACCTTGGCACCGGTCCTCGCGCTCGCTATTTCGCTAGGCCGATAACCCGGTTCTCGATCTTGTCCCCTCGCCCGAACGTCTCCGAGCTGGTCAGGTGAAGCTACAGTTGGAGTTGACACCGGGGACTGGGAGGTTTTTTTGGAGCTCCGGCCACATAGCCTCCGTTACGAGGGAATCCAGCCGGGTTAGTCGAGCGTTCCCGGCTCTCACTGTAACACGAGTCCATTTGCTCTTAGGGCATCGAGGAGACTCCCCTTTCCCTGCGGGTTGCCCCCCCTCATTAAGTTTTTTGGTTATATCGCACCCTTCCTCTCTTTTGCGTTGGATGACTCCCGCACATGTGTCCAAGAAACTTATCGGGTCTGTGTAGTACTTGCCTTTTTTCGCCATTCCCTCGATCCCCCTTTTTCGCCCAACCTCCAGTGCGCCAGACCCGACGAAGCACGGGTTGGTCCCCGGAGGAGTTGGTTCCTGCGCTATACTCGTGACGCCTCCCGTTGTTTTTTGCGTTTTTTATTTTTCTATTTTTCCAAGAATCGCCTCAGGTGTAACCCCACGTTTCTCGATTTCGGGGCCCAGAATGGGGACTTGCTTTTCGTCCCCCTTAGGATCTGGGCGTTGGAGAAACTGGCCCTCGATTTTTCCCTTTAGTTTTTTTGCCGTAGTATCCCTCAGGAGACGAAATTGATTGTCCCCCGGTACCCTTTATAACCCGATGCTCTTTGTCGGAGAGCGGTAAGTTTATTGCACCCGTCGACTACCGTTTTACTTAGAAGATGCCAATCCCAGGCTCTCCGTTGTACAGTCGACTATTTCCCTTCATCATTTCTGATCTGAGGCTATTCAGGTTCCCTATTTTTAAATGCGACCCCGGAAGCCCCAGGCCAACGTTTCTCTCAGAAACCCCGTCCGAGAGTTAGGTATTTTAGTAAAGCTCTATCACTTGCGACGTGAAGATAACTGGACTCTTCGACAAATTCGCGTGCGTCTCGCTTTCTTTGGTTCCCGACATTTTCTAAATTTTGGTCACCCCACAGTACCTCTGTTCCTTGCCTATCCATTTTCCTGAACAGTTAGGAGTTTTTGACCCCCCTTCCGTTGAATACATGGGCAATGTGACTTTCTTTTTGGTGTCAGATCCCTACTATCAGGAGAGGATTTTGTCAGACGTTTTGGGCCTGCACCGCACCTTTCCTACCGATCCCCCTTTGCCCCGCCTGCTCTTCCTTTCCCTTTAAGGACCTCCGTGGCCTTCCGCCGAAGGATGGTTGTAGACACTTTTTGACCACGCCCCGCCGCCGGGGACGACCTGTTGTTCTCTTGATATTTGAGTTTTTTTCTGAGCCACTTCTATTTTTCCGATTGACCTCCGCAGTTCGTCTTCGTTTTTCAACTCCGAGACGCGGCTGTGCCTGGCCCTGCCCCTGCGCTTTGGTAATGATGATTTCGAGTTTAGGTTCCACACCTCGTCCTTCTTTTGTAAAGGGGTTGCAGCTTCCACTTTAGCGGTGTGCTGTTGAGCTTTCGGCGCGTTCAAGCTGCTTCGTACCCACGCGTTTCGTCGTCCTCTGGCCTGCTTCTTTTCTTGCCAAAAACGGCGATTTTGCCAGGGCTTTTTCGTTTCTTTTCCTTTTGGAAAACGCCGTTTTCCTGCAAGGGTCCCCGGAGAGACCTCCCCTTTTCCCTTCTGATCGTTTGCGCTGATCAGGAGGATAGCATGCCCCTCCCCTCTCGGTTGCACCGGTGTTTTTTCCGAGTACTACCCAGGGCGGTTCGGTTCGCGTTCCCTACTGGTGGATTGACACACTGCTGGGTGCCGTTTTTGCTCCGGGAGACGGTTTTGGTTCTTAATGGGCTGACCCCACTTTTTGCATGCTTGGCTGCGGCCACCACTGCTTGACCTGTGTGTGCCTTCTGTCAACAGCTTCTTCCAAAAACTGGGCCGACCGGGCTGTGTAATTTGATGTTTTTGCCTTTTTCGGTTGTGAACGGGGTAGCCTGAGTCGTCCCCTGCGTCTTTTGCCGGGATTTCCTTTCTGAACTTGCCCCTCGTCCTCGCATTGCTGGCGTTCTTTTTCGGTAGAAGACGGAAAGCCGTCCACCTCGGATGAAAAGACTCTTCTTTGCAAGACTGGGCTCCCCAGACTTTGTCGAGACTTCCCCCTATGTCAGAAAGTTCCCGTGCTCCCCTCTTCTTCCTTCCGACCCGTGTAGATCCCGGCACTTTTGGCCTTTACTTTTGGCTCCTTTTGACTCTTTTGCTCTTTTTTGGCATAGCCTCCCTTTCCAACTTCCTCTCCCGACTCCACGATCCTCCTCCCGCTGTTGGTCTGATTTTTACTGCTACTGCGGAGTGTGTTCGAGGAGGGTCTTCTTCCCCTGGCCCCCCCGCCTCCAGGCCTACTCAATGTGGTTTCGTAGTCTGCCACCGTTTTCCGGAAGGTCTTGAGGAGGATTTCCCCGACGTCTTTTGGTTGTTTGGCGCCGATATCTTAATCCTTTTTGGAACTCACCCCTGCCCACGAGGTTTGGCTTCGTCAAACGCAACCCCTGCCGACTTCTTCGTTTCCACGGTTGGAGTCTTTTACGGCCCGCTAGGAGCTCGCGGAGGTGCACGCCCATTGGTAGCTTCTTCTCTTATGAGAAGTTACGTCTAAGGTTGTGCGGAAGTTCGTTTCTAGTTTTTTGTCGGTTTTTTTTTTCAGGAGCTGGCCACCGTGCCGGACCATAGGAGCCCCTTTTCCTTGGCCGGGCAGGGAGCGACTGCGCTCTGACAACATGTTTTCAGAACGGGTTTCTTTTTTCCCCAGTACGTTCCTTTGCAGTATTACGCATTTTTACTGCTGGTGTCCGGTTATTTTTACGATTATGCACTATATCTTTTTCTGGATATATTTGCCTGTTCAGCTTCGGGTCCTTTCTCTCGCCTCTCAGAACGAAGTTGTTGTTCGCGTAGTTTTTTGGTGGGCCGCTTTTTCTAAAGGTCTCTCCCGGTGTGGCCTTTGTCTTGTCACGTTGGGCGGTACGTTCTTTCGTTGGCGACTGCGGCTGGCAGCTGCGCCTTTCAGCGCCCTCGACCCCCTGTGCCCCCGATTCCGAGTAGCCCTGGGCGCCCAATGTCCTTAAGAACTCCTTTTTGTGAGTCTCTCTCCGGGTTTCCC
>Ga0179591_1328156_pt1 | contig 17122 bp, 32 predicted proteins | sample CZOMad2_1_08_16f_FD_182891 | JGI IMG/M metagenome (GOLD analysis project Ga0179591, IMG submission 182891) | Vadose zone soil fungal communities from Angelo Coast Range Reserve, California, USA - CZOMad2_1_08_16fungal (PacBio error correction) | ecosystem: Environmental > Terrestrial > Soil >... | reverse complement strand
TGGACATTTTTCCCTTAGGGGCGGGCGCGTTTTCTTGTTTGGAGCTACATTTGTTGGCACCCTTGGTGTCCGGGGCGGGTGCTCTCTCTCCTGAATGTGTTCATGATTCTTCGCTCTGATTTTCGAGAACCACCCTTCACACACAAAAGGGGTTTGTGCTCCCTTTGGTCGAGGTTGGAGTTTCTTCCTGGCCCCTTCCGCAGAACTACCTCCTTCCCTACCCCCCCTCACCGGTTTTTTTTATTTCCCGGGGCTATCTTACCCCGTGCTTCCCGTCCATACCCCGCTGCGCGATGCCAAGTACTGGGGCGGCGAACTTCTTTCCTCCACATCGCAACCTTCGACAGTCGATTTTTGAGCGGTTTACCCATGCATGTTTTCGTTTCATGCCCCGGTGTCGCAACGATGCTCCACGGGTTCCCTCAGTGTTTCCCAATTCGACGCCTTTTCCTTTCAGCAACTTCACCACCGTTTATCTTTTACTCAAGAAGGAGCGTGGTTTCTTTTTCTGTTCCCCCGGCGGATGGTCCCCATTTCCCCACCAGGCTCCGCAGGTCTTTTCCCTGACCCAGTTGCCGCTTTTCTTGAGCCGGTGTCGGTCAAGTATGAAGGGCCTCCTCGCTCTAATTCGCCAAACCAACTCCCTTGTCTGTAGCGATTGAGGCGACACCTTTCGTCCTTGCGGGAGTCACCTCCCTGCTCTTTCAATCCCCTCTTCGCTCCTTTCCCATACGAGGTTTCTCGTTTGTCCGCGGCTGTTTTGTTCGTCGATTTCCGCCTTCTTTTTTGTCTCGTGTTTTATTTTTACCCCACCGTTCCTGCACCTCCCCCCCTCCCACCAGATGAAGTCCTTTTGAGATGTTTGTGGTGATGGATTTTTGTCTTTCGGGGAGGGTACCCCACCTGACCCCCCCCTCACGTCGTTGTCTGGTGGGAGGGGCTTTTTTCCTTTCTTGATTGATCCTGATTACGAAATTGTGTGTTTTATCCGACGCCCGCATTTCCCACAGCCTTGCCCGGCCTTAACTGTTCAACCAGGCCTTTGATGCGTCTTTAGAAAATTTGCCCTCCTCCCCACCATCGATACCCCAGTTCTTATTTTGTCACGGCAAAGGCTTGTCCCCCTTCGGGGCCGTCCACACCCCATTTGCTCCCAGTCTCTCCCAGCCTCTTCTGGACTTTGTATTTTTCTCTCTTTTCCTCCTTTTTTTTGTTTTTTCCCGAGCCCTCCCCTCCTGCCTTGTTTTTTTACAACGTGACTTTGCCCCTTTTTGTTTTCTTTATTCCTTTCATGCCCCCCAAATATTGGCCATTTTTTTCCTTTTTGGCCAAAACCCCCTCCTTGCCTTTGGTTCTTTTTTATAGCTTGTAGTTTCTGGCAATTTCGTACGCCAATTCTTCCCACGTGGTGGGCCCCTTCCCTTTTTGAGGATTTCCCAGCTGGGCTGCGCCACCCTTACAATTTCGTAAGCGTTCTCTTTTGTTTGCGCGGCGTTACACTTTTTTCCCGCTAACCCTTCACCGCAATGCTGATCGTTTCGCTGGGTCTTTTGTCCCCTCAACCCGTCCCCTCCCCCCCGCACTCACCATCCCCCCCAAAACCTAGGGCGCTTTCAGTATTTCTGGGTAGTGCAGGGTTTCATTTGGCTTTGAACCGCCCCCCTAACTGATGGGGAGTCTCCCTCCTTCCCACCTCGCGCCCATTGTGCTTTTCTCCCCAACCCCGTATTAATGTGGAGGCGCGGCGATTTTTTTCCCGTCTTTTTCGGGCCCGGGCTTACCAAAGTGTTTGGTAATTTTCTTCCACGGTTTTCCCCACCGTTTTCTCCTTAAATTAGAATTATTTTCCTCTGACGGGGGGTGACTTTTTGTTTCAAACCGTGTTTGAAGTTCTTTTTTTTTTTTGCCCCCAGTTGACCTCCCCATGATTTGTCTCTTTTGAGAGAAATCCTGTTGACGAATGGGCTGCACGCCCCCCCCCCCCCTTTTCCCCCCCCCCCGGCTGTGGCGGACAACTCCTTCAAACCCCCGGTTTTTTCCTTTCCGTTGGCTCCTTCTATCCTTTTCCGTTTCAGGGCTAACACCGCGAAATCCGTTCGCCACCGGGCCCCCAGACCGCAATCTTGAGCAAGCTTGGGGGGGGGCCCCCGACCCTCTCCTCTTCTTATTCGTTATCCTTTGCTTTTCATGTAAGAAATTCTTCCTTTCCCATTTAAGTGCTTGCTCGCACAGCAGCTTTTTTTGTTCCTTCCCCCAGGTCCCCTGGGTTCTCCCCCCCCCCCCGTTGTCGGTAGATCACTTTTCCCTTGCCTGGGTTCAGGGGGTGACCTCTTCACCCCCCCATTTCCCCCGCCTTCTCAACCAAGTCAGAGAACAAAACCCCCTTTCAAGTGGGTTTTTTGACCAGGCCAGTTTATCCTCTCCTTTCTACAAAACCACATTCCAAATGCCGCGCTCCACAGGCCACGGGTACCCGGTGACCTCAGTAAGCCATGCAGCTCTCCTCCCTGGCCCGTGTCCCTCCCCCCCCCCCCTCCCCCTGTAGGTTTGACGTATATTCTTTATTTTTTATAGTGATCGAGCCACTTTCCCTGGACAGGTTTTTTGTTTCTTTTTTTACCCCCCTCTGATTGTAATTGTTTTCTTCTGGGCCAATAGCTCACTTTCTTCTTCAAAGTTTTCCATGGTGTTGCCAAAGTGCACGGTTTCCCGGTTCGACTTCGCCCCCTCTCCGAATCCGGGCAGGGCGTTGGCTTGACCTTCATATGGTCATATTTACCACCTCTCCGGTCCCCCCATTTTCGAGAAACTTCTCCCCCTCCAGTCCCGGCCAGACCCTCCTTGTTTGACGGAGTTTCAAAGTTCTGTTCCCAAGTAGATTACCGCCACCGGAACCCAAGACGTTCTTTATTACCCATGGCGGCCGCCGCGTCCGCACTTTCTTAGCCCTCCAAGCCCTATTTTTTGATAGACCTTGGATTTGGGATGGTGCGACCTCCTCTTTTGGCTTGAGCCCCCCCACCGCTTTAAAACATTTTTTTGAAGTTTGAAGACCTATTAAGGTTTCAATTTCCTTTCCTGAAAACCTCTCCCTTCTTGAGTTGCTGACACTTTGTTCTCCCTGCTGCTCCCCACCATATAGCAATGTTCGCTGTCTCTGTGTTGCTGAGTTTTTCCTCCGGGCCGGCAACCCCTCCCCCCCCTCAAGAGTTCCACCCCTTTAACAGCAATTTCCCCCCCAATGCCCCCTCTCATGGGTTTTTCAGCAATTTCCCCTTTTCGGAACCAGTCTTGAGGTGTAGCGGCTGGGTTTTGCTTTTTTGTGTGTTGGTCATCCTTTTTTTCCCATCCCTTGTTGGTTCAGCGGTTTGGTTTTACCTTAGTTTCCATCTTTTTTTTTTTTGCACCGTATCCGGGAACCCAGCTCGCATGTTTCTGCTTCTTTGTTGTCCTTTCATCTTTGTCCCCATCTCACGGGCTTCTTTTGGCCTTGGGCCAGACGATGGTTTTTTTTTTTTTCCCCGGGAGCATAGACCCCCCACCACACATGAGTTTTTTGCCTTCCACTTTCCTGGAGGGTTTCCTTTTTCTAAACCTGCCTGCCGGCGTATCCTCTTGAGTTGGTTGCGGCGCCTACTTCCCCCCCCTTGTTGCAGGGGAAATTAACAGCCAGTTTACCCCTTGCAACCCCTTTCGTTTTCCCCCCCCCTGTTTCCCAAACTTCCTTTCCCTCCCCTCCATTGATAGCTTCGACTTCGCCAATGTTGGTCCTCTTTATTTCCTTAATTCCACGGTCCAGCGTTAACTTTCCCCCTTCCCCCTTACGGCTTTTTTGTACCTGCACTAATGAAATTACTTTTTCCCTGGGGTGGGGCCGAATTCTTCCCGTCCAAAAACTGCGACAGGCAACTTGACGCTTCCCTGCCTACCCTTCGCCCCGGCTTGTTTTAAAAGTCCCCTTCGCTGTTGGTGGCTTTTTGATGATTTTTTTTTGCCGGATTTCTTCGTCTTGACCCCCCATGGCGTTAATTCTTTTATTCGCCGTTTCGTCCGTGTCCCTTTTCCTCCTTTTTCCTCCTCCCGTTTTTGTTTTGGTTTTTTTTGTTTTTTTTGGTACTCATTCCACGGGACGAAAAAACGTTTGATCGCCCCTCCTTTCCTAATCCCCTTTTTCCCATCCCACCTATCTCACCGTCCCCCCCCCCTCCGTCCTTAAGGCCGGGGCCTCTGGGCCTGGCCTTTTCTCCCTTGATGAACCCCATTTATCGGCAATTCTGTCCGGACTTCTCCAATTCACCCAACTTGCACCATATTTCATCATCTCTGCTTAAAGGACTTTTTTTTTCCCTTTGATCTGTCCTTTCTTAACCGCCACTAAACCCCTTGAAGCGAAGAGATTCTTTTGATTTTCCCCTTCAGCACATGTTGTTGTCCCTTCCTTTTTTCGACGCTTCTTTTAATTTTCACTTCCCTTCCCCCCTTTTTGGGAGCCCGCATTTGACGCAGTTTTGCCCGCAATCTTACCCTCCCCCCTGACACGGATTTCCTCTCGGTTCTTCTCTTTGGGGATTGGTTTTATATGCTTTTTCCTCCCCTCGTTTCCGAAGTGCTGGACTCTCTTCCCCTCCCGACGACCTGGCAGGTGCGCTGGTGCAACTTTTCCTTTTGGACCTGAAGATTTTCCGAGTTGGTCTCCCTCTCGCCCTTTTTTGACAACCTTTTAAGCCAAGATTCCACCCCTTTTTCCCCTCCCCCTAGGTTCGCTAACACCTGCTCTTCTTCTTCCTGTCTGCTGCCCGCCATGTGTTCCATGGGATGGTTTCAAAGGGCTTAATTTTGTTCCCCTTCTCTTCTCGACCCCTGCTTGGTAAAAGTTTTTCCTTCTCCTTTTTTCGTCCAGCGCGAAAACTCCCCCTTTCCCGGCTCAAGTTTATTTTTATTTTTGCCAATTGATTTTCCTTTTTCTGTCCCGTCCCCAACGTCCAATGCCTTTTTGACCCAGGCGGTGGGGCTCAACCGAATGTCCGTTTTTTTCGCACCCGAAACGGCTGGGATTTTGCTGCCCCTCGTGAATTGTCGGATGGTCGTTGGGCAAGGTCCTTTTTTGGCAGCGACACCCCGGGCTGATCCCTCTTACCCTCGAGTCTATGCGCCTCCCTTTTATTCAAACCTGGTCCCAGCCTTTCCACACAATGGAAAATGATACCGCCGTTTCCTGTTTTTTTCTTCACTTTTTTTACTTCTTACCATGGTGACCCCCCCCCCCCCCTTTTTTTTTCAACCGCTGGAGGCGGCTCCCCCCCCTCCCCCCCTGAATGCTTGCGGGGGTTTTTTTTTCCCTTCCTACACAAAACAGGGCCCACTGCTCCCCTTGTTTCCCCCTTTGGTACTTGACCGATTCACTGAGTCATTTTCCCTCCTCAACTCCCCAAATCCTTTTTTCCCCCCCCATGTTTACCTGACCTTGGCGCTATGCCTCTTTTGCGGGGAGGGGGGTTTATTTGTCGATCTGGGCGGCTGCTTCCCTTCCCTGCGCTTACTTGGATTTTCCCCCCCCGGACGACCAGGGGCCTGGCGAAGCCGCTCTTTTGTTTTGGGTGCCCTTTTTCTTGATTCGCGTGAACCCCCACATTCCCTGGTGGTGGGCTCTACGGTCTTTCTCCGGGGGGGGGGGGGTTGGGTTTCTGTTTTCCCAAGTCGTCATCCTTCCCCCTGTAAGTGCCCTTCCCCCCCATTTTTCTTCCTACACCTTGGTTGTCTGACCGTTTCTTTTTCTTTCTCAACTCCCAAGGTGCTCACTCTTTATTTCCTCAGAGCAAATGTGCGCCGACACTTTTTACACCCTCCCCCTCCCATCAACCGCGAAGTGCGTGTTTCGCTGTACAACGCTGGCGCCCTATTTTTTCTTGAGGTGAAACCTTTTTCTTCCCCGGGCTTAACCCCCCCTTCCCCTTTTTCCCAATTAGCACTTAGCTTTGCGAGGAGTTGTCCCGTTTCCCCCCCCCACGTTTTCATTCCCGCAGTTTTCCCCTGCCCACCCAGCTAGAGTTTTGAGTTATTTTTTTCCCTTGGAGATGGTACCCAGGCTTTTCGGCACAATTCTCCTCAGGTTTGGTCTTTCCGCGGGCACGTTTTTTTTTTGGTAGTGATTGGGGGTGGAGGGACTCGGGCCCGGTCGGCCCTTTCCCCTTTTTGCCGTACAAGTAAGCTCCTTTTACGACATCCCTCTATCGCAAAGTTCTTTCCTTTTGATTATCCGCAACTTTGCGGCTTTACAAATTAAAGGGAGGTCTTTGCCCCCCCTAACAGCGCAGTCTCCTTCCCCACTGTTTGAAGCCCCTCTGCTGGATGCGTCCTTGATTTTTCTCCGACCTCTTTCTCGGGTTTCCTTTTCCCACCCCGCTGGACAGTCACTGTACCCCCTCTGAAGGACGCTCTGTGGTGGTGATGGATGTGGTTTTTTTGCGGGTAACCCCTTCATCTTTTCCATTCTCAAGTTCTTTTTCCTTTGTTTTTTGGGCTTTACTCCGTTTTTTTTTTTGTACCGATTCGCTCTTATCCATGTTTCTGGTCCCCCTTCAGTCCCCGCCTGACTGAAAGCCGCATCCCCGGTGAATGTACATGGTCCCACATTTTTGGCGGACTGTCTGTTCCTACACTGACCCCCTCCCTCACCTCCCACTTCCCCCTTCTTGCACGCAAGGCCCTTGGTTCCCTCTTTTTCATTTCCTCAGCCACCCCCCTTGTGCAATTCCAAACGTTTCCCCGGATACCATCATTTTTTAACCCTCTTCTCTCTTTTTTTTACTCCTCCTTTCCTTTTTTTTTTTTGAATCCGATTTTCTGAGCTCTGTATGTGGCCCCTCTTGTGAACGTGAGGCACTTGTGGACTGGCCTGAATTGAATATTCCAGGGCCCCTTTTTTTTTTGAAATCATTCCCGGTTGGCCCTGGTTTTAGTGTAGGGTCCACCCTTTTCTCACAGAAAAGAAGGTGAGGCATTTTTTTTTTTTTTTCCCTGTAAATCGCTTGTCTTTCCCTTGCGGGGTCTTTAGGTCTCCCCAGAAACATTTCGTTTTTCCCCTGTCCGCTGCTGTTTGTCTCGTTTGTTCACACCGGTTCCCCCCCCGCTTAACTGTTTCCCCCTTTTGTGCAGCTGATTGTCCCTGTTTTTTTTTCCCGCGCGTTTTTCACACCCCGCACATTCCCCCCCCCCCTTTTTTTCCCCACCATTTCTTTCAACTCTCTTTTTCCCCGTTCTTCATAAGTGTGAAGGACGGTTCCCGAAACCCCCCTCTCCTCAATTTATGGTGGCAATGAACACGGCCACTTTGTCCCTTTCCCCCCCCTTGAGCTATCCCCCCCACACTCTGTATATTTCATTTTTGAGGCGATTTTGTATCTTCCCCCAGAAGCCGGTTCTCCCCTTCCCTGGCGGAAAACGTGACCCAATCCCCTGTGCGACTCAAAGCTTCCCCCCTTCTTGGGACTTAGAAGGATTTCGTTTATTCTCTCTTTTACTTTCCCCTTCGCTGATGCCATCAAACCGTCTGAGTGAATTTCGGGTCCCCCCTCCCGACCCAAACTTGCGGTACCCCTTCGAGAGCGCATAATGTTCCCCCAAAACGCTGCCACCCCCCTCCTTCCCCCTGGACTCCCTGTTGTGACGGTCCCTGCCTTTTCCCATACAAACGTTTCGTTAATTTTTTTCCCTTACGGCGTTTTTTCCTCTGCTTAGAGGTTTTCGAATTGGGCCCCTCGTTCCCCTTTTTTTTTGCTAAATCACGTTCGCCCTTGCTTCCGCATTGCTTTTAGCCCTCCTGGTCCGCTCCAGTCTATTTTCTTGAGTTCAGTTTGTCCTCTAATTTTTGCGGTCCCTTTCCCCTTTTTTTCGCCCTTCCCCGGGCGCCGCTTTTGGTGGTGCCAGGAAGAATACTCTCCCAAGTTTTTTCCTTTCAAAACTTTTTGAGTTTTTATTCCTTTTCCCCCCCCTTTTTTTCCTTTTCTTGCCGACACCCTTTTGGTTTTTCCCGTACCCCTCCATGTAATAAAGAACACCCCCTTTTTCTCCCCCCCAACCCCCGTGTTCTTGGTTTCGCGAACCCCCCTCCGCTCCCGCTACGGTATCATCCAACCCCCCGTCAGCGGGCTCCTTCCCCCCCATTTTTTTTTTTTTCCGCTGTTCACCCGCCAGTTATTCCCCCCTTGGGGCCAGGCCATGCGGATTAAGCCTCCCCTACAACCCCCCCCCCGGGGGGATTCTCTTCCACTCTTCCAAGGTCACAGTTCCCATTTTTTTTCGGGAGTATTTCCTTGTTGCGGGGCGGTAACCTCCTCTTTTTTTCCGGAGTCCCACCTTTTTTCCTGTGACCAAGGTATCCTTGTTTTCCGGTTCCTACTGGGCGCCCCTTTTTTCGTTTTTTTTTTTTTTTTTTATCTTTTTCCCCTTTTTTCGCCGCAGACCCCCATCCGTTTCATTTGGAACCATTCCTTCCATTCAGGTGATCCCCCCTTGGAAGAACGCAGGTTCCGTGGTTCCCCCCTTTGCTGGGGGGTCACCTTTAATCCCTGGTGTGCCTTGAGTACGCCCCTTTTTCCACAAAATTGAAGGAACAGAGTGGCTTTTTTCCGGATACCAGTGCCGGTTTTTTTTTCCCCCGGGCTCTGCCCCTTTTCCTTCTTTTGCCCCCCCCATACCAGGCCCTACCCCCCGCGAGAGTCAGGACGCCTTTTTTGGAGCACGACTCAGGTTTTTTCTGCCGAAACACGCTTCCCCCATTCCCTTTTTTGGTTTCCCAATTTCTTCCGGTGTGCATCAGTCATTTCTACCCCGTCTCGGCTCCGTTTTTCGTTAGCGACTGAGGCCCCCCCCCCCCCCTTCCCCTGTTACCGGGAAGCTTGGTAATTGGAAGAGCGGTCCACCCCTGGAAGGCCTTCTGTCCCCGTTTTTTTTTTCCAACGCACTTTGATTCATTTAGGGAAGCCTGAACCCCCGCACACTGTACCCTCCACCGAGTCCCCGAAATCCCCTTTTCTGTTTACTGTCTCTTTTTGGGTGTGTTGAAGGTTGTTTGAAGGAGTGGATTTCCCTATTTTTTTTTTCAGGGGTTACGCTTCTTGGACCCCCCCCCTGCGGGCGAATAATTTTCTTTGCCCCCCCCCCCTGTGATTTTCGTTGGTTTTGCCAGAGCCAATTGTTTTTTCTTCCTTTTTTTTTTTCCAAGAATTCATTCCAAACGGGTCATTCTGGGCTCCTGTCGTGTTTCTGGTCTCCTCCTTGGAAAAACTGCCATTCCGTTTTTTTCTTTTGCCCGTGTTTCTCCTTCCAAATTTTTCTTTTTTTTAATAGGTGAGGGTTGCTTCCAGCCTTTTCCTTGTGTCTTTCCTTGCGGGTGCGGCGCCACATTCCCTAATTTCCTTTTTGAAATTATTAAAGCAAGTTCATTCCACAAATTACGTCCCCATCCTCCCTCCCTGTGGGGCAATTAAAGCCGTCTCTTCGGCCTTTTCCCCAAGTTTACTCTTGGAGTCTTTATAACTTCCCGCGGACGTTCCACAACCTTCCCCCTTCCGGTCGGTTGCAACAAAATCCTCCATCTGTTTGCTGGAACCCCTTTTTAGGGTTTTGTGGGAGCACCACTTCTTTCCCCCAAAAAGGGCCGCTGGGCTTTTTTGCCTTTCTCCTCGCCCGAATTAAATTTCCCCTCGCGGGTGGTTGGTTTTCTCTCTTTTGATGGTTCTTTCCTTTTCAATTCGAGTGAGTACTGACCCACCAAGGATGAGCCATCTCCTTGGTTTTTTTTTTTTTGAATCTATCTTAAGAATAATCCTTTGTTTGTTTCTTCCCTCTCATTCAACGCTTCCCACTCTGCATTCTTCTAACCTCTTTTCCCTAGATCACTCCTCTCAGGCTATCCCCAAACCCCCACCGCAACACTTTATTATTACGTCTTTTTTCTCTGGGTTTTTTTTTTTTTCCCTGGGAGAGCCTCCCCGCCCCCCCCTTTTTGACGGAAGTGACTTTCTCCCCCCCTTTTTTTTGTTGGTGGGTGTTTGTACATTTTTTTTCCCCCCGTATGTTCCTATTTTCCCAAGTTCCTCACGTGGCTTGGTGCAGGTCTTTTTTTGACTTTTTTCTTCAATCGCCACTATTTTCTGGTGCTACTTTTATTTTCGCTCGATGGCATTGCAACTCATTGGAAACCCCTGGTTTTCCCCGTAATTTTTTCCCCTTTAGCCCTTTCAATGCGGCCCCGTGTTTTTTTTTTCCTTTTCCCCCCCTCCCATACGACGGAAGGGCTTCTTGTCAGGCCCCCGCTCCCATCCAAGAGGGACACGGATTTTTAGGTTTTTTTTTTTTTTCCCCAGCTACGGGGTGACTTTCCGGTTTTTTCTTCTTTATCCACATCGTTTTCTGCCCTTCATTATGACCGTTTTTTTCCTCTTCCTTCCCAAGGATAGGTTTTCTTTTTTTTTCCCTTCGCTTGGAAACCACCGGCTTCTTTTTTCCGGGGACCCCTCCAAGTCCCTGATTCGCAGTTCTGGTGGACCCTTTGGGATTTTTCTCAAAAATAAAGATGTGGTCCATTTTCCTTCCCAATACCCCCCACATCCGTCCCCTATTTTCCCTGTCGTGTTCTTATTTGGCTTTACTTCTTTCTGCCATTCTGTGAGTTTTTCAGTGGCTGGTTCTTCTCTTTTGGAATTTGGACTTTCAATCTCCTGTCTCCACCCCCCCCCCTTTTTTATATTTTGTTCCCGACTTTTCCCCCACCAAAAAACGATGGTTAGTCGCTTTTTTTTTCATTCCTCCTGTGGCCACCGGAATCCTTATTTTTCCCCCACGCCCAAGCCCCCTTTGGCCCCGGTGGTCGGCAAAGTGCCCATTCTTTGCGCCCCCGACCAACCCTTTATTTTCTTCCTTGTTGAGGAGTGTTTGAGGCACCCCGCAGTTTTCTTTTTTTTTTGCGAACACGCGGCGCCTGGCTTTCTCCAAGATACTCGTTTTCTTCTTTATTTTATTTTTTCTTTCACAACCCTGGCTTACCTTCCGTCAACATGGTGAACAAAATTGCCATGCCGTCCCTGTGCTTTCTTCCCCCCCCCTGGTTACGTCCTTTTTGTTTCATTTTCATTTTAAAAATTCTTCGGGTCTGTTTCCCCCCCTCTCGGACTGCTGCGATTATTTTTTTGTTTTTTAAAAGGACACAACCCCCATTTCTTCCTTTGGTCACATTTTCCTTTTGTGTTTTTCCTTGGGGTCTTTTTCTCATTTGAGCTATCCTCGTCTCCCCCCCCCCACCATTACAACTCCCCCCAACCATGTCCCTTTCAACTTCCTTTTTCTCTGATACAGATAATCCGCCTTGCCTTTTTTTTTGTTACCGCCGGAGTGCGTGGTCTGGATGGAGCTAATTTTTTGTCCTTTCCTTGTACGGGGTTGTTCCCTTTGTGTGAGGGCACTTCTTATGTTTTTTCAACTGTTGTTGCGCGTCTCTCGCGGCTGATTTTTTCTTTCGTTCCCCACCGGTTCCCGGGTTGGTTTTTTTTTTCCTACGGTATTTTTTCTCTTCGGATTTTTTTAGGTCCCCGTTTCCCCATCCCCATTCTTCTTTTTACACTCCACGTTTTACTACCCCTCTTGTGGTCTTCCCTTTGGGGCTCTCCCTGTCTTTTTTGCTCCCAGGGATCCGCTCTTTGCGCCCAAGGTTAAACCCCGTGCGCGACAATTCCTTCCCCTCAGCCCCCTTTTTTCCGCGAGAGGCGTCTGTTTGATTTGTTCTTTTGTCCCCATGCTTTTCCCCCCCCCCAACGAGCGTGATTTGCCCCCGGGATTTCCAAGGTTCCCTTTGTTTCCCCTTTCCCTCACTATCTGCCGGGCTTCACCCCCCTTCAAAATCCTTTATCCGGTGTACCCTTTTTTTTTTTTTACCCAGCGGAGATTGGGGATTCGCATTGGGGTGTCCTGTCTTGACTTTGTCCCCCTCTTTTCCTCTCCCCCTTCATCCTTGTTTCCTTTTTTGGCTCTTCTCCCACGGTTTTGGGCACTATTTTTTTTTTGTCCTGCAGAGCGTCCTTCCTTTTTTTTTTTTTTTTTTTTTTTGTGTTTTTGCACATCGTCCCTTTCTAAATTTCGTAAAGGCCTGTTTGCCCCTCCTTTCGGTCCCCTTTCCGCCTTTGCGGTGTTAAAGCCCCCCTTTCTGGTTTTTTCTTTTCCCGAAATGAAGCTCTCCTTGTTAAAATCCGAGTTGGCCGGGTGGTCGTTTTTCCCTTTGGATTCCCCCTGTGGCTTCCTTTTTATATTTCCACCGTCTGCCATTCCCAGCTTTTAAACCCTGCTTTTCCGGCCCCCGGCGGTCTGTGTTTGCTTGTTTTTTTTTGGTCTTTCCTGTGGTCACATCCCCATCAACGCGTGCCGTTTTTCCCCCTTGGTGAGCGTTGCGATTCCGGATGCCCTCCGCTAGTGTTCCCCTTCCCATTTGCTTGGGATCTTTCCCGAAATCTCCTTTTTCCACCCGCCTCCCCTGTCCTTCCCCCCCCTGGGAAAAAACGGTTTCGTTCCAGGACGGTCAGTCCCCTCCCCGCCTACGTCACTAACATCTTTATCCCAACTTTTCCCTGTTGCAGGCAAGGGCCCTTTGCCATATTTGGGTGCCTCCCACGCCACCCCCCTTCTCCCCCCCCCCCAACGTAGATTTCCCTCGAATTAGCCGGGATCTCTTCCTTTTCCTCTGTTGTTGTTTTTGTGAGGGTCTCTTGATCACGATAGAGTCTCTTTTGATCGTGTACCGTTTTGAGGAAAAGGTTTCTTCTGGAGGCCACTTTTACTCTTGGGGGGCCTTTTTCCTTGAACCCCCCTGCCGTGGGTATCGATTTCGTCGTGGGTGCAATTTCGTCCCCTTCCCCTTGCCCCGGGGTGGGGTCCCCGGTCCTAAGGGGGGTCCTCTTTTTTTCCTGTCTTAGGCCCGGTCTGAGTCCGCCAATTTACTTTCCAATCTCCGATTCCTCGGTCGTACAGGCCGCCCCCCCCGTCACCGGCACCAATGTTTCCGTGATTTTGTATCTTTTTTTTTACCAAAGGATACGAACCTCCCCCCCCCTCCCCACCCACCTCCCTTCCTTTTTTTTCCCGTTATTTTCCCTGGCTTTTTTCAATTGGCCTAAACCCCCCCCTCTTAGACGGGCCTGAGTGATACTTTACCTGCCCATCGAAGCCCCCCCTTGCGGCCGATTTCCCCATCATGGCGCGTCTCCTTTAGTCTCCCCCCCTTTCCTCCCCGGTTTACCGCCCGCATTTTTTTACAGGTGCGACCCCAATTCCCCCTTTCCGGCTTTTCTACTACATTTCTATCCGATTTCTGTCTCTTCTTGTCTTGTCCTTTTCCTTGCTTTACCCTTTTGGGCGCCCCTTGGTTTTCCACCAGCGAAACTGGCTTCGGCCTTTTTGGGCCTCCCGATCCTTGTTGACCATATCCCTTCCCCGCCTCCTCCCCACTCTCTTTCGGTTTTTTTTTTTTTTCCCACCCGTATAAACCTTTTTTTCCTTCCGGTGGCCCGACCTTTCATATAGGGCCCGTCTTCCTGACCTTGATGACCTTGTGGTTGACAAAACTCTTTAAATCTTTTCTCATACAGTGACCCCCCCTGTGGAATAAGAATCGCTGGTTAGGCGTTTTTTTTTTTTTCAAAGATACACCAGTGACTCTTTTCCTGGCTTCCAGTTCTTTTTTTTAATGAACTGAAACCATTTTTCCTAACGCCGTACGCACTCCCCCCCCTCTCCGCCCCCATTACCCCCCCCCCCTCCCCTCAGCCCCCTCCCCTCCCTCTCTAATCTCTCTCCTCCCATCCCCCCTCCCCTGTCCCTTTTCCTACCACCATTCTTCTTCCTTTCCTTTCCCTCTCCCCCCTTCCCTACTCCCACCCAATTCCGCCCTTTCCTCCACACCCCCCACTTCCCCCCCTTCCTCCCCCCTCTAGGCGCCGCCCCCCCACTCCCCCCCCCCCTCCGCCCGCTTCCTCTTTCCCACTCCCTACCCTTTCCCCCACCTTCCCCCCCCCTCGGCCTCACCACGTTCTGCCCTCTCCACCTTCTCTTCGCCACATTACCCCCCCCATCCTTCTTCTTCTCTCCCCCACCTCTAATCCCCCCCTGCCCCCTTTGCCCTCACCACCCTTTCTACTCCCGCCTTTTTCCTTTCATCCCTACCCCCTCCATTCCCCCCCCCTTTATCTTCCCTCCTCCCCCTCCGCCCTCCATCTACCCTCCCCCCCCACATTTCTCCTCCCCACTCCTCGCACTTCTCCCCCCGTGCTTACTCTCACCCTGCTCCTCTCCTTGTCTCTTCCCCTCCACCCTTCCCCTTCCTCCATTCCTCTCCCCCCCTCTTTCTCCTCTTTCCCCCCATATCCCACCTCCCCCCCCCCCCCCTTCCCCCCCCCTCCAATTCCGTTCCCCTTCTCTCTCCGCGCTCTTTCAACTCCCTTCTTTCCCCCCCTCCCCCTTTACCCCCCCCCCCCCCCCCACACCCCCCCCACCATACCCCTCCCCCCAATCTGTCTCTCTTCCTCATCTCCTCCCCCCTCCCCCTTCCCCCTCCCTTCTATCCCCCTCCAGCTCCCCTCTTCGCCTCCCTTCTTTCCCCCCCCTTTTCCCTCTCCTCCCCCCCCTTTCCCATCTCTCTTCCCCCCACTTCCTCACCTTGCCCTCCCCACCTATTCCCACTCCTCCCCATCCACGCCCCCTCCCCCTCCCTCTACGTCTCCTCCCCTCTACCCACCCTCTTCTCCCCGCTACCTGCCCCCCCCCCCCTCTCCACTTCCCCTTCCCTCCCCCCCGTTTATTTTCCCTCCATCCCGCTCCACTCCCTCCTTATCCTCCCTCACATGTCCCCACTTCTCCTCCATCCTTCCCTCCCCTCTCCTCGCCCTCGTCACTCCACCTCCTCTTGCTCTTTTTCTCTCCCTCCCTGCTTTTTCCCTCTCACCCCGCCACCTCAGCCACTCTCTCCCCGCTCTTCCATCGCCACCCCCCTCCCCCTGTCACCCCCCCCTCCCCCCTCTCTCCCTCCTTCCCCCTTATTCTCTCCTTCCACTCATAACCTCCATCCTCATTATTTCCCCCTGCCTACTCCCCCTCTCCCTTCTTTCTTTTACCTACCTTCTTCTCCCCCTCCCGATACGCCAGGGCCGGTTTTTTTTTCTCGTGGTCCCGTCTCCCCCTTCTTGATTGCCCCGGGTTCATTCCACACCGGTTCCTCCCTTTAAACTGTTCGTAGGATTTTGGTGAGTCCTTGTCTTTCCCTCCAACCCTTCCCCCCCTGTAATGCCATACCAGGCCGCCCCCCACACGACACCTCGTTTACCCACCCCCGCGACATACCGACCGTCACCCCCCACACCCCCCTCTTCTTTTTTTTAGCCTCATTCATGATGTCCCCACATTGGCTTGACCGGCATCTGAACTCCCCCCAGGCACCCTTGTCATCCAGGTTCCCAAAAAGCCAGTAGAGACTTCCCCCCGCTGAGACGCCAACTCCCCCCCTTTTTCTGTCCATCAACCCCATCCCCAGTCCATTCTTTTCCACTTTAGTCTGCGCCCCCCGGTTCAAGGTCCATTTTTGGGTCGTGAACCTCTGGCTTTTCATTGGTTGCTGGCGGATTTTCATTTAGCTCCGTGTGAGATAGTCCACAGTCCCATTGGTTAGGTTGCCCCCCTGGATCAGTGGATTTCTTGACCCTACCCTTTACGATCAGCAGGTTTCCTTTCCTTTCGTGGCGAGCCTCCCTCCTTTTTTTATTTTTTTTTTTTTTTTGTTGCACCAGTTTAGACTAAAGGTTACTCTTTAACCCATTTAAGAACACTCCCTTCTCCCGGTTTGACGGGTCAGATTTCCCCCCGGTAAGGAGTAGAACAGGGTTTTGTCCCTCCAGTCCCCAGTGGCCGGTTTTTCCTCCCAAGAGCTCTCCTTCTTTTATCGGCTCAGCCGGCGCCGCGTTTTTTTTTACCCTTAATTTGACCTTCCCGCCTCCTCACTTCTCTCCCATCCCGGTTATTTTCGGTCGTGGCGCACGTCCTCGGTTTTTGGCTGCCCACCCCTGATTACACCCCCTTCTTGAATTTTGCTGGGGGAAAGAAAGGCCCCCCCGATTTTTCCATCAATTACAGGGATCCCCTTTGCTACCTTGCGGCCCTTCACTCCGTTTGGTAAGTCAGTTTGCTCTTCTCCCCCTCTTAAATTTTTTTCTACCGGCCTTTCTTCTGCGCGGTCCTGCAGAGCGGCAAATCCCTTGCCCCCTTCTTTTTTCCCACTGGAACCCTTTTAAACAACAACGGCACGATCCTGGCGTGCCTACCTCAGAATGACCCGACCCATTAAGCTTGTCGCCTGATTCTTTTTTAGGTGTAAAGCTTTTGCCCAGTTTTTTTTGGCAAGAGTTTTTTTCGCTGGCTTAGCCATCTGCTTTTTTTTTCCATCTTAATATGGGATTTTTTTTCATGCCTTTCCAGAGCTTTTGCCTTCTTCTTGACTGAATTCATCTCCTGTCCTTTCTTCCGAACTTTCAAACGCCTGGTGTCGGGTATTTTACACCCACTTCCTCCCCTTGCCATACTTTCGTCCGGTTAGCTTTAAATCTTTTCCCCTCGTCGGGTATTCGTGCCCTCGGTCTTTCAATGGCCGTTTTGCTTTTTGCCCCACTGCCGGGGCAGTGGGCCCCTTTTGGAAAATTAGTTTTTGAAACTTACGCCCCCTGTTCCTTTTTGACGTCCGTGCCATCAGGCAGGATCGGTTTTTCTCTTTTTCGCCAGGTGCTCATACGTAGACTTCCATATGGCCATGCCCCCCCAGGAACCCCCCCCTTCGCGGTGGGTACGGTGAACCTTTAAAATCAACTAATGGTCACCCCCCCCTTTCTTTTTTCGGTGAGGAGCAAAGTCGGTCTTGTCCCAACAAAAACAATTGGCTCTTAATTATCACTTGGGGTTTTCCCAATACCCTTGCACGCCTTAAAATTTAAAAGGCCTTAGAGTGTTTGGTGCGGGTTGCTTTCATAGGTGATGGTTCGATTTTTTGGTGAGGCCGCTTGACCCATTTCGGTTTCGCAGGGACTTTCAGGGTTGG
>Ga0179591_1338932_pt1 | contig 17123 bp, 26 predicted proteins | sample CZOMad2_1_08_16f_FD_182891 | JGI IMG/M metagenome (GOLD analysis project Ga0179591, IMG submission 182891) | Vadose zone soil fungal communities from Angelo Coast Range Reserve, California, USA - CZOMad2_1_08_16fungal (PacBio error correction) | ecosystem: Environmental > Terrestrial > Soil >... | reverse complement strand
TTTTTTGACCGTTTTTTTTTGCGTTTCCATCTTTATGGCAACCCCCCTCTTGTTGAGCGAGGGCTTTTTTGTAGTCATGCGGTTTTGGTGTTCTTTTTTTTCCCTCGCCGTTGATTTTTTTTGGTCCGAATTGCACTATCGTTTTGCTCCCCATTGCCGCCCCTTGTCCCCTTTTTTTTTCTATTCGGTATAGAGTTCTTCTGATTAATGGTTTTTTTGATGCTTTTTTTTTTCTTGGCGGAAGTTGGTTTTTGGCAGGCTTTTTCCCCTTTCCTGCAAGTTTTTTGTCCGTTTTTGAGGTCTGGACACATTTGAAATTGCGTCATTTTTTGCGTTTCATTTAGCTTTTACTTTTTTTTTCCATCTTCGACTATACAGGTTTCACGTTTCCTTCCCATGTCTCCTCTCCCACCCCAACGAGATTTGGCCTTTTTTGTCACTTTGCCCGCTCTTCCACTCGAATGCCTTTCTTATTAGTGGACGACGACCCTTCAAATCGAGTTCGAGTGTCTTCCTGATTCTCTCTGCGAGTGGAAAATGCTTAGTTCCCCCCCGATTGCCTGACGCGCTCCCCTTTAAAAATGCTCCCTCTATAATTTTCCCTTTCCCCCCCCCCGACATCAAACCGTTTTCCATTAAAGGGGCTCTGGGTCACTTTTTTCCCCCTTTTCCCCCCCAAACGCATAAAGGTAACTCCTGTAAGCACTGTTTGAGGAGCTTTTGTCAGATGGTTTTTCCCACTGCCCCCCATCTTTCTTTCAAAAACACCCCCTCCAATCTCCCCAAAAAACTGAGGCCTCTCTATTCTTCTTGTCCCCCCCCCCTGTACTTCCTGGTCTCGTGGAGATTTTATCTGAGCTGATTTAAAGTTTTTTTCACTTTTCCAATTTGTTTTCCTCCCTCGCTTCACCCCCTTTTCTTTTTCTTCTCTTCACATGGGCGCAGATACCTGGCCGAAACCATGTGTCCCCACCTTTCTTCCTGTTCAAATCCTCTTTTTCTTCTTCGGGGCGAATTTCTTTTTTTGCTTAAATTGTTTTTACTTCACTTGGTTGATTTTAAGGTCCGTATTGTCTTTCATTTTTTTTCGCGGACAACTCAACCCCACCCCCCAAGTTTTTTTTTTTTTGTTTGCGGGTTGTTATTGCATTTTTTTTTATCATTTTTGCCCCCCAACCCTCCCCCCTTTTTTTTCTGCACCAGTGTCAAAACTTCACCCCACACTCTCTGCCATTCCACCCACCAGCCCCTTTGGTTTGGAATTGCTCGATGTCTTCCCATTTTTGTCTCTTTTTGAATTTGGACCCGTGTATGTGGAAGTTGCTCGACCTTTTGCCCCGTGACAAACGGAATTGTGGAGTGCCCCCTATCTTGAGGCACCCCCACTTTTTTCCTCTTTTGGTACTTTGCGTCGTGGCTCCGTTTGGTTTCCCCCCTTGGCCTTTTTGCCTCCCCTTTCCCATAATTTCCCCCCCAAGATTTGTTTCCCAATGACATCCTATCCGTTGCTTTCCCCTTTGTTCCCCTCACGCACTTGGCACGTTCGACCACCAATTTGCCTCAGAACAACAATGATACTTTCGCCCCTTAGCCCCCCTGCTCCCCTTTTCCGCGATTTCCTGCCACGATGAGCCTTATTGATGCTAAAGCCATTGCACAAGTTTCCCCCACCACTCACGCGTAGGCTTAATAAGGGAGACGCCGCTTTTTGCTTCCCCTGAAGTCAAAACTTTCCACTGGTTTTAAGGTGGACGTTTTTGGTGCTTTCCCCCCCCCTTTAAGGGACAGTTTCCCCCCAGGTGATTTTCTTTTGACCACTCCACCCCTCACACTCTTTGGTTTTTGTTATGGGATGATACCCAGCTTCCCTTTTTGTTCCTGCCCGCTAAAAGATTGGTAGGGTCAACACCGCGCTTTTCTTTCCCCACCCCTATCCTTTCCCCCCCCTCCTGGGTGTTTAAGGTCATTTCCATTGGTCAGCTGGTCTTGTGGTTCTGTGTCAGTGCCCCAAGGATACTCTTGTCCCTTTTTTCTGAACCTTTTTTCAGGTGCTGCCACACCCCATTGTTTTGCTCCAATTGATTTTGGTCCCTTTTTCCTCTATGGAGGTGGCCTTGCCTTCCCAAAGGTTCTTTGACTTGTCTTTCAGATGCAAGCTCTCCCTGCCGCTGTATCGTGATGGGCGTTAGTTTGCGCTTTCCTTTTTTCCTTTTTTCCCAGTTTTTTTTCCAAAAAAGGTCCTTCTTAGCCCCCTCCCTCGAAGTTCGACCTTTTGTTTTTTTTTCGGTTTGCCTAGGTTTAAAATGGTCAGTACTACGGGAGAAACTTCGCTTTTTTCCTTCATCCTCCTTTTCTTTACCCTTTGTTTGTTTTTTTCTTCTTTGGATAGATTTTATCCCCAGCACCCTCTTTGTTGCTACTTTCCCCCAGGATTTGTTTTTCTGAACCCTTTCCCCTTCCTCCAATGATTTTGAGGCTGCTTCCTTTTTTTCCGACCCTTTCTTGCGGGGTTTTCCTCATACGTGACCCCCGCCTTCCCTTCGCCCGAAAAAGGGAACCCACCTGACCACCCTTTTGACGAGCCACTCCCCCCCCCTCTGTCTCTTCCCGTGGCATTACCTAGAGCTTCCCCCTTTTTCCCTTCCCCAATACGTCTTTTACCTGATTAAAGTAAGACATGCTGATGCTTGACGTTTAGGTCGCGCTTCCATTTTTTGACAATGCCCCTCTGGCGTTTTTGACACAGGCCCGCCCATTCTCCCTGGATGGCGAACCAAGCCAACGGTGCTCTCCCACCTTTCCCATTTCCTCTCTCCTTTGCCTTCCCACTCGCGCCCTCCCCCCCCCCCCCCCAGGACCAAGCTGGACAAAGAGCAATGGGTTTTCGTCTTTTTGGTTTTTCTTTTGACTCACCTTGCTGGGTGCTTGACGTTTGCCGGTGTGTGCAGCCTTTTTTTGCACAGGACGGAGGGAGAGACTCATGACCCCCCTGGTGCCAGCTAAGCCCAACCTCACGTGAAAAGGCCCCGTTTTCTATTACCTTCTGTGGCAGCCCCCCCCACAACCATTGGACCACCTCTCCGTTTACAATTATATTCTAGGGCCTAATGCCAGGGAGGTCCTCTGAGTACGGACCCATTCTTCGCTCCAGGTTTGAGAAGGCACTTATTGCGCATCTTGTCCGCTTTTACTTTTGTAGGTAGACTTCACGTATGATTTCAAGTCCTTCCAGGCCATTAACTTGGTTGTTTTGCTTAGTTCTGCTCCACGTTGAGGTGTGGGCGGACAACGATAGTCTTAAAAACTGCCTTGGCTTCTTTCTCTTTTATTTGTTCGCCGGCGTTTTTGACCTTCCCCACCCAGTAGGTGCATCCCCTCTGACAAACAGCTGGGAAGCAATATCTGTGTTGCTCCAAGTGAGTTGGGTTACTGACCCTTTTCCCTCTACATCTTCGATTAAATGGTCTCCCCCGAGAGACCCCCTTTTTGCAACTTTTTGACATTCGTACCAGACCAGGTTATGTCGTGTTTACCCTTACCCCCCATGGAAGATTTAGGTTTGGCGTTTTCCCCCATGATGCTTTGCAGAAGTTGTATTGTCTTCATGATGACAAACCGCTCGACCCCAACCCCCCCTTGGTTTTTTTTTTTAAAAAATGCTCGTGCCCTCCCACCCCCCCCCCCATATACCCCCCACATAATTGCACGTTTCTGACCAGGTCTTTCACCCCGTTCATTTTGCTTGCTGGTTTGCGACCCCTCCTCCGCTACCGACCGGAAAAAACGCGGGATTTGGCAATTTTTTTTGGAAGTTTTTCCCTTTTGGACCTTTTCCGTTTTTCCTTGCTGCTCCCCCTACAAATATGGCATTCCATTCCGAGATTTCTAGCCATTGGGTTGGTCCATTTTCCTTTCCCTCCCCCGTCTGACCTTTCTTTTTGAGTTCGCCCGGTGGTGAAAACAGTTAGCGCCTCCTCTTCCCCCTTCCTTCCCCCCCCCGAAATATAAAGGGATGGCTTGGATCTTCGGATGGTTTGGGTCTGGCATATGGTTTCCGTTTCCATTTTTTTTTTTTTTTGGGCAAAGACTGGTGGGGCACGTTTCTCCCTAACTTTTTTGACCGTCATTTTTTAGAACTCCTTTCCGTTAGTCTTTTGACTCTGGTTATGGACTTGTCGGGTGTCCCTCCCCTTTCCCCCTGCTGATGCCAGTTTCGCACCCGTTAATGACGTGTGCCTGGTTTCTTCTGTTTTCCGTTCTCCGTCGTTTTCGCTTTTTCAGTTTTTTTGGGTGAAGACCCCAGTCCCCCCTCTTTTTTTCCCCTCCGAATCAGCAGACGAGCAGCCCCCCGAGGTGCGTTTTTTCCCCCATTTTTTTCCTTCTTTTTCATTTGACAATCTGAACTTGGCTTGGCGATTTTTTTCCCCTTCTCATAGCGATCTGCAACAGTTGACCACTCGGCCCCATTTTTTCCGTGGGTCTCGTTTTTTTTTCCATCCTTTTTTTGTATAGTTGACCCCCCCAAAATTGACCCCGTCCCTGGAAATTTAACTATTTCTTTTCTCCCCTTCCCGTTGATTTTCCGACATTCAACCGAAAAAAAATGCCCAGCAGGCCCCCGCCTTTTTACAACGCATTCCTCCCCCATCGCCCACTTTCCCCCTCGTAAACGAACAAAAACATTCCACCGGTTTTTTTTGAACGCCCATCACCCTATACAGGGACTTTCGTTACCTTCCCCTTTCCCTTGTCGTTGGTGGGCGTTGCTTTATCTGCATTCGGGGCGACCCACCCACCCCACCTCAAGAAACACCTCCAGTTACTTTTTACGAACTCTCCCCCCCCCCCCCCGGTCAAGATCTCCCCCCAGGTTTTTTTTGCCAGACCTCACGGCCGTGCCAAAGAATTTCCCTCTTTTTCCCCCCTCCGTCCCTCCTTCCTCCGTTGTTGTTTTTGACTAGCCGTACTCGGGTTCCAGCCTTCTTTCTGTGGTCCCCGTTTCTTTTTTTTGATCTGCAAAGTGAGTTTCCCTTGTGACGGTAGTTCCCTTTGGTTTGGTTGGTGGCGCGAGGGATGATTTTTTTTTTTTTTTGTTTCCCCTGCCTCCTTCCCTATCGTGCCAGGCCCGTCCTGTAGCTTGCCTTCCGTGTTAGAGGTGGATGCCCAAGCAGGCTTGTTCCCTATTTTCTTTCCTCTGGACTTTGGTGAAAGTTCTGGCATGAGTTTCATTTGCAGGGGGCCGGTTGTTTTTCTTGTTTTCAAATTTTTCTTTCGGGCGTCCCCCTCGTATTTTTTCATTTCCCTTTCCTTTTCGCACCTCCTTTGCAAAAACGATGGTCAATTGCGTCCGTTCTAACCCCCGCCTCTTCGGTTGACGTATTTGACCCAGTCTTCTCCAAAACGGCGTTTGAATCGGGCCTCCAGCTTCTTTTCTTTTTTGGACTCCCAAATTTCTGCCCCTAGAGTGGCAAAGGTCTGATGGCGCAACTTTTATTGCCACCTTTTATTTGGTAAGGGTCCTGTTTCGCTGGCCAGGTTCTTACTTTTTTTCTCCCTCCCCCAAGACCATAAAAAAGATTCCCTCCCGTGGGCGTTAAACTGCTCGCTTTGTCTGTTTTTTTTTTTCTTGTTTTTTTTTTTTCTTTTTTTTTTATAGTACCCCCCTTTTTTTTTTTTTTTTTTTTTTTTGTGACTCTCATGTCTTTTTGTGCTTGTCCTTTTCATTTTTTGTCCTTTGTTTTTTTGTGTTTCAGATTTATACGAGCGTTATTATTTCACACTTTTTTTTCCCTTTTTCCCCCACGGCGCCCTGCATTCATAAAAAATGAAATTACCTCCTTCCCGGGCCATCCCAGTTCTACTCCTTTCGAATCTTCTGTTCCCCCCCCCGTTTCCAAGTGGTATTTCAAAACGACCCCCCTTTTGCCCCCCCCCCCCCCCTAGCTGTTCTGGCAATTGGACGCGCTTGTTTGTACGCAGTTCCCCCTTTCTTCCAAGGTTTTAATGTCATCCCCCTGTTTTTTCGGTTTCTGGTCCTAAGTAGCGCTTCTTCCGCCTTTTCCTTTCCTTGGTGGATCAAGCCCACCAGCGGTTTTTTCTTTTGTCCCCCCGTTTTTTTTTCTTGTGGCTGTAATTTTTTTCCGCTTCCATGCCCCGTGGGGTTTTCTCTAATTGGGGAATTTGACCCCCACCACTTTCCCCCTCTGTCCATTGCATCCCAAACACGTTGCATTTCCCCCGAACCCCCCTGCCCTTTTCCCTTGTTGATGGTCAACGGTCTTCCAAATGTCTTTCTCTTAGAATTTATCTTTTTTTTAGAGTTATTCGTGTTTTTTCCCTGTGCTCGGTCCTCCCTCCTGGCAAAAACACCCTCGTTCGTGAGTGGGAGCTTTTTTCCAGTCCTTTCCCCTGGCTCGTATTTCTTGCAGGTCCTTCCCCCCGTCAGGCCCGGTAACAACCCCTCAGAGACAAACCCATTCCCCTCTCCACTCCTCGAAAAGCACCCCCCCTTTGAATCCGCTTGGAACCTTTCCCCAGTCGCCAAACCCCTGCTTTTTCACTGCCCTCCATGCCCGCCACCCGGAGACTAAGAACGTACGTCCAACTCGAATACTTCAGCGTTCCCCTTCCCCTTTGCTTTCTGTCCAAGCCCTTGAACCCTGTCTAACCACCCTCCTTTCCCTCGTATAGTCCGGGTCGTACTCTCGAGCATCTCCTGCTCGCGACCCTCCTCGCACCCAATTGTCCCCGATATTTTTGCCCTTTTCCTTGGCTCCAAAAAGACTCTACTTGTGGCCTTTTTTCCATTTTTCATCTAAAGAACTTGGTTCTTTTTCCTCGTTGGTTCGGCTATACACCCGGCGCCTTTTTTCCAGGAAAAATTCTTTTTGATTTCACCCCACACCTTTTTTTGTGTGAATTTCCCTCTGATACTTTTAAACAATACCGTCGGACACCCGAGGGACCTCAACATTGGATTTTCTTGTGCTGGTTTGAGCGTTTGGGACGATGCGTCAAAGCTTCTTTCATATGCCCGTGTCTGCTCCACCGTGTGGTTTCGGCCTTCCTTTTCCTTTGGGTTTCTTTCCGATGGTATTTCCGTTGGACTTTCATGGAGCGCATTCCCCGCCCCTCAATTATTTTTCCTTCCCCTCAGTTCTTGCCGCAGGAAAGGTTTTTTTTCGCGCCGCTGAATGTGGTCTTCTTTTTTAGTTCGCTCGCGGTTTGTCCAACTTTTCTCTTTGCCAAATCTCGTTTCGTTCGCCCCTCCCCTTTATTTTGTGATACCGTTTTCTTTCCCCCCCCCCCCCCCCACATTTGATAAAATGTTCTCCCATCTTCGCTTCCCTCTTTTTTGCGTTTGGCCTTCATATCCTTTCATAAATCGTTGTGCTTGTTGTTTTGAGGGTCCACAACCTCAACCAGCTTGGCTCATCCCCTGGCTGGAAGAAAAAGTTCCCTAAATGATTTGTCGTCCAACCCTCTTCCCCAATTCGTCCCCCCCGCTCATTGCGGGGGGTCCCTTCATTTTCTCGATTTTTTTTTTTCGCCCGTGCAAAGTGAAACCCCACCGAGAAAGCTCTGACGCCCTCCCTTCCTCTCAGCGGTGTGCTGCCTTCCTGCTGTTAACTCTTTTCCCGCCCCCTAAGCCCATTTCCCTTTTTCCTTTTTCTTTGTTGAAAAAATGCGCATCCCCAGTTCCCCACTGCCCCCCCTTTCTCCTGGAAACGAACGCCATTTGGATGCTTTTTGCAACTTTTTTTTCCCCTTTTGAACTTTGTTACTCCGCTTGCCAGGCCCCCGGTTCCCTCCCCCCAACCAGACCTTGAACATTGGCGACCGAAATTCCGTTTTTTCACGGAAAGTTTTATCTTTTGAGTACGGAATCACCGCGCCTTGTTCCCCTCCCGGTGCTGCTTCTGCCCCAAGTTTGTGGATCATCCCCCCCCACTGCTGTAATCTTTTACAGGAAACCTCTCTCTGAAACGCATCTTGGTAAGGTTCGGTTTTTCCGACCCCCAAAGTTAACTGGCCAGTTCCCCCCACATTTTTTCTCGCTTCTTTTCCTCGGAGTTCAGGGAGAGGGGCTCAGAAGTGTGACTTTTCTTCCGTTTTTCGGGACTTTTCATCTGTTTAGGTTCTCCCCCCGATTGGGATCGATCGGTGAGGCGCCTACCTTTCGAGTCAAGTTCGCGGCCTTTTCCTTTTGTTTTTGATCTTTTCCTGTAGCACCAACATTTTTGGGAGTCACTGATTCCCAGGTTCATTACCGTGTCTCTATTCCCTATGTGTGCTCAGGTGGAGGGTAGCGACCCAGCGGGTTGTCCCCCCTTTGCCCGTGCGCCCCGGTTTCCTGGTTCCCAAAACGCGCCCAAACCTCGCCTGGTCATTCAATGGCTGGTTCTCCACATGCCAGGCCTGTAGCGGGTTTGGTTTTGGCCCGGTTTCCCAGTAGCGCTTCAACAGATAAAACTCTTTTCACCCTCGCCAAGACCCTTTTTTTTTTTCAAATAGTGTTCCGCAAGTCCCATCCCCCCAAATGTCTTGTTCCTTCCTTGTCCTTTTTTGGTCCTATGCCGTCCCCGGGACAGTTTGCTGTTTTTTTTCTCGTCCTAACATACTCTCGACCCAACCCCCCCAAATTTAGTCGCCTTGGTTCCAGAACAGAGGTGCCCCCCCTCCCCCTGTGGTCTGTCGATACAACCTCACGGTTTATTGGTCCCTCGCCGCGCCTGAAAGTGACTCACACACACCCCCGTGTTTGGTTCATGAAGGATTTTTTCCGAGTTATCGCCTCCCACTCTTTGATTCTTTTTCTGATTCTTTTTTTTTGTTGGCCAGGGGCGCTTCCACCGTTCGTAACCCTGACCTTGGGAACGGTGGGTTTTACTTCCCTCGCGTACTTGATTCGCACCCCTGGACTTTGCTTGGATTTTTGTACTTTTTATGTTTTCTTTGTCCCCCCTCCGTCTTTGGGAGATTCGTGGTCTTTGTTTTGAACCGAATTGGCTTGGTTTATTAACCCCTTGAAGCCCCATCCTCTTCGTCCGCCTTTTTGCCTTTTTTTTGAAAGAGATTGACCGTCGGGTCTCTTTTTTTTGGCCGACGGGTCCAAACTTCACGAAGTTCCGCCCCCGTTCATGGCGTGCATTTGTTTTGATTTGTTTGATTCTTGGTCCTTTCTCGGAAAAACCCATTAGTAGTTTGCTTCTCCTGTCTCCCTTGATACGGGAAGGCTGGGGGTGCCGTTTTTTTGACCTATTTTTGTTTCCGTTTAGCACTAAGCTTTCCCGCACTCGATTTGCGTAATTTTCCAATCAGATGGCCCGCCTTGTGGTTTTCTCCCAAAAAGGGCCCTTTTCTCCATTTAGGTTGAACATCGTCCCATTACTGTGGGTTTCTTGCTTATTCCCTGGTCCTTTGTTTCTTTCAGTTGAACCTTTACCGAACCTTTTTGACCACTACCGCTTTTGCTCTTTTTTCTGGCTTTTTAGACACGTTCCCTTTCCCATGCCAGTCCCAACACCCTCCCCTTACTGTGACAATTACTAGCAGTCCCCTTTCCTCCCCATCCATTTGGCCCACCACGACCCTTCGGGCGGAACCCCCCACATTCTCTACCGGACTTGCCCTTTCTACCTTCCTCCGTGGCCCTTTCGTTGCCTCGTTTTTTTCTTTCCTTCAGGGGACCCCCATCACCATGCGGCGCCGAGAATATCAAAAACAAAACCGCGCATGTAAACTTAACCCTCCACAGTGGGTCCTTTACCCCCCTCTCCGTGCCACATCGAATCCTTCCCCCTTCGAATCTTCTATCTCTTCCTGTTTTTTTTTGTTGCTCGTCCTTTTCAGGGATCGTTCCTCCGCTTTTGTTTGCAGTTTTGATGCCCACCCCCCTTGCGGCGGTTCTTTCCCTTCTTTTGGTGTCCTCGTTTTTTCGCCTTTTTCTTTTGTTGTTTTCTCCCCCCTCATTCACTGATCAGACTAGAAGCGGCCCCCCCCTTGTTGATTTTCTTCGCAGGCTCGTCGGTTCTAGTGGTTCTTTGCTTTTTCCGTCGGAATTTGTGTTTATTTTCCGGTGGAAAGTTCCGTCTGGCAGGCGTTGTCACTTTCTTTGGCAGGTTTTTCCTTTTTTCTCCCTTGATTTCCACTTTGAAAAGTATTGCTGTCGAAAGTCCCTCTTTCGTTTTTCAATTTTCGACTAATACCCCATTTCCTCCCCTATGGACATGCTCGCCCCCCCCCCCCCCCCCCTACTCACCATGGTGGACAGGTAGAGTTTTATCATCAAATACTTGGTTGAAATTCGCCGTTCTCTTGAAGTCCCCTTCGTGCTCAAGTGTTCTCGTGTGTCCGATTCCCCCCGGCTGGTTCCCCTTTTCCCTGTTTTCACCAGTGGAGGTCCGGCGATCTGGAAACCGTTGCCCGGTTCGTAGTTCTGCGCGGTTTCCACTTTCCCATTTTTTTTGCCCTTTGCCATGTCCCGTCTTTTCCTTTTTCGAAGGTTTGCCGTTCCTGCCCACCCCCCGAAGCACCAGTTCCATTTGCCCTGGTTTTTCTGCATCTCTTGGTATCTTCTGTTTTTCCTACGGCCACCACTTTCCTTGTCCAAAACGTTTGTTCCTCCCCCCCTCCAATCTCCTCCAAAAAACTTTTAAAACTCATCCTCATTCAATCCAATCTCCGCCTGGAATTTTCTTTGGTACTTTCATTGGTCTCTCAAAATTTCCCCCCCATTTTTTTGCTGCCCCCCGGTCGCGTCTTTACCCCCCCCCCCTTTCTCCTCTTTCTCGTTCCCCTGGCGCAGTCTTATTTGGGGGGACGTTGAGAGCAGCCTGTCGTGCCTTTTGGTTGCAAAATCTAGTTATGGGGCCGAATTTTCTGGCTTCATGATGGCGTGACGCCTTGGTCCTCCCAACCTTTCCGTTATTTGTTCATGTTGGTTGTTGCGGAGCACTTCGTCGCCTTTGGTCGTTCTTTGCGTTCTTTATCATTCTTTTTTCCCACCACCTCCCCGACCTTTTGCCGCATAGTTCCCCACACCCTGACCCAAATTGGTCCTTTGGCACCACACAGTGCTCGCGGGATGCTCCCCCTCTGCTTGACTGTGTATTGCGGAGAGGCCCTTGTTTTTTGATTTTTATCGGTCCTTTTCTTCCATACGGCCCCCCACTCTCTTCGGCTTTGTGTGGGAGAGCTCCCCCCTGATGCCACCCCCCTTTTCTGGATTTTGGGATTTCTAGACCTGTTTGTCCCCCCCTCTTTTTGGCTCCGGTACGCGCCCCAATCACTTCATCCATTCTCGCATTACTCCTCACACTTTGTCCCTTGGTCCAAAGTGTTCAACCCTTTACTGACCCTCAGTCCACACAGTGCCCTTTTACCGCGGCGGGAATGAATCGCCTTGAATCCTATTCGCTCCCCCTTAGAATCTTTTCCTGACCACTCCTGAACTCTTCACCAAAAACCCCCACGCGTCGTCTTACTTCGGTCCCTTTTTTTCTTCTGGTAAGACCTTCTTTTAGAAGTTCAGGCTTCGCGCCCGCCCCCAAAAAGGACCCGGAAGGTTGCCTGTTATTTTTGGCCCCCCCCCTCCTTTTAGGAAAGTTTTCACAGGCGATTTCGAACCCCCCTTTTTTTTTGCCCGCGCTGGTTCTGATGATACCCTACCTCTTTTTCCTTCCCTGGAAAATCTGCGGGGCAACCACAGGCGCTTCGTTTCACATACTTGCCCTGGTTTGCACACTCACCAAACCGTTACTTTTTCTACTTTTTTTCCTTTTTTCATTGTGGTTTTTTCGTAGGTGGGACGGTGCCCAGTATTTTTCCCTTTTATTGACGTGGAGGTCCCCTCTTTTTGCGTTGAGTACGGCTCCTTGGAGTTTTCCGGCCTGTGTTCCCTGCCTTTGTTTATTTTTCCTTGTGAGTTTCGCCCTTGTGGGCCGCCCCCCCTTCCCCCTTTTTTTCCTTTCCCCCGGATTTGCCTGCATGAAGGCCGCGCGTGCGCTGATCCCTTTCCTTTGTTGTTTTTTTTGGTTTGCGCGTCTAGGTTTCCCCCTTTCTTTCCCCTCACACACACTCGTCGTGTCGTCTTCTTGACCATCACTTAGAGTGTCGTTTGACTTTTTTTACGTCCCTTCCCCGCATTCGATGGTTTTGGCCCTTGTTAACTGGGCGTTTTTTCCCTGCTGGTTTCCTGTTGGCTCCTTGGTCAGACAGTGGGGGGTTTCTGAGAGGTTTGAGTTCCAACATCCAATTCCCCCCTGATGTGACGCCCCCCCCCACAGTCTTATGTTTCCTCCCCCTCGGCCGCTTTCCGCTTTCCCTTTTTTTTCGGCGTTGGGGTGGGGTCGAAAATTCGAACCCGACCCTCTTTTTTTTTCTGCTCCCTCAAACATGGGAAAACCTCGAGCTTCCCCTCCCGCCCAGCCCCTTCCCTCCCCCGGGTCCCCCCCCTTCTGCGGGCCTTTGGCAAAGTTCTCGTAAATTTCACGTATTTTTGCCATGCCTTTTTGTTTTTACCCCCATGCGGTCTCCCTAAGTCCCACATTTCCCCCTGGCCAGTTGGAAAAACAAAAAGTGGCCCCCCCGCCCCCTGCGCCATTTCGCCCCCTCCCCACCGTTGCTCTCAAGGTAATCCAAGATCGCTGGCGGTTTCGCTTCATCACCTCACAGCTGACCAATTGTCTGTGTTTGCCTCCCCTGTTCTGTTCATTTTTGAGTTCTAAAAGTGCGCTTTGTTCCTCCAGATTTTCGGCCCGGGCAACCGTGGATGGGGACTCATTGATTGTTCCCCATGCTTGAGGGCACCTAGATTTTAACCACGGACCATTTTTTTTTCCACAAAAAACAGTGGACACCGGCAAAACCTATCCCGTTTTTTTCCTTTAGTGATTTCCCGGCGTTTATCCCTGAGGCGGCTAACTTTACTGTTCCTCCCCAGGACCTCCTCGAGACTGCGTTTTGATAATGTCAACTGGCTTCGCTTTTACCCCCCCTCTACATCGTTTCCCGGGGCGGATCTGCAGGTCTATTTTGTCACCTTCTCCCCCTCCTGGTCGTAAAGTCGGGGTGCTCCCCCCCCAGGGATGTCGGGTCGGTCTTGCAAATGTGTTGTTGGTCTTACGATGGCAAGTCATAAGGTTTGAATCCCTGGAGGCTATTCGTTTGAGAGGGATGGATTGGTGAGCGGACGAACCCCCCTTTTCGGCGTGTGAATGCCGGCACCTGCCAAATTTGTCGTTCTTGTTTGGCCAATGTAAGGCTCCCAACCATCGCCCCATGTGTTTGCCTTTCAATCGATCCCCCTTCAGGAGCTTTTTTTTGGGCATTTATGTCGAGTCCCTACCAGTAAAGATTTTACCCTTCCGCGACCGCGTTGCCCGACCTCGTGCACCACTGACCTTTTTGGGGACCACCTTGGTTCGGTTCCACCTTCCGCTTTTTTGGGTTTAGGGAAAATTCTCTTGTTTTTTTCAGAAGTTTTCTGTTTTGGGTAGAACATTTCTTTTTTTTTTCCCCCACCAAGAGGATACAGCCAAAAACCCACTCCCCCCCTGAGGATGTTGTTTCAACACCCCATGGTTTTTGGTTCATGGGTTGGGACACCAACCATAAAAATACGTTTTTGGTCCCCTTTTGCACCCCCCCCTAGGCTCCCATGATGATTTCAATTCTTTCCCGACCCCCTCTGGTCACCGATTGAGACCCTTGATACTTGGTGCTGCGTTGTTTAGAAAATATTTTTCGCATTTCCGGCTATCTCGCTATTTTTGGGCAAAAGTCCTTTTTTTCCGACCATTCGTCACTAGACCGGCCACGGTGGAACTTTTTCCAGGTCTTACCATCAATCTTTAGCTCCAGTCTTCTCGTCTTTCTGCGCCAATGAGGCGAGTTTCGCAGTTTTGTTGACCGTTTCTGTTTCTTTGGACATCCCTTTGGGGTTGCCCGTAACGTCATTACTTTCTTATTATCCCTCACAGATACTTGGAAGACATTTCCTTAGTCCGGCCCGTTGCGGACCCTTTGCCCTCGGGATGGCGGTTCGTGGTTTCCCTCCTTGGCACCCTTTTCGCAGAAAGTTCGCCCGTTCAGTGGGCGTTGTCCCTGTTTTTCCCGGTGGATTGATTGAGAACTTTAAGCGTTCCCCTTTCTTCGTCTCACTTCTCGGTCGCCATTCCAATTTTTCCTTCCCTGTGCCACTTTCCTTTGCGACCCCCTTATCCCCAAGAGTCCCCCCCCGCTTCCCAGCACCCCGTGCGACCTTTTTCCGTGGTCATTCGCTTGCTTCGCGTCTACTTTTTCTCGGGACTTTGCAACCAATTTGACCCATAGTCATGCGTTGGGGTTCTTTTTCTTCAATGGTCCATAGGTGGCCTTCGGCCGGCTAGTGCGAAAAATTGCTCCCCCTGCCAAATACTCAAATACTCTGCCTCTCTGACCCCTCCCTTTCAAAATTTTGTTTGCCAAGGTCACCCTTCCCCCCTGCCCCCATTTTTCTCCCCTCTCCCCCAGCGCATCCCCCCTGGACCCTTTTTTTTGGAAACACGCATCCTTCCCCCTTATACCTCCTTCTTCAGACGAAGGCAAGTCAATTTGTCCGGGCGGTGGGGGTAAGGGCATATTTGCAATTCCCTTCCGAACACACCCCTTGTCATGTCTTCCTCCCCGACCCTCCTCACAAAACCCCCCCTGGTCAAAATTCCCGCCTGGTTTATCCCCAGAAGCTGAAACGATTGTGCCACATCTCTTTTTTTTTCACTCCTTTTTTTTCAGAAATCTCTCTCCATCCCCCCCTCTCGTTGTGTGGTTGAGTTGTTGCCTTCGGAATCGGTGAAGTCTTCGCGCAATCGTTTTTTTTGATTTGGTCCCTTCGCGGCGGATTTTGCCCCCTTTTTGCTTTTTGTTGGTCCTAGTTCGGTTCCTCTTTTTTTTTTTTTTTTGACCCAGAATTTGGCACTCTTGGCCGTCCCTTTCATGGCCCGGGATTGTTCGCCTTTCCGTCGTTGATTTTTTGGAAAGGGGGCATTTTCGGGATGCGCTTTGATTTGGGAAGTTTTTTCGGCTGAGGTTTTCATTTGCATTGGGTTTTCAAGGTGGGTTTGGCTTTTGCATTTCATTTTTTTGCCACCCTGTCCCTTTTCCGATAGTTTTTTTCTGGACCTTTTTTCGGTTTCAACTTTATTATCCCTCTCGGACATGGGGGCACTTTTCCTCCGGATACAAAACTGAGTCTAAAGTTCGTCTGTCAAACTTAATTCTAACATCCTCCGTTGAATTCGCCCCCTCCGCTTTATTAGTCTGGATCCCATTCGCCTTTCTCTTTTTGCCAGCGTGTTCTTTCGATTTCCCCCCCCCCCTTAGTTTTGTTTCGTACTTCCAGCGTAAGGTAGCCTCTCGTCAAACTTCTGGTTTTCCTTAACGCCCCCCATCACCGACTTTTTCCCAATGCCCGGTTGTCGGGGTGGACACTTTTTCCCCTGCCCCGTTTTTTTTCAGGTTAAGTTCCCCCCTTATTCCATTTCCGCACCATTCGTACTCCGTACTCGGTTCACCGATTTCATTTAACTCCCCAATTTCCTTTTCCACAAAACGGCTTTTTCTCTCTCCACCCCCTCAACTCAGTAATCATGCCCCGGACCACCAGCGAGTTTTCGGTTTTTGAGTATGGATCTGGTTTTTTTTGGTGTAAGATGGCCTTAACTGGTCGCACTTTGTGCAACCATCTTTCGGATCATTGTTGCTCTCTCTTTGAGACGCAGCAACATGTTCGGACAATGTCGCTTGGTAGCTTCCTGAGTCGCCAAGCATTTCCCTCCTCCTTTTTCCTTATGCGAAACCGGTCCTTCTCTTTTTTTTTTTTTTTTTTTTTTAATGTTGTTTTCTGCCCCCCACGCAGGTTTTTTGGCTTTTTATGAAATTTGTGATCGCCAAAAGCCAACTTTTCTTCCGCATTCCCCCCCCCTTCCCCCCCAGAAACAATCCCTCCCTTGTACCCAACCCGGAAACATGGCCTTTTTGTGCGGTTGGACCATTGTCTGCCACAAACTTTTCTCGCGGAGAACTTTAGAAAGAGTCTTTTCGTTTGTCCTTAGACTTACCGAACCGTCCCCCCGCTCGTCGGGCTTTGGGGGCCCAAGATCGGCACACCCATTTGTCTATGTTTTTTTTTTTTCGTTTCGTATTGGCTCCTCCCCTTTTTTTTTCCGACCGACGTAGTTTCAACCCTCTCCCTGGTCCGTTTGGATACCCCATTTTTTTTGCCGTCACTTTTTTTTTCCATTTTGATAATCATTGTGTTTTGCCCTAGGGCAAGTACGAACAACTTTTCCGTCCTCAGCGCCACCCCCCCTTCTTCCCTTTTTTGCCAGTTTTTGGTCCACCCTCGACATACCTTTTTGAAAGCGAGCTTATCCCCGATTCTGTCTCCCCCGCCACTTTTCTTTCCCTAGCCAAATGTGACAGTCACCACAACTCGGAATAGTCACTTTTCGCAGCCCCCTCTTTCTATCCTTACTTCGATAAAAAAATTTCCCCCCTTTTTTTTGTTCTTTTTTCTGTTTCTTGGCTGCCACAATGACTTCCGAGTCGTTTCCCCTTCCTCGAAGACAACCAGGAAAAACAGTTTTGTTATGGGATGATAAGCGCTTTCCCTTCCCCTTCCCTATGGGTTAAGTTGAGATGTTAGTCTAATAAACAATCCGGAGTCACCCCTGGAACAGGGACATTTGTCCCGCTTTTTTCCCTTTCTGGAGTTTTTTGGCGGGCGCCCCCTGCTAAGACCCTGGCCTTTTTCTTTTTTTTTTTGGTTTCCCCCCCTTTTTTCAAGTTGCCCCTTGCTTTTGGGTTCCGAAAGTTTCCCATTTGACCCGTGGGGGTTTACTTTTTAGCCATTTTTGAGGAACCACTTCCCTTTCGGATTCTTTCAGTTATTTTTCCTTTTCGACCGAGGGAAGGGCGCTTCGTATTTTGTTTCGTCTTCGGGATTTCTTGGCTGCTGGTTCCATTTTTCGTCGAAAAAAATTTTGGTGAACCCACGCAATCGCCTTTTCGACCTTTTGAGCGGCGTTGGACAATCATTCTCCTTTTGGCCTGTTTTTTTTTTTTTTCAAATATTTCTTGGT
>Ga0179591_1377693_pt1 | contig 17125 bp, 26 predicted proteins | sample CZOMad2_1_08_16f_FD_182891 | JGI IMG/M metagenome (GOLD analysis project Ga0179591, IMG submission 182891) | Vadose zone soil fungal communities from Angelo Coast Range Reserve, California, USA - CZOMad2_1_08_16fungal (PacBio error correction) | ecosystem: Environmental > Terrestrial > Soil >... | reverse complement strand
CTTTTCCGCTGTTCGACCATTTTTTCTGAAATAGCTGATTTCCAATTGGAACCCCGAATATTTAGCGTTTCCCTTCCTCTCGAGTTCCCCCTTTCTTCCAGGTTTCCGGCATCTTCCCTTAACTGCATAACAGGTTCTTTCTTAGTTTCTTCAATGCGGTTATGTCCCTTAAACGCAGTCTTACATCTTTTTTTTTACTTTTGTTTTTTCCGTTAATGCCCTCAAGGAAGCCCGCAATTCCCGACCTGCTGTGACTTGTCCTCCCTCCCGTGCCTCCGTCAGAGAGACTTGTCTAAGCGCAGAACATTCTTCCGCAAATGCCACTCCCTCTGTTTCTCAGTCTTTTGGCTTTCTTCCCATTCGGCATCGTTTACACTTTCTTGTCCATATTTGGTTCTCGGCCCGACTGTGAACGGATTATATTTGCGGCTGGATTCCTGAACACCAGATAGGCGTCTCTCCATTTCCCTCTCTGGCCCTTTCTGGGAAATGCAAGCCCCTTATTTTTTTGTTCCCTTTCTTACTGACGGAACAAACCCGCGTTTTTCCTGAGTATAAGAGGCGACTGTGACATTTTCTGAGTCGCCAGAAGAACTTCGTGAAGAGCTGACTTCTCGCTCTCACGGCCTTACGCTTCTTGGATGTGTGAGTACAGTTTGAACTTTCCACCCTCCCCTATTCTTTCCTTCCCTCCGAACTCTCCGACTTCCTTTGGCCTGGTTAATCATGGTTCTTCTGTTTCTGCTGGTTCCCCTCCGTTCCCCTTTTGCCTCCTTCCTTATCTACCGATGGAAAAACGACATTGCGTACGTGCTCTTTTGCCCCTTAATAAGTTTTTTTTTGTGCCCCTTAACTTATTCTTCGGTCGTCATGGCGGCGCGTGCTGGTCAATTCTCTTATGGACGTCTACTCTAGCCGCCATTGATTTCCGCGCCTTTCCCCTTCTTCAGTTGCATTTAAAGTGTCTTCTGCCTCTTCCTGCTCATTTGTTTTCTGGTACGGAAGTTCTGCCGCAATTAGCCGATTGCGTCTCCGGAAAAATTTTGCCCCTTTTTGTTTCGCTTCCTTTCGCAGCAGCGTGCCCCCCCTGTACATCTGGGGCGGCAGCCTTCTTGTAACCGGCTCTCGTCTCTTCTTCTATATCTGTCGTCGCGGCTTCCCCATTCTCCTTCTCTTCGGAATAAAGGACCCGAAGATAGAAGGCCTTTTTTTTGTCAGAGTCCTGACTCATTTCGGATTGACATCTTGAAATCTCCCTTTCGAGCTTAGCCCTCTTCCTTTTTCCCTTTGATCGCCAAGCCTTGGCGCCTGCCATCGCGACTATATTGTCACTCATCATTTTTATTGCCGGTGACATATCCCCTTCTCTGAAGCTTCTATGCTCGCATTTTCCGCTGAACGCCCCCCCCCTCGCGAATTGGTTAGAACAATCTCGTGTCCCGCGTAGGGCTAACGCCGTTGGTGATAAAGTCCTTTAATGAGTACCGGAGGGACCTTCGCTGCATACTCCCTCCCCCCCCTTGCTACCCTTTCGGTTCTCCCACCCCCTTACCGCGATATTTTGAGCAGTTTTTTTTCCCGTTCCTGGGCCACACGCCTCAATTAAGTTCCCCCTCAAGCAATTACAGAAGAAGATTGAGAGGTTGATTGCCCCCTAAGCCTCCCGTCCCTTATCTTTGCGCTTGGGGACTCTGTCTCTGATCTCCCTGGTAAGTCCGTATACCAATCCTCTTAGCGGTGGCCAGCAGAAGTTCACCCCTTCTCAAAGACCGATCGGAATCGGCTGATATTTTGCCGGCCGATTTCCCCTTTGTATCGTCCCTCTCCCTGTTCGCCGCAGCTTCCGCCCGAGGCTTTCTTTGCATGATGTCCTTCCCCTCCTTCACCATTTAGATCCTCGCGGGTTTTGTCGCTCTCCTTCTGTTCCTTCTCTTTTTTCTTTCAAGGCTCTCACTATAATCTCATGGTGTTGCGTTTTTTCTTTCGTGGTACTGACTTATCACTACTGTATGCATTTGCCCCAAAAGTTGGAGTTATCCATGTCCCTGTTTGTCTTTAGTGTGGCTCCCATCATCGAGGATCCTATCTTTTCGAGGATCTTCCTTTCCCCCCTAGTTCTCCTCTTTTTTTCATCGGCGAAAGATCCCCCCCGTTGTTTCCGCCGATTCAACGAAGCATCGGCAGCTCTGTGTCTCTTCGTCCCCATTGCGTATCTTTTTTGTCTTTTTCCAATTGAAAGGGCAACAGCGTTTTCATCCATTTCTTGTTTGTTCCCCCTTCCCCTCTCGACCCCCGATTAGACATTGACGTTTTCCTCGTTGAGCTTCAACTTGTAGCTCCCATCGTCCTTCTTCTCTTTCTCCCCTCAACCGCTATTGTCCCTAGATGGTCGGGTGTGAACATCCCTTCCTCACGGTTTTTGCTTCTGGCGTGCTTTTTTCTGCACCAGATAGTTCCTCTCCCGGCTGCCCGGGAGTTTGATAGAGATGACCGCCCTTGCCGTCTCACTGTCTCTGCCTTCTTGGTTGGATCGACATGCCCTTTGATGTTAGTTATATTGGTGTCATTCCCCTCGGGTCTCATCTTGAGATTTTGCATGTAGTGAACTCTTCCTGCGCCCCGATATAAACTGCCACGCGTTTACTCGTTGGACCCGCTTTTTTTCTTTCTGCGGTTTAACTTCCCTGATCTTTTGTGAATAGTCCCCCCTTTCACTCGCAGGATTTCTTTGAAGTTCCTGTCTGTCAGGAACGTACGTATCTTCTTTTTCCATTTGGCCCGTTCTTCCTTTCTTGTGAATGGTTTTTGATTGATAGAAGGCACTGCTCACCTGCATTCTGAGCTAGCCCTTTCCCCCCGCTCGTAATACCCACCCTCTTAGGTTAGACGGACAACTTCCCCCTCTTATCGAATCCCTGTTAGGCTATTCCCCCTCCTTCTGTGTTTTTACGCCATTGAACGTTCGGTGAATACCGAAGCCGAAGGAAATGTGTTGTGCTTTCCTTGCCCGGCCCTCCCTCTGCTTCTTACTTTATCGATCATCTCTTTTTCGCCCTCTTTCCCGAGACGTAACCACATTCACGACCCCTTTTTTCTCTCAATGTTTGCCGCGTTTAAAATCTTTCTCGTCTCGTTGCGAGCTCTCTGCGTCTGCCGGGGCGTATGCAATCCCTCTTTACCTAATACTATTGTTTGTTGATCTCATGGATTTTGAAGACGCCGTCTCTTTTGCTCATATGCGGCCGCACAGACCCTCTCTTCCATCGGTTTCCGTCGTGCCCCCCCTTCAATCAAATGCTCCCCTTTTTCTCTCTCGGGCAAATTAAGATTATCTCATTAAGAATTTCATCTCGGAGATCGGCAGAGCCCCCCCTTTCCTTTCCCCTTTTTCTTCTGCACCGTTCGGTGCTCATTTTTCTTCTCAAATCCTTCATATGGGAAGACCCTTCTTCCATCTCATTCGATCTCAGGTTTTTTTCGCGCTGTTTTTATTCGAGCTTTGCTGCAGTGAGGGAGACCCTGAAGAGATGTATTCCCTTCTCGCGTCTGCAAAAACCTTCCCCCCGAACCCCCTTTTTTGAAGAAGATGTCCCATCCCTCCCTCCGTCTTAACGACACTTCCAGCTTTGTGACCTCCTATTCGTCCGGGACTCGTGCGCGCCAAACCCAGGTCGAAACGATTACGCTTTCCTTGTTCGTCTCCGGTCTGCGATTCAGTCGCCCTTTTCACTCCTGCAAAGCGCGCCGATCGGCCATCTTTTTCTTCCCCCCCCAAACCCCGAGTTTGTGTTTCTCATTGCATGTCGACCTCACCAGGTCCTATTCTCTTTATTACCCCATAGGAGGCATCCCTCCCCGAGACTTTCCTCCGTGCTTTTTACTATCCTTTTCTTCGCGATTGCACAGCCGCGTCCATAAGCCCATCTCCCCCGAACCGTGTCTCAGATTCCCTCCCCATCTCTAAGTAACTCGCTGTAGACCGACAGCGCCGGCCTTGCTAGCCTTGCCGAGCAACCCTCTCCCCTTCAATTTATTCCCTGATCTTTTGTATCCCGAGTTTCCCCGATTGCTGGAAACGCTTTTTTCTCCTTTCCTTGGTCCTTTCTCGCAAGTATTTTTCCCACCGTATCCACCGCGTGTCCCCTAAAAGCGGCGTGTTACGGGCTTACCCTTTTCGTCACTGGACGGTTTCTCTCCAACCCCCTTCCCAACGCGTCAATGCCAGATATGTCTTATCGCTGATGTCGAAAAACGACTCACTTTCCTGATGTCCCCTCCCCCCCGATGGGGCCCCCCCCTTTTATCGTCGTTCCCGCTAACCAAATCACCCCCCCGTTCATTGCTTGTTCGCTTTTTAGACTAAAAGAATGATGCGCGAACAACACTTTTCCGCTTCTCTTTCCTCCGTTTCCTTTCTCTTTTCAGACGGATGGTTCATATGCGGCGCAACCGAGATTTCCTCTTTCCCTCCCTTCGTCAATTCCCTACTTTCCCGGCTAGTCTCTGAACTATGGGCAAACTCGACGAGGATAGTATCGAGAAGATCCCCCCCCTTTCCTTCCTCCCGCTCTTTTCGCTCCCCATGTCGTTAGGATTCACTTCCCTAACGCTGATCGTGCCTAGTTTTTCGTTCACTTCATTGAAGATTTTTTTATGCATATGTCACGCTTCTACAATATCGTCTTTAGTTGGAGACCTGAATCCTTGTTTATTAGTTTTGTTTTTCTTTTTTCCGGCTTCGACTCCTGTTACGACCCTTCTGTGGTCTTTTTGCAATAAATCCTTTAACCGAGATTTGATACCCCCCCCACAGTCAAGGTCCCTTCTTATTTCCTCTCCGATGCTTCCCTCGCTCTGCCCTCCCTGAGTTTTTCCTCTTCGCCCTTTCATTATTGAGTTAGGCAAAGATTCAGTCGTCCTTGCTCCCTTCCCCGGCGAATATGGCGTTCAAGAATACGAAATTTTTCTCTTTCTATTCCCTCTACTTCTTTCTCTGCTGACCAAGGGAAGGACTACCCGGTTGAGTCCCTTCAGAATTGGCTTCGAACGTAGCCTGTTTTTCCCTTTCCGCCTTCTCGACTGGAGCATGTGCAATGGCAGGATTTTCCACGACCTAGTTAAAAGATGGCCCTCTGCTTCCTTCCCCCCGGTCCTAGGAAGCCACCAATTTCCCCCGGCTGCTAATCTTCGCAAGCGGCCGAATTGCTTCCCTGCATTCTTTTCTGGTCCCCTCCGCCTTTTACCGACATTCCTCATTGAAGACTTTTCTGCGCGTCAGCCAACTGTGAGGAATATTTCGTCAACGGCCATCCTCTCTGGACCCCTCCCTCTCTCCCCACTTTGACCTTATGATCTTTTGCTTTCACCACGCCCAAGTTAGCAAAGTAAGAAGCGCAAGTCCTGCCTCCGTTTCGCTTTCCCGACTTCGGCAGGGTCCAACGGTCTGCCCACTTCAGACCGACATGTTTTTGCCCCATGAAAAACGTCCCCCCCCTAAGCTTTCCCCCGATATTTTTGTGCCCGGCGTTTCCAATCCTTAGCCGCTTCTCGTCAAGGCTGTTTCACTCTCCTTCCTTCGGCATGAATGTCCGAGTTCTTTCTCGGCAGACTGCTGTCTTCAGCCGCCATTTCATCGCCCATTGCTCGAACTAAGCCCTGTCTTGGTGGTTCTTTCGTCCGGTTTTATTTCCCCTCCCAATGGGCGTTTTGACAGTCCGATCTACCCCCTTCTATTCGCAGTTGCTCTACGCCTCGTCTTTGGTGTCAGAAGCCAACGCTTCCCCACCTCCCTCCTTCGTCCCTTCTTGCGTCGCCTCTTCCCCCTCTGGACCAGCTTTTTTTCGGCGCCTTTCTCTGTTTGACCGCCAACCTGCGTGCAGACACCATGGCGGCTTCGGCCTGTCCCGGGGGCCACTCCTCTCCCAACCCCAACTAGCACCAAACTCCACATTACTCCCCTTTTGTCCCACCACCTATCCTACCGACCCCCCACCAATCTATGCCCAATCACAACAAATACACCCCTTCCCACAACTGACTCCACAAAATAAACAAAAAATCACAAACACAAAAAACAACACAATCAAAACAAGTGTTACCCCCAAAACACACTCACTCAACAAACGAAAAACCCCATCCCAACAAAACAAAAACAACACCCACACCAAAATCAAAAAATCCACCCAACCCACCATCCCTCAACCCGCCACCCACAACACCAACCAACCAAAAAAAAACCCACACAAACATAACCAAACAACAAAACACAACAACACCCCACAACAATTCACAACCGGGCCCTTGTGGGTGGGGAGTGACGGCCGGGGCGTGGGGGCGCGGGCGTCGGGGGCGGGGGAAGGGGGCGGGGCGGTCTCTAGGGGACTTCACTGGGGGGCGAAAGGGGACGTGGGAGCTCGAGCGGTGCCTCGGGGGGGGGGGCGGCCCGGGTTGGCGGGGGGGGGCGACCCGACGGGGGCGGGGGGGCGGGGGGGTGGCGGCTGTCGGTATGGGTTAGCAGCGGCGGTGGACTTGGGGGCGGGGCCGGTGTGGCCGGGGTTGGGGGCGGGCAGGGGGGGGGTGGCGGGGGTGCGGGGCGGGCGAGGGCCGGGGGTGGGGGGAGGGCGGATCGTTGTCAGTTGTGTGCGCGACGCCGGGGTATACCGACGGCGCGCAGGCGGGTGGTGGATGTGACGTGGCTGCGGGGCTGGATGGGGGGGGGGGGGGGGGAGGGGCAGGGGGGGGGGCGCGGGGGTGGATGGAGGTGCACTGGGGAGGTGATCCGGTGGGGGGGTGGGGTGACCTACTCAACCCTTGTTCGTCACCGCACACCTTTGTTGGGGGAGGCGGGCGGCGCCCTGTTTATGTTGGACATGTCTGGGTGTTGAGTGTTCCGTTCTTTGTCAGTGTATTTTTGGGGGGTGGTTTGGTTGCTCTTTTTCCGGGCTTGGCCGTTTGAGCTTGTGCTGCGCCGGGATGGAGGAGTATCGGGAGCTGGGGGGTCGTGGTCTGACATGGGGGTGGGGTGGGGCTTTCGTGGGGGAGGCCCGGCAAGGGAGTAGGGGCGGGGGGGTTGGGTTAGTGGGGGGGTTCGGTGGGGGCCGGGTGGGTGGGAGGGGCGGGGGGGCGTTTGCGCGGGATCTCTGGGGGTGTGTGTTGTGTCTGATGGGGTTTTTGGGGTGGGGGGGGGGGGTGTGGAGGGTGTTGGGCTTTTAGTTTGGGGGGTGAGAGCTTCTGGTGGGCGGTGTGGGGTTGGGGGGGGCGGGGGTGGGTGGTTCTTTGCGGGGGATGGTGTGGTGAGAAGGGGGCGCGGTGGGGTGGTGGGCGGTTTTAGGGTGTGATTGCGGAGGGTGTTGGGGGTGGAGGTGGGTGGGGGTGGGGTGGGGGGGGGGGGGGGTGGTTGGTTGTGGCGCTGTAGTGGGGGGAGCGGTGGTGTTTGGTGCTGGTGTGTGTGCGGTGGGGTGGGGGGGGTGCTTGGCGGGGGGGGGGGGATGGGGGGGTGGGCGGTTGGGGGTTTGGGTGTGGTGTGGGGGGGGTTTGGATGGGGGGGTTGGAGGGGGGGAGCGCGCAGGGTGGGCGGAGCTTGTTCTGGGGGTGGGGGGGTGTGGGTTGGGGGGGGTTGGGGGGGGGTGCGGGGGGCTTTTGGGCGGGGGGCGGGGGGGTGGGTTTGGGGGGGATGGGGTTGGGGGGGGTGTGGGTTGGGGGGGGGGGTTGTTGGTGGGGGTGTGGGGTTTTTGGTTTGGGGGGGTGGGGGGGGGGGGGGGGGGGCAAAACACCACCACCACAAAAAAAAAAAAAACAAACCAAAAAAAAAACCCACAAAGGGGGTGGGGGGGGGGGTTGGGGTGGGGGTTGGGTGGGGGGGGGGGTGTGTGGGGGTTTGTGGGTGGCTCCCTTTCCCTGACTTCCTTCTCATCAGTTCGCGCACAGCTCTTGACCCCTCTTTAATCATGTCACTTGCTTTTTCCGTGCTGGGCTGTCTGAGAACAAAAGATGCTGCCGCTTGAGGGCAACAGGCATTTAAGCTGGCACTCTCCTGTTCCCTCCACCTTTTTGGTTTGTCGGGCGGAACTATTCCCACCCAGTGCACCAGGCTAAGGTGGGACGTGGGCGATTCGCGCGAGGATATTATGAAGCTCCCTGGGCCAGAGCCTTCTTCTCTTTCTTCACCCTCCTTTCCTCCTCTCTCTTTCCCAGCAGTTGTGTTTTTGCAGCTCTCTATCTTTCCCCGGGTTGCCAGAATCAATATCTGCTCGTGCCGCTTGTAATCGTATCCGCGCCGCGAAAGCCCCTCCTTCTTTTTCCACCCGATGACCTTGTCCCCGGCATTTCGGCCATCGCAGCCTTGCCTCCCCCCCCCGGTCGGCGATTTTTCAAGGTTTTAATGGAGCCCTATTTTGTGGGAGAAGTTCTGGTCTCTGTCCTGCCCTCCGTGTTCCCCTTTCAAGGTCGACAGGATGAGATGTTCGTCGCTCGGGAGCAATAGAGCAGTTTCTGAGGAAATTGACTGGTCCCCGAAATCTTCTTCTTTCTGCCATCGACTTCTTTGTCTGCCAAGCCCGGCTTTGCGGTTCCCTTCGTCTTTACGTCCCTCTGTCCCTTGGCAGATTGGATACTTCAAGACAATCGTAGGACTCTTTTCGTATTTTCTCTTGTCCTTCCCCCCTCAGCTCTGGCCGATCATCGCTCAATTCTTTCAGATTCATGAATTTCCCTTGTTTCACAAATGTTATAGGCATCAGAAAAACTCACGCTCCATGTGTTATTCTATGCCTTTGAGCTCCCTTTGGCTGTCGCCGAGCATTCGGCCTCGGCTTCCCTGGACGCACACTCCAGGTGTCATTTTTTTTAGTATCTTGATCCCTAGTTGGTTTTTCGGAACTGGCGACACTCCGTGTTTTTACCGAATTACTTTCCTTTGTTTTCTCTTTCCCCAGTGCGGTGGGCTGATGGTCAGCCGTTTGCCCTCTTATCCCCCCCTTCCTCCGACGCTCTGTCGACCTTAGGTTAGTCTTGCTTGGAGTTTTTGTTGGAGCCCGCAGGATTCTCCTTTCGCTTTCCTTTCTGTTTGTTCCCCAGTCTTCTTTCCCTTCCTCACTCCTAACTTGCTTAGAGACTGGAAAGGTCTTTCCTTTTCTTGTATCTTCCTGTCGGATGGTCCCTTCGGTGCCGAATCAAGTGCAGAAGATTACTTCGTTGGCAGCTCCTCCCGTCATCACTTTTCTCTTTTTCGCTGCCTGTTCCCCGAAGAAGTGCCACATTTTCCCATCTGTTTCTTTTCGCCCCCGCCTTTTCCTTTTGCTCCATAGAGGTCTGGAGGACCGCGGACACTTGCCCGGCGCCGAAGACCAGGACCTCCCATACCGAGAGTTATCCTTCCCTTTTTGTTCTTCTCGTCTGTCTTTTTATGGATGGACCCTCTCAAGGTCCTATCTGGTCCCTCCCCTATCCGCGGGGAACTTTCGCAGACCCAGTATACCCTTAACCGCTCCTATCGTGAAAACCTCAATTCTTTCATCGGTACCTCCTTGTACTCGATTGGGCTCATCTGCCGTATGACCGCCGATGCAGGACTTGGTTATCCCACAGCTCTTGGCCCCGGGTTTTCTTTCCCAAGATTTCCGCTTTTCTTCCTCGTTACGGATTTTTTTAACTCTCTTTTCGGCCGCCACTTAATCCCCCTTTTTCGTTTTTTGGCCAACTGACCCTCGATATTGTCGCCGAGTTAAAGAATTCTCTCCCCCACTATTTCTTCACCACTTTTTTTTGCTTTCCGCTGCCGTTGTACTGTTGACTGCAGACGAACGACAAGAGGGTGCGATTGAAGTTCTCTTTCTCGATTCCCTTTCCTTCTTCTCGACCCCTCTCGTAGGGTGTTGAAAGATCTCCCACATGCAAGCGGATAGAATTCCTTTTATTTTCCTCAGTTTAAGTATATTCCATTGCTTTGGAGAAGTTATATTTTCCCCAGCTTCTTTCTTCCTCGCCTAACTCAGTTTTCCACATGGACAGCTATTCCCTGGTTTCTCCCCCTCCCAGATTATGTTTAATGCTAGGTTGCTCAAGACTAGAACAGAGGAGGTGTTTCGGTTCTGGTTACCTTGCCTCCGGCTCTCATGCATTCTTTCTATTGCCCTCCCTGGTTATTCCCTCCCGCCCAGTGTGTACCTTTGAGAAATAAGATCCATCTACGTTTTTGTCTCGTCGTTAGTGACGAGTTCATTTCCCTCGGTTTTTTTTCAATATCGACCCCCTCCCTGGGACCCTCCTGGCGTGTTCTAATATTCACCACCCTGCTGGTACCCTTGGTTTTCGGGTCTCCCCATGCTCTCCTCTTCTTTTTCCCAGTCAATTCAAGTCGACCCCCCGTTTCCCCATCATTTTTTTTGGTGTTCCCTCCTGATCCTCTTCGCGGTCTAGTTTCTCGGCCTTGTCTCTCCCTTCGGCTCGTTTGTTTCTTCCCGCGCGTTCGTCGAGATGGGAGGGGTTGACCTCGGTTTCTTCTTGATGTGTGTGTCCCTCCGATTGACAATCTTTAGTATAGCATTTTGAGTTCTTTCTTTCTAGATGCTCCTCTCCGGCTGACTTCTGCCTCTCTCTTTTGATTGGTACCTACTTTTTTTCGTTTAACTTTGGGATTTCCCCAGGGTAGTTCAGGTGACAGAGCACCGGTCTTCCTTGCGCAGCCGCTCGACCCCCGGGCAACATTTCTTGTAACTTTTTCTCCTGGTGACTCTTCTTTTTCTTTTTCTCCATTCCTTTTTTTTCCAATCAGTCGAGCTCCTTTGTCTGCCTCTTCAGGTCTTTATTTTTCATAGTTCGTCACATACCAGGATAATTTCTGTTCCTGTTTTTGAGGAATACTATATCCGGCCCCTTTCCCCCCCCCTTCCTGTTTTAGCCCTCCCCCCCCCCTCGGGAATACAAAATCTTCGGTTAGACCAGAAAACCCCTCCTATTCTTCTCCTCCTCTGAAGTTTCCTTTCTTGAGTTGCAGTTTTCCAGCCTCCCAGCCGAGGTGAATAAAGAGCCTCAGGAAAGTTGTGAGCAGTCGGTCCCCTTTTTCCGCTGATGAATTCTTTACTATCTCCAGTCTTTTTTGTTCAAGAGAAGTAACCACATCATCCCTTGTCGACTTTTCACTGTTTGAGCGGTATTCCCTGAGACTGGTAGCTGAGACTCCCCCTGTGTCTGCAGCGGATTTTCCATTTTTTTACTCTCCTCCGTTTGTTTTTTTCTTTCTTCTATCCCTCTTTCCCTACGCCCTTCTCCATCTTTTCGCCGCCCCCTCGGCTCGAGCCTCTTCCGCGGCAAACAGTTCCCTCAAGGTCTCCCCCATCTGTTCTTTTTTCCTTTCGGGCCCCCGCGACCATCGAGACCGTTCCAGAATTCTCATAGGCCGGGGCCCTGAGCGTCACACACATGTCTCCCTTTTTCCCCGGTATTTCCCCCCTCTGCTTCGCTTCCTTTTTTTTCCCTTAGCCCCTCCCATTAATCTGGTGAATGACCAACCCTTCGCGTTCTTCTCCTTTATTTTTTTTTTTTCACGCTGGGTATGCTTGTTACGCTATGAGACCCTTCAGGTGCGAATTGACGGCTAGCGTTTTGCCAACCCCTTCCCCCTGTCATTCCTGGTCTCCTCTTTCACATACCATAATCCGTTCGTGCAGGCCCCTCATTCCCTCCTGCGCTGTTCCTCCCTTATTCTACTGCCTAGGGACTCAACGGTCGCGCCAAACACTGTTGAAAAGATATTTTTTCTTTTCCTTGTTTTCTTTCTCCTCTTCGCCTTTAATGCTCTTCCCTCATGACACAGCGGCCGCATCTGGGCCCTCTTCATACGAGCCTGTCCTCCAATCACTTTGCATAGTCTTCCTCGTCCTTCATCCCGTATCCTCTCCGTGCTCGGGAGTGAATATCAGAGTTTTTCCTCCTCTCTTTCAACGCCGCGTTCCCCGCAGACTCGTTCGACTTTGTTCACATACCATCTCGGCGAAATAGCGTTTGCTCTTCCACGCCGCCTTTTTCCGAGTTCGTCCCCTTGCCCCCTTTAAGAGTCCCTTCATTTCGAGTTTTTTCGTATTCCAAACCTTTTCCACCGCTTCGACTTTCATTAAGAAGGCCTCTTGACGCCCCTTTTCCTAGTCTCCCTCGCTGCCGACACAAGCGGTCGTCGTGCCTCGGCTTGCCTTTTCCTTTTTGCTGAACCGAGTTGCCATTTCACCAAAAAATATGGACAGGAAAGCGTCAATTCCCTTTTTTCCGCGCCCCCTCTCTTCTCTCTGCTTTTTCCAAACGACTACCCCACCGTGACAGTCTTGCCCCCTTTAGTTCATATCTTTTCGGAGCAATTTCACCAAGCCAAACCCTGAGAGTATCTGGGCTCGCCTTGAAAGAGCACACTCTCGTGAGTCTTTTTTCCTCCTTCCAACCGTCCGTCTGCTCTGATTAACTTTTTGTCGTCTTTCCCATTCGTATGTTTCCGATTTTCCTTTGCAGTGATCTCACCGCTGGACGTTAATGTCCAGGGCGGCAAGACCCTCCGGGCAGGGAGATCGCTTTTATTTTCTCGGTCCCCTTTTTTGATGGTCTCGAGACGGCTGAACAGTTTTTTCATCCCCTTCTCAGAGTCCCTTTCCTTAACCATCTGTCTTTAACAAACGCCTGTATTTAGGCGTGCTCCGACCCCCTTGAAAGCTTTCTTTTTCCTGACATCCTCTGAAAGAGATTCGTCAATATCAGTCAGTTCCCGACCACTAAGAGGGTTTATTCCCTTTCTTCTCTTCATGAGCACCTCGAATTCAGGCTTTGCGAACCGGTTTTAGAAATACCTTTCCCCCCTCTCCTTCCACCCAGTAGTTTTTCCGGTCGTTCTGTCGATGCGCTTGCAATCGATGGACATCGAGTTTCCTCTTCAGCCCCTGATAAAATCTCTTGATATCCTGATGCATGTCTCCAAGGATTGGAGCCAAAATTAAAAGGTGCGTCTATTTTCTAATCTCTCTTTGACGTGAGAGGCCTACCTAAGCCTTAGTCACTGATTCTCTTTTCCCCGTCATTTACTCTATAGAGTATTGATTCAAGAGTGATCTTTTTGTCTCCGGCGCTGAATTGCCACTCCTCATTCTACTGAGGATATCCTTTTGAAATTGACTGTGCTGCCCACTCCCCGCCACGTATGGTCAAGTCTTCTTCCACTTCCTTCAGCTGAACCTCCCCCCCATTTTCAAAGAGGTTCTATGACCTCTGGAATTGTCGGACTCAGGCTCGGAGTAAACCCGCTCCCGTGCCCCATAGGCCACCGACACAATCCCTTTTTTGCCTCCCCTTGAATTGCCGACTGGCCCCCGGCATCGTAAGGCCCCTAAGCTCTGGACCAGACGCACGAAGAACATTCCTCTGCTGATTCCTTCTTTCGGCGTCCCCAACGCGGAGCACGCCCCGAGCGCACCACCTCTGTCGGTTTTGTATATTCGATATTCCTTCCTGCAACTGATTTTTTTTTTTGGTTGACCATAAGACTCTCCGCCATGCATGAACAACTTCCCCTGTCCGTCTTTTCTTCCCGGCATCTTTTGGTTCCGGCTGGTAAAACCGAATCTAAGGATTGGTCCAATTTTTTAGTCTACCTCCAGCATCTATTAATCCTGAATCCTGACTCATGTTTAGTCCCCCCCCGACTCCCAATGATAGAAACTTTCTTCGGCAAAGTCTCCAGGGTAGCGTTTTTTAAGTTCGGACGACTCTTTTGGAAGTCTCCCGCAGACCAGGTCATATGAGGCGATGCGCGACCGCCGCTTGGTTCTTGGAAGCAACCTCTAAAATCTCCGCGGGTCAGTCTTTGAGACTATCCCCACTGCCAATTTGGTCGTACTACGCCTGTCAGGAAAAACGTTAGTGAACACCATTCTTCTTTTTTTTATAATAATCTGTAGCTGCGTCACTTTACCTTTTTTTAGAGGATCTGGGCCTATATAGACCAATCTTCCTGTCTTCATGACTCGCCACTTGCGGGCATGCCCGCTCCTATGCCTGAAACCCCCTCTCCTTCGCCTTGAGGTTTACAAAGTCATTGCGTCAAGCGCGAACCCAGGTATGACTTTAGAGGTGATGGTGAAGCGGGGCCCTGTCATTACAAGGTGTTTCCCCTTAACGTCGTGGCGCTTCGCTGTGCTCTCTTTTGCCAATTCAGGCAGATATTTAGTTTTATCCCCCCCCGACGCAGAAGTCTCTTTTCCCTTATTGAGATCTTGAACTCTTTCCCGATCCTCTGCTCCTTGGCCCCGCAATCGTATCCGCCGCGCTCAATCGCAATAAGGCCCCCTTTTTCAACTGCTGACCTTGCCATCAGCCTTGAACTGCATGAACGGTGCGGCTCGATTCCCATTGACGTTTATTCCCTCCCGATGCAGCATCTTTGTTTTTCATTGATTCTCGGGCTGCATCCCCGTGCTTTCGTGCAAAGGTACTACATGTTTTTGGTCGAGTAGTTTTTGCGACTATAAGGGTCTCGCGGACCTTCCGTTTCGACATCTTATCTTATCCAGCCGTCCCTCCTCCCCGGGTATTCACCTCAGGAGTGGTTCTTCCAGGATGCAAGAAGGAACCATCGCCTCGGATAACTTATTTTCCGGATGTCTACTTGTCTCTTTTTTTCCTTCACCCTTTCGGACGGCGTGCCATCTCGCATAGGTCCTTTTCAGCTGGGACCTTTTTTTTCCTTGTGATTTGGATAATCGTCCGTGCCCTCCCAAAAACGCTCTTTCTTTCTAGGCCTGGAGATGACCCCATTTTTTTCTTTAGCCCCTGACACTTCTCGATAATGATGCGTTCATGCATTCTTTACGGATCTTTATTTCTGGTGAGCACTTGCCCCTAATCCCCGATTTAGGTTGGTTTCCGATGCACCCTTTTCCTATACGGTTCATCCGATTTTTGGAGTTTTTGTTCCCCTGTTTTTTTTTGATAGTTCTTTTTTTATGTTAAGTCCGTGGTTTTGCAGATATATCCCTCACTCCGGCCGTACGGGTCTCTTTCTTCTTTTGCTTTCCCCTGGGTTGTTAGCTCGCCAGCATTCTATTCAGGTACATTGATTTGGAGAGGTGTAAAGATTCTCTATGTTCAGTTGTTTATCCTATCCTCCCCCAATATTTTCGCCCTGGAAAAGGTATTTCCATTTCTTTTCCGTTCGTGCCTCTGGTAGTTGGGATACACGCATGAATCCTCCCATTTCGAGGCTGTGTTCTTGGCCCTTGTCTTTTTCTCAGATGCCGTGAAGTCCCCACCGGCTGAACCCCCATCGACCTTTGATCGGGCCAGCCGACGCAATTGCAAACCTTATCTGGTATTCTTTGCGAGGTCCGCGGCTGTACCAATGAGCACGGAGTCCCCTTCTTCTTATCCCAGCTTCTTTGAGACGATAGACCCCTGCCTTTGGTCCGCACCAAATTAGGAGGATCGGGCAATCACCCTGTTCCTGCAGACCTCTGGGGACATTTAGACCAACTCTTGTTGAGCTTCTATGCCTGAACCTTCACATTTTCTTTCAGGGCTCTTGACCCCTCGTGATTTCATATCGCTTTGTCCTCCTTCCCGCTAAAGCGAGCCGTTGTTAGCCTTTTTTGGAGGCCCTCTCGGGTCGCCGTTACATCCCCAGGAGATACTTTCTACCGGCAGGTGGACTATATCTCGTCCCCTTTTGAAGATGGACCACCCCTCTTACGGTTAGCACTGAAATCTAGCCCTTCTAACGTTCTTTTTTCCTGCACACGAAGCAGTTCCTTCCGAGCCGCTCCCCGACTTAGGTGGGAACGACATTGTGAGAGGGGAGAGGGTCGATGATGATGTTCCCTCTCCGAACCCCTTTGAATCTTAGCGGTTGACCCCCTCAGATAACCCCACTATCCTTTTGATGGCTTGACCCCGAGTTCGTATAGGCCGAGAGTGTGCGACAGTAATACGCTTCCGTCCAAGCTTTTCCGACTCCCGAGAGCTTGTTGTCGCGAAGCCTGGTTATGGGTTTTTTTTTTCAATTCTCACTCTTGTTTTTGAGTTTTGGTACTTTTCCCGATCCTATTTCATGATATGAAAACAGGGTGTTTCTATGCATAAGGTTCCGGGTGGTTCTTTGTCTCGCCCCCGGATCAGATCGTTTGACAGATTCCGTCATTAAGATCTTCAAGAGTTTGGTTGGAAGGATACCACGTTTCCGTTGTTCAGCCTCACTCTTTTTCGGCGCGCCGGGGTGGTCGTTTTCCTTCTGCCTGCGTCCTCTGCAGAGTTCCCAACGAAAGTCGCCCCTCCTTTTTCCCTCATCTGTGTGGTCACTCGCACACCCGCTTTCCCTCCTAAACTTTTTGTCCCGTGCCGTTTTCAATGGGTATAATGCACTCGGCGGCGCGTTGTCCCTCGCTATGTCCACTTTTTAGTTCTTCTCTGTTTGGCGTTAAACAGTCACAAGGTTTTTCGTTTTCGAGCAGTGTCCATTCGTGAAACCGCTGATTCATAGCCGCGGCCCCGTTTCGTTTCTGATGAGGTTTTTTCTAGCTTACTGTCGTACTAGGACTCTGTCCTTCTTTTTTTCTCCTGCCTGATCGTTCGACTGTACCCCATGGTTTCGAGTTGCCGTAGTGTGACCACGGTTCTTCCTTTTGAGCTCGATCCCCCCCGCCCCGCTTCTTTTTTTTCCCATTTGGTCGCCAGGGTGAAACGACCATTCTTTTGCGTCTCCCTTCTCTTCGCTCGGGCGTGTGTCCTGTCTGTCGGTACCCCGGCCGGAGTCTGGATGTTATCTTCCACCATCCCAGGACTTTTGCATGTTTTTCCCTTAACCTGCCCTAGACCAAATGAGCCCGACGTCTCCTCCAGACTCGGAACCCCCCCACCTCTCCTTTTTTTCGCCCTCCCACTCCCTTGATTTCTTTGAGGACTGTTTCCTTTCCCCCTGCCAGCTGAGCCTCAGCGGGGATCCGTTAAGCGCTTTCCTTTGTCAGGGCCCGTCCTTTCTCTCGTCCTTCCGCCCTCGGTTGCCCGAGAGTACACATCAGTCACTTGTCTTGCTTGAATGTTTGCCTGGGGAACGCTTTTTTTCCTGAGGCTGTTGGCGTAATATGGCTTTTTTTCTGCCGCT
>Ga0179591_1320077_pt1 | contig 17129 bp, 14 predicted proteins | sample CZOMad2_1_08_16f_FD_182891 | JGI IMG/M metagenome (GOLD analysis project Ga0179591, IMG submission 182891) | Vadose zone soil fungal communities from Angelo Coast Range Reserve, California, USA - CZOMad2_1_08_16fungal (PacBio error correction) | ecosystem: Environmental > Terrestrial > Soil >... | reverse complement strand
CACCACCTTCCTTTCCCCCCTAATCTACAGTACTGTTCATCCGAACCGTCCCTTTGGGATCCTCCCCGATGGGGTTTTCTGGCCCTTCCCTGGCAGGCGGCGAGCCTTTTAGTGACGCGGCCGTCTTTCCCGCTTTGGGCGGAGAAACAAGGCCTTGGTCTCGATGGCGATGGCCTTTCCATGTAGTTCTCTCCTTCTGGGGATAGTCGCCCTGAGTTCCTGCGACATCGAGATACCCTCCTCCAACGAGCAGGAGAGCTGTCCCCCCCCCGTGGTCGAAAGCTCTCGAACCCATTTTCCTCTTTTTCAGGCTAGTTCAGGTTTCTGCCCCGGAAGTACTTGGCGAGATTCCCACAGAAGAAACGGCAGGCCCTTGCCGTTTGACCCCCGCTCGAACTTTCCTTCATTTCCCTGTCCTCCTCCTATACTCCATTTGATTTTACGTTTCCCTGAACAGGCGCAGCGGTGTACTTTGGAAAAAAGAGATTCTACTGCGACTCGCTGACCAATCCTTCTAGCGGGTTTTACTCCCTTCACTTGCCTGGCGCGTCCCTTTCTTATAGCAACTACTCCTCCCGCTCCCCAGGAATACGGCCAGGTCGACTTTTTCCTTTCAAGCTAGATATCGGAAGCAGTCCCTTTTCGACGCCACGACAGAGCCCTCTAGTCCCCTCCCCCTCCCCTTTCTGTTTTTTTCCGCCCCGGACCTGTGCGAAGGTCTCTCAGATGCCACGATCGTCCCCTCTTCGGGAAGACGGTCGTAAAGATTCCTAGCGGCAGCACTATAGAGCCTACGTGAGGGCTATCTATAAATCGGTAGGCTTACGCTGAAAGGAAGATGTACCCGGAGGAGGCAAGTATCTTCGACGAGGATGGGGATTATCTTTTGATTCCTCTTAATTTATGTTCAACCCTGTGTGACTCCCGGGAGGTGGACAAGAATGTGTTCGAGAAGAAAATACTTCTCTGTCAGAAGAGCGGAAGTCTTGTGTCACCATAAACGCCCTCTTTTCAATGGAGAAGACTCTTTCCGGTTTTTATTTTTTTCTTTTTTTTTTTTTTTCTTTTTTTTTTTTTCTTGTTTTTGTGGTTTTTTTTTGTTTTTTTTTCTTGGTGTGTTTGGTTTTTTGGTGGTCTTGTTTTTTTTTTTTTTTTTTTTTCTTGGTTTTTTTTTTTTTTTTGGTTTCTTTCTTTTTTGTTTTGTGTGTTTTTTTGGTTTTTGTTTTTTTGAGGTCCGGGATTGAAGGTTTCTCCTTTTCGAATTGCCTCAAGTCCTTGAGTTCCTCCCCCGGATAGTACCCAGAAGATGCAATTCCCCTTTCACCCGGGTCGACAAGGACGAGGAGTCCTCCTTCTCTTCCCCCTGCTGGAGACTCTTTGACAATTTCTAAGTTCCCCGGTTCCTTCCTTTTGTACTTACCCTCCTCCATTGCAGATGCTTCCTCTATCCCGCCGGTGAACTGGTCTTTCCGCGGGTGGAAGTACCCCTTCCTGGGGCAGATCCACAAACGCCTTTCTTCTTCCATTGGATTTTCAGGTCCTCCGAGGACATCCCCCCTTTTCGAACCGCAATCAAAATGAAACAAGGAAGCGAGCCTTCTCTCGCGCGATGTCCTGGCTTTGTAGACTTTCCTTAGCTCTCAGGCAGAATCCCCCCCCAAGCCTCCCTCTTCTCGAGGCCAGCAGAAGAAGGAAAGGAAGATCCCCGGGGCTACCCCCCCCTTTTTCCCCGTCCACGAGAACCTTTCGACAAGTGGACGTCGTAGCCATTGTCTTCGGGAAATCTTTCCATTCCGAAGACCCCCCGGAAAGCCTCTTTCTAGTTCCCTAAATTATCAGGAGAACTAAGAATACTAAAGAACCTTCCCCCTTCCGCCAGCCCAAAGAACCCTCACCAGGGACCATTTCCTTGCTGATATTCCCTTCCCAGGAGAAAGCCTCTTTTCTGATATATATTTTTAATCCTCTTTTTGAGAGAGAAGATACCTCTCCGTTATCTTCACTGTCTTCCCCCGGAATTCGCAATGAAGGAGTCCCTCGTAACTCGGGAGAGATCTCGAGGAGGCTCCCCCCCTTTTCCCCTAGATGGCGGCCTCCCTGGAGAACATTCTTTTTTCTTCCAGACCGGCATGGTTTTCCCCCCTGGATTTGTTTTCCTTTCTTACGACGACGGCCAACGTCGCAGGCTTCTTTTGCACCCCTTCCCTTTCTTGTTCTTCTCTTCCTATGATTCAGGTAACCTTAGAGAACTTGTCTCTGGATTCGATCGTGGCGTTCCATGTTTCCTTGTTTGTTGGAATCCTTCGAGCACGTTATTTCTGGCGAGCTGGAAGGTGTCAGGTATGCATTTTTTTTTTCCTCCCTACGATGCATCGGGTTTTTGTTTCGGGGGGAAGCCACACTCAGCAGACTGTCTTTAGGCTCGCCCTCCTCCCCCCCCCAAAGGGCGCACCCGTGTTAAACGGAGTCGTCTGCTCGCGATCTCAGGACTTGAGAAGTTTGGTTCCTGTAACATTGACACTCTTCAACTCCCTTCTCCCCCAGGCGGAAAGCAGGTTTGTTAATACCGGTCCTCGGACCCTATTCATACGGTCTCTCCTTTCACTTTCCGACGCTTCTCCCACTGAATGTCTCTTCTTCCCCTTCAGATAAGGTCATAGTAACCCCCCTCTCAGTCATCAGTAAGAAATCCCACTGACCCTCCGCGAATTAACTTTTTTACAGCCCGTCGCTCCCTCCATGGAGGCTCTTTTCACCAAAAATGGATCCCGGTTATAGTATGAACTAGAATTAATTTAGTGGATATCGACTTCTACGCCACGCGTGGGAAACTTCAGGAGGTTTTTTCTGCCTCCGTCCTTCCTGAAGGTACCATGCTCCTCATTAGTTCCCGATAATACCACCTCCGAAATAGGAGAACCCCCCGAAGACGGCTGTTTCCCCCGGCTATTTCCCGAAAGTGTTCCTCACTGCACCTTTTTTTCAAAGGGATAATTGGAGGCGATGCCCTCCTCTACGTTCACGGAAGCTCTCGTGGGTCTTTAGACGGCTGCCCTTCGCTGTGGTAGGAGGGTCGTTCCACCCTGGAAATGGAATCTATAGGCGTTTTTCGTTTTGGCGTTTGTAGATACGTGCGAAGGGATCGGCCCCCTTTTTTTCCGGAGTCGGGCTGAGTTATGGGCGTGTTTTTCTGCGGAGTGTCTTTTTCCAGGACGTTTTTCTTCCCCCCCAGAGCTTTGCCGTCATCCTACATGTGAGAATCTTTTTTTAACAGATGGTCACGATTCTCCCTTTCAGAGCCCCTTCAATTTTCCCCCCCCTTTCTTTCCTTTCGGGAGCTAAATAGTCATAAGAGGAAATCTGGCCACTACCCGGCATGAGTTCCTCTCCTTCCCCTCTTTCCTGCCGTCTTTGTCGTTCTACAAGACCGGCTCGTGATGTACTTCCAGAAATGTCAACGATTTCACCGTTGTAGACGATCCGTTCCCTCTCGTCTTATCCTTCTCTTGCCCCCCCCTTTGCCGTGCCTCCTCCCTAACGGACGAGATGGCATTTTTTATCAACGCCTAGTTTCTCCCCCTTTCCCATACCCCTCCCTCCTAAGCCCCCACTGGGCCCCTTCCCCCCCCGCGATAGCAGCCTGCGTCTTTACTGGAAGCACCCTAAGCGCAGATGTTCGATTGACGCGCCGTTACCCTTGCGGGATTCCTTGTATCTTCTTCACGGGTGATACTATTTTTTTTTTAGAGAGATCTCCTCTACGGCGGTGGACTTCACCCTTGTCATCCGCAAAGTCCGTTTTTTCGGCCCTCGGTTGACTAGAATCGCTCATGGCGAGACCTGGCGGCACTCCTCAACCTCCCCGATGCGGTTCCCGTTTTCTTTCGAGATGCCCTCTGGTCCCACAGCCAGAGGAGCTTCTTTTTTCCCGGAGGGCTTGCTTGAGCTGACCACTTTGTTTCTCAATCCTACTCTCCCTCCTATGCGTGAGCTCGCTTGTCGCCACGAAGCCCAGGCTCTCCCAGTGAAATGAGCCGCCCCTTCCCCTTATTGTAGGCCATTAGGCCAGCGGCGAGATTATCTTCTTTCCTAGAAACAGTCAGAGTTCCCTTTTCCCTTCCCCTCCAATTCAATTCTGGCGCAAGCTCTCTCTCTCAATGAAGAAGGTGAGTGAAGTTCCCTTCCCAGCGGACGCCGAAACGGAGAGCTTTTAACAAGCTATTCTCCCATTTTTTTTTCCCAACAGAGGTTCTTTGCTGATCCCGGGGCTGGCACACCCGGTTGAAAGAGAAAAGAGACCCACGACTCCCCTCCGGTAACCCTGGAAATTTCCCGTTTTTTCGGCAGTAGCTCCCCGCCCTCCTTACAGAGGGCACCTCTAGGGGACCCTTTATCCAGACTTCCAGTTGTCTTCCTTCCCCCGCCCCTTCGGAGCCCCCCCAGAATTTGAGAAAGACCCAGATGGAACCCCGACTCCTTCCAATTAGTTCTGTTCCGACCTATTCAGAAGTGACCTTCTTGAGGGAGGAGTTACACGTTAAGGACATCTTTCCTCTCGGCCCAGGGCCCTGCACTCAGAGGTCAGCCTATTTTTTCCGCGGTGATTGATGCACGGCCCTTTCGTACCGTAGTCCGAGACTTCCCCTTTCGCCCCTCAGACTGCCTTTTTGCCCTCCCTAGTCCGAGTATTGACTAAGTAGACGTCGATTTTTCTCCCCAAGCAGAGTCCGGTTCTCTATCCTCCCCTCCCTGGTCATTCAGCCCATTCGTCCCCGTCCGCCCTGTTTGCCTCCTAGTTAAGTGTGGATGCTTTTCCCGGAGGATTGAAGTGGTGAAGGATTCTCGTGGGCCAGGCCGAGAGTCTTCGTACGTCCCCCCCCCCCCCCCGTCCAGACCTATACCGGTCCTAACCGTACGAGGATCCCCCTGCTGCGCACACGCACAAGGGAGGGCCTTTAGAAGGAGAGATCGGTAAGGATTGTCGACACAAAACTGCGCTCGGACGATCCCTTCCTCCCTTTCCTCCTGGGGGTCCTCCTACTGTTTGAGATTTCCCAAAGAAAGTTTTTCTTGCCTGATCCACGACGGAAAAAAGCTTCTCCCAGATAAAAACCATCTTTTTTTTTTTTTTTTGTTTTGTGAGTTTGTTTAGGGTGGGGGGGGGGGTGGGTTTTATGGGCCTTACCGAAATGAAGAAACTTCCCAGCGAGACTTTCCGATTTCCGTACCGGCTCTTCCTCCCCCCCCCCCCCACAAACCCCCCCACCCCCGGTTAACCAAACCATAACACCAGCCCTTCCCTTCATCCTGGAACTCGAGTCTCCGAGTGGATACCACTCTGCCCGCGCAAGAAATGCCCCGCCAGAAGACTTCCCCAAGCCCAGATTACACCCTTTACTGGCCCTCCGGTCACCCTCCTCAGTCCCCTTTTTGGCCGCGTCCTTCTCACCGAGGTCCCTACGCGGACCATGACTTTTTCCTTGAATATTTTCGACCCTTTTTTTCCCCTTTTTTCCCCACGCTCACAGAAAGGGACAACCCCCTGAAAGAGTTAGGAATTCGCCAGGGATAAGCCCACGAGTTCTTTATTCATTCCGGAGGGAGATTCCTCTTATTTCCCTTTTTGTTGTGGTTTTGAGAGAGCCTCCTTTCGCCGGTCTTACGAGCAGCCCGTCCTTTTTTTTTTGGTCTCTTACATTGCCGAACGCTTCTTTCCTTTGGGACTCGGCTCCCCTTGGTCCCTGGTACCTTTTATTTAAAATTTTACAGGATAGCTCCCCTTGGTATTAAAGCGGCATGGTTTCTCTCTTTTCTCCCTGTGTCATGGCCCGTTAACGGTCCCTTTTGTAGGAGCGGCTACGGTAGACCCCAGCATTTTTCACCCTCTGGGGTTCTAGCGGCCTTTGGGAAGGGAACTGGTTACGAGAAGGCCGCCCTCTCGCGGTGTATCCTCTTTGGCATTGTATCTGTCCCAGGTGTCTTTTGAAGCCGGAGGACATCTCTTTTGGATGAGGACGGCGACTCTGCCCGGGGGTCCGGTATGCCTTTCAAGAAGGCCGACCCTCTGGTTTCGATGGAATCGTCTTGGGGGCATTCTGGTGAGACCCCCTTCTTTTTCTCCGCCACCCCTGATAAAACTGGTTAAGTAAACACGTTTTTTGGAAAGAGTTAAAAGGCCTGCTCTTCGCCTCACGTGTTTTTTCTTTTTTTGAAGTACCCCACGACGAGGTCCTTAACTGGCGGCACGGCCCTTTTGGAGGCAAGCAGGGTCTCATGCCGCGTCCTGGGCGGAAACTCTAGACTTCTCTTGTTTCGTGGCCCCAACTTTGGCGGTCTTCAGGAAGTGAAAAGATTAGAGTAAGGTCATCCCCCCACGTCACCTCCTTCAATAAGTGCCCCCCGGATCCTCCCTTCCCCCCCCACCGTCCCTCCCATTCTGAACTTTGGATCTCATGCCTCTTCTTTTCACAAACCAAATAAACCTTCCCCCTCCTGAGCCGGAATGGGTTCTGTCCCTTCCATACTGGTCTATTCTCCCCCCGCAAATGCTTTCCTTCCTGAAAGTAGGGATGGCTCATGCCTCCCTTGCATCAGAACTTCCCGAGGCTCCCACCCCTCCTCTTCTCCGCTACTGCTCCTCCCACCCTAGGACAAAGTTCCGAGTCCTATGAGTCCAAACGTCGCCGCCAGTGCACGGTGGATCCCTAGACTCCCGATCCTGGACACTGAACTTGAGCGGGAAGAATGGGGTTCATATACTCTCTGGCTTTAAGTTTTTTTTCTTTTCCTCCTTCTCTGTTCTTTTTGCGTTGCCTTGCCTTCCCTGCAAATGGAATCTTTTCTTTCATGTACAGATAGGCGGGTCGGCTGCTGACTTCTCTTTCAGTTATTTAAGGAGTTTTAAAGGAGTCCTTCCTGATAGTACGGAGCGAGATGGTACTCGCCCCTTTTTGGAAAGTCACAACTCTCCCTAACTTTGAATTTTTCTTTTAGACCCCAGTTCCCCGAGCACCCTCTGATTAGGAGCTCGCACGCTGACGCCCCCCCTGGAAAGTCACCACTCTTTTTGTCTTTGATTCTACCCCTCAGTAGGACTTCCCTCTCCATAATACCATGTAAAGGAATGAGGCTGTTGCTTCGATGATAATGTTCCAATGTCCTACACTACCCTTCCCTATTCCCGTGTCTGTAAAAGTCTCCCTCTCGGGATTAAAATTTGGTTGACTTGGATCTCTTTGGCTGGTGGGTATCCTTTTTCCTTCATTCGAGGCCTAGTACCCTTCCTATGTGTCCTTCTACAAACAGCCGTCTAAGAAAAGAAGTCGTTTTTTCAAGGACCTTATGGCGAAGTCTCCCCCCCCCCCTTGCGTTTCTCCCCCTTATACCGACTCACCTAGGACCTCCGGCTTTGGGTTAAAGATTCTAGAAGAAGGAAGCCAGTGTTTTTCCCAATCAGAGAGATTTGCCAGCGTTACACGGACTGCTTTTCTACGTTTTTCTCCGGCTGGGTGACCCTGAGAATTTAAGGTCGGGTGATCTCTCTATTCCCTTTGTTGTGTTGAGTCTCCTTTCCCCCCGGAAGAATATTCTCAGACTCCCTCCTCCCTCTGCCCCCTTCTTTCTTTCTCTAGCGTTTGGGTGTTTCTCTGTAGAAGTTCTCTCTCCTTCTTCCTTTAGTGAAGATGGAAGGTTTTTTGAGGTTCCAGTGGGAGGAGGACCTTTCGAAGTCCCCCCGATTTCCCTCTCCGTCCATTTAGTGATCCTCCCCCGGGGCGACTCCCGGTGGGAACGGTTTGCCCCCCCCCCATAGACCCCCCTATCCGACCCTCTATGTGATCTTTTTCTTCTGTTTCTCCCGCCCCCCCGGATCCCCCAGGTGAAGTAAGGGCGAGTACGGTCTAACAGGGCAGCAGGTCTTTCTGATACCAGCGGTCCCTATTCTTCCCTTATGCGCTCCTCAGCAGAAGGAGTGTGTCCACGTGAGTAGTTCGCCTCACGGGAAGATGTAGGCGCCCTTTCTGACATTACGATGACGTTCCCTTCGAGAGTGTCCCGAACAGGAGAAGCAGGCCCCCCGCGATTCGTCAAGGACTTTCTATTACGCTCCTTTTTTTTGACGATTGCTCGGCCACACCCTTGCGTCGCGGACCTCCGGCCACGACCCTCTTTTACACCAATATCCCTTTTCGCAGTCGCGCGTCCCTCTCTCCGGCAGCCGCTCGAGAACCCCCGATAGGGACATTGCCTCTTTCCATTCCCTGACCTGGCTTCCCATCCTGAAATCCCTTCCCTTTCTTGAAAGCCCGTCTTCAATAGATGCCCAACCTTTCGGACTTCGTCTCCCCCTCCTCTCTAGCTATCCAGACGTGCGGGCCCTCTATCACCGACACGTTTCCCCTAAATGCGCAGGACGGCTTCTGAACAGTCCCGTTAAGATCTTTTCTCTTTCTGATTTTCTTTGTTCTCCTTTATCCACTTTCTTCGTCTCTAGAAGATCGGAAATGATCTGATCCGCCTGATACGCTCTGTGGAAAAGCCTTTTTTTAGCCCTCCTCTTTCTCTTCTGTCACGTCTCCCCCCCTCTGAGCTTCTTCCTTCATGTGTGTGGTCACCTCCTAAATAATTGCAGGGTACTGATAACGAACGGTCTCCCTGCCGGTTGACCGTAAGGTGTCTTCCCCCCCCTTCCCGTCTTTCTCCTTTGTTTTTCTTCCATTATGGCTGTTTTTTTCGCCTTGCTCCCAAGGGCAGAAATTTTTCCTCCTTCCAGGATCCTAGTCAGCAAAGAAGATGAGGATTCTGTACATCTCGCACTGTCCCATTCTTGGTTACGAATCCTTGTCTAACCCCTGCTGATGAAGATTTAGGCATCTTACGACGGTGAAAATGGACTCCCCTTTTTTCCTACCAAGCTAGTGATTCTTCTGACTCCCCCAGCCCTCGGCAGTCCAACCTTCGGCCTACGAGGAAGAGAACCCTCTAGATGGCCTTCCCCCTTCAGATTCAGCGTCCTCCCTTCCTCTCTGATTATTCCCCCCCCCCCCTCCCCTTGCATCCTTCCATTCTTCGGGCCGAAAGCGTGTAATCACATCTACCGCGCGCAAATGCAGCGGCCCCTCCGCAGCTTTAGTCCCTCTCTTTCCCCGGTTTCCCCTGATTTTTAGTCTTGATAAAATTTTTTTTCTCTGAAGGACTGAGAAATGAAAACGCCATCCATCCCGAGCTTTAGCTTTCCCCCACCTCCCCCCCTTTCTCCCGTTATACCCCCCCCCCCCGACACTTCGGAGAATTGAATAATCCATTTCCCAAGGCCGTAATGTTAAGCCCTTTCAATCTTCGGGGATCCAACCTCTTTTTTTTTCTTCATAAAAATAACAGGCTCCTATAGGAGAGATATCTTTCCTCCTGTTGTGATTTCGATCCCCCCGCTGGGTGCTCCCTCCGATTTGTTTCCTAAAGGAATATCTGGGAGCCTGAACCCTGTTTTTTTTTCCCTGTTGAGTCGACCCTCTGATTCTTTGGCGGCGAGGAAAACTTCCGCTCGGACTTGAAATCCCTTCGTTCCTTTTTTTTCTCCTCCGAGCCCCCTTCGGTAGGAGCTTGTTGAAACGGGTAGACCCTTACCGTTAAAAGGGTGATAGCGGCCTGTCTTCTTTGCTTAAGATTTTTCGGGCTCTTGCCCCGGACGCGTAATCCCCCTCCAAGGATGCCAGGAGATTCAATATCCGAGGAAATGCCCCCCTTTTCCCTTTCGGCCTGGATGTCTAATTCCCTCCCGCTGGAATAGTCCTTATAGGGGACTTTTTTTTCTTTTGGAAGCTTTTTACCTCCTCATGTCTCTTTTTTGCTTCCCCCCTCCCCTAGTCACTTAGTTTTCCCTTGTTAACCTTCGGGCGGGACCCCTTCCCTGTTAACAGGAGGGAGATGCTACTTCCTCCTAATGATTGAATTTTGGTTCTCCTGTCTTAAACTCCTTTTCCCCCTGAAATGTTCCACTCCGAAAGGGGAGGACTTCCTTTAACTTCCTGAGAGTAATAAGCGTCCTTCTTACCCTGATGGATCCGTTTCTCCCTCTTCTTGAGTTCCTTTTTCTTCCCCTCGTCCCTATATAGTAATTCCCCTTTCCGATAAGGTTCCCCGTAATAAGTTCAAAATCACCCCCAAGGAGAGAATTAAACAGGGCGTCCTTTCGCCGGCCTCCGGACTACGGCTTATCTTTCCCAATTAGTGAGCTTTTTTTCTCTTCAATGCCTCCTTACCCCTGAGATCAGAAGAAAAAGCTCCCCCCCCCTTGCGAGGATTCTTTTTCTTCAAGTCGTTCCTGCCGTTTTTCCCCCCCCTTCATTCTTCGGTCGCTATCATCCCTTTCCCCTCGGAGAAAGCTTCCTAGCCGCATACTTCAAAATCGGTCTCCCCGTTCGTATTTCCCCTCACGTTTCGTGCAGAAAGAAATGTTCTGGGCCGGAGGGAGCTTCTAAGCACCCCAAGCCCGCGTCCCTTCGGTTATCGTGCTCGAAGGTCTCTTTCTTTTTCTTGAAGCTGGTAGTCGAGAGAGTCCCCTTTCATCCCTTTATCAATGTTTTCCCGATCGGTTTTAAGATGAGTTGGTCCTTCATTCTTTTTTTCTTCTTGCGTTTGGAGCATCCTACATAGAAATGGAAGAGTAGGTTTTTTACCTTCGGCTTTATTAGCTTTTTCTTTTCCCCTTTCGGGCTTTCCCTTCTTTCTCGTTCACCCAGAGAAGGACTCCTATGGTAGAATTAGTCTCCGGGAGCCCCCTCTTTTTTTCCCCCTTCCATCAATGCTTGGCGGCTCTCTATCGGAACTCACCCAATATTTATTGCGCGGAATCTTAGAGGGAGAATACCTCTCCTTTCTAATTTCAAGTTATTTGGGTACCCTTTTTCTTCCTTCCCATGCCTGATATTCTTTCCCCGTAAGAACCCTCCGGATTCCCCTTCTGGTCACAAGGGAATACTCAAGCCTAACCTCCCCTTGGTTCCCTCTTGCAGACCGCGTGTCCTACTCCAATTCTAGTCTGTTATCTATGTTCTCTCTCCCCCCCCTCAAAGACGTGTCAGCTCACCGCGACGAGATGGGAAAGGCATTCCCCCTCCCTTGGCGAAGCTTGTGGTCTTTTCTCCCCTCGCCCTTCCAGCCCCATACGAAGGCTTTCCTTACCGCAGTAATCTTTTCCCTTCTCTAAGAATGAGACGTGGATCGACCCTTGCCCACCCTCAGCGCGATGGCGATTCCCCTCCCTTTTCCTTTAAACTGACAGGTTTTTTCTCGGGGGAATTCACGGATTCTTCCCGTCCCTTCTTTCTATATTTTTTCCCCCTTCTCTACTATAACACTGTCCTCCTAAGTAGGTGATTCAAACCACGTCTTTCGTTCATCCGCAAACGTCGGTAAACTTTTTTCCCTTCGCCATCGGCTGAGTTTCTGGAGAAGTCTCTAGTCCTTTTCCATTCTCAGATGTCATTGCGTTGGCTGAGACTTTTTTATTTTTGCGATGGAGAAAGACCCCCCTGGCGCTGACGAAAGGAGGCTTCCCTCTTTCCCATATAGTGAATTTTTTGGAGAAAGGCAGTTTGGGAAGTGCTCACGAGTTGCGAGAAGGGAGAGAGGGAGCGCGCAGAGGGGAGAAAGATGTTTTGAGCAAGACAACCCACACAACACGCCACCAAAACCCATGACCCCCCACCCCCCCCCCCCACCCCCCACCCCCCCCCCCCCACCACACACCCCAACCCCCCCCAAACCCCCCCACCCCCCCCAAAAACCCCCCCCCCCACCCCCCCACACCCCCCACCCCACCACCCAACGTGTTTTTTTTCTTTTTTTTTTGGTGATGAAGCCCAAGCAGGGAGAGTTCCCCTGGGCAGAAGGTCTCTCTCAGGTCCAAGTCAGCGGATCTCTTTCCATTTTTCTTACGAGAACTCCCGCCAGTCTTTCCCCGTGAGTAGTGCCCCGTCAGAAATGGAATTACTTCCCGAAGAGGTAGGCTCTCTTTTTCCTTTTTTCCTGAATCCGGGTGATGTCTCCGAGTCTTTCCTTCCAGGCGAAGAGGAACCCCGGTCCTTCTCGATTCTCCCAGGAGAAGAATTCTCTTCGCAGGAGATCCTTCCTATATCTTTGTCTTGTCCCTTGAATCTCCCCAGAACTCCCTCCTCCCTTTCCTAACTTTCCCCCCCTCAAAAAGGGCAGCAGTCTTTTTCCCTCCCTTATCTACGAAGGAAGCCCCCCCCCTCCTTCTCAAAGACAGCTTTTTTTTTCCTTGGACATGATACCCTCCCCCCCCGTTCTTGACCTTTTTGGGTGTCCCGCAAGGCGGCAGAGTTTCAAGGGAGACCGACATCTGATCGTACAGAGCCGTTCGTCTTTCCCGTCAAGCTTTCTTTTTCGCTTTTCCCTCCTCCTTTTCCTTTTTTTCCCCTGCTTCCGCTTTTACCGACCCCTTCACAGGACGGCTGACGAGACTCTGGGCCAGGCCGAATGGTGAATTCCCGGACCGTTTTCCCGGGCGGCCGCTGGGTGATGATGCCGTCCCCCTTCCTCTTATCAAGTAGCGAATTTCCGCTGCAGCGACGTAGCCCTCCGCCTGTTTCCACGACGGAGGCGTCTATCTACAGTTTGTCAGTTTTTTTTGGGTTTTTTTTTTTTTTCTAAAAAAGACGAGACGTGCCGATATAGGTTGATGTGTTCCCCTATTACTAATTACCTTTTTTTCCTCACTTAGGGAAAACTTTGCCGCTCTCCTTTTTCTTTCCGGGCATACGTTTTCCTTTATGGATGAGTGTTACGGTTTCCCTCTAGGTTAAAGGCAATGATTCTGTTCCGAGGAATCGTATCTGCGGAACATGACATTTCCCTTTCCCCTTGGTAAGTAACAAGTGCTCTTTTTTCCCTTGGCACTATGTTTTTTCTTGCCAAGTCACCCTCCTTAGCGTAAGGAGGCTGTACCGGTTCGAAAACCCCCCAGAGCTGCCCTCCCTTTTCTTCCTTCGCACGCCTGGTTCTCCCCTCTTGGTGGAATCCCAATCTTTCGAGGTGATCTTCTCCCTAAAAAAGCCATGCGAAGGGATAAAAGCCCCCCCGGCCCCTCTTTATACGAGGCAAGTCCTTTCCAAATGATACCTTCATACCATCCAACCCTAAAGAGAGCCGTCCATCCTGAGAGATCCAAAAACTCTTCCGGCCCCCTGCCTGAAGGCTCTTTTCCCCTTTTAGAGTTCTCCTCAGCGCCCCCCTCCCCTTTTCCTCCTTTTTTCAAGAAAGAAGCCTCCCCTTCCCCCTCTAGAAAAGAGAAACTCTTTCGTTCCCCAACTTCTCAATACAAGGAATGTCAGCACTTTTTTCCTGTTTAAACCTCCTCGCATAGACCCTCCCTTTAGATGGAATACCACTTCTCGCCTGGTCGCCAGGTTCCTAGGCCTCTTTCCCCCTAAATCCTCCCCCCCCTTCGCCTCCCCCGACCCCAATCGTTTCGCCTGCCCCCCCGGATACGCGGGATCTTCACAAGCTTTCTTGCTAGTCCCCCCCCCCCCCCGGAGACCATTATCTGTCCTTTTTTACCCTCTCGATCGCCGATTTTCTCCCGAAGGTGAGGTTTGCACTCTAAGAAAGTCCTTCTCCCCTTTGCGGATACATGGGCGTACTCAAGAGGTTCTGGCCTGTTGGAATCCTGATCTTCTTTCATGCGGCCGGTTTTTCGGTGCCCCCGACCCCCCGGCTCGCTTCCGGTGTATTAAAAAAGCCTTACTTTTAGCCTTCCAGTATTTTGGAGAAGTGGAGAATCTGCCAAAGTAGATCTAGGGTGTGAACTCAGGGTTAGCCCTATCCCGGTGAGATTTTCTATCTCATGGAGGATGGTTCTATGGCAGCGCATGGCCTTTCCTAGCTTCTCCGGCCGATGTCCCGTAAAGTGAGGCTTTCTTCCATTTCCTCGCATTATAGGAGAGCCGTGGTTGCAGGTTCTGCAGGTGACGAAGGCAAGCTCTCTTTGTCTGGTCTCATTGGAGTTTTTAGTTTGAAGCAAATAAATTTTTTTAGTGGAGGGCCTTTCCCCCCTCACATAGACCCCCCTTTTTTTTCCTGGACAAACATTTCTGAATTTATGACTTTTTTCCTTTCTAGAACGAGACTCATCGGCGCTGGTGGCAGACCCTTCCCTAGTTTTCCTTCCCTTCGCAAATTTAGAACTCTTGTCAATTTCCCTTGGCCTGAAGGTCTTTCCGAGTTCATGGGATTACCCTTGAGTATAGATCCCTCTTTCAGTTTCGACATTTCCGAGCTCCTTCCCTTACCCCGCATGCTCGTATCCGGCCTTTGACCACCTTCCCGTCAACCTTTCATACGCTCCCCTTTCCCCAATTCCCTTTCCCCCTGAGAGCGACTTTCAGGAGAGGCGCAAAGTTTACAGCCCTTTGGTATCAGTCCCCGCAATGAATGAGAGATTCCCCCCCCACATTACCATACCCCCTGGAAGAAGTCTAGGCTTGGGTTTTTTTTCCCTGACGGCTCCGCGTCTCAGGACAGACCCTTTGCCAAAGACTGCGCGCATTCTTATATGAACGTTTCCCTTGGAACCTTCCTTCCTTTCTCGCCTTTCGCCGCCATCAATCGAGAGCACCGTACTGCCGATATTCAACAATAGGCCTGTGCCCGTTAACTTTTTTTAGAGTTCCTTTCAAGTCCGCAAGAAAGAACGGTGCTCGATGAGGTTATGATGCCTTATCAGACTCATTGAAGAAAGAGTTACAGGCCTCTCTTTACTATATTGGGAACCTTTCTGGACGTTCTCCTCTTGTCTCGGGGAGGGCACGGCCATGTTCTTTGGCTTTTTGGAAGCGTTCGTTGCGTTCTTTTTTTTTTGATGAAGGAGAGAGCTACGGTTCTCTCTCCACCGGAGAGTCTTGTACCGGCTCTTTCCTTCGTAGGGCGCTGGTCGAGACTTTTCAAAGACTTTTCAGAGCCTTTCCCGGCATGCTGGAGAATTATCCCCTTTTAATCGGTGTTCTTGCCGGTTCTTCTTCGAGTCGCGATCATCAATGTCGGGCGATCCTTTCTTCTCTCCCCTACCTCGTTTGAAGTCCAGTTACGAGCCGGCAACTCTTTTCAAACCTGCCTTTTTTGCTTTCTTCGGCATGCCGATCTCTTTTTCGGACTTCGACTTCGGCCCGTGATGGTCACCTTTTTTAATGAACTCAACTCTTTTCACCTGGGTCGCTCTTTCGGCCCATCTTTTCTCTCGCCATGATAGTGTAGTGTTATGATTCCTACCGCCGTGCTACTCCTGCCGGCGACAAGGAAGAGATTTTTCCTTTGACAAAAATACATTTTCCCACGGTTTTTTCGAAAATATAGACCGCCTCCAGACCGGCTCGGAAAGCGTCACTAGCTTGGTCGGAGGCTCGCAGCATGCGCCGGTCTTTTTTCCCCCCCCGCCACCACTAAGTTTTCCCTAAAGGCAGGGCCTCTTTTCCCTTTCTTTCTGATGAAGGAGGAGAGAGGGTTGCCCACCTCCTCTTCGATTAAGGAGTTCCCCTTTTTTTGTGGTTGGATCCCACCGCCTTCGTCCTAGCCGACTCTACGTTTTCTCCTCTTCTCCGCCGTCATACGCCTCGCTGCTGGGAATCGCCACCTTTTCTTGGCCAGGGCGAGCCCGGCGCAGGTCTTTCTTCCCCAGACTGGACTTTTTCTTCACGTGGGCGGAGAACACGGCTGGTCCGTCCCCCGAGTGGCGATGGAGAATCCTTTTCTTTTTCCGCTTTCAGCCTGTAGGCTTGCCATCGTTTTTTTTGACGATGAGAAAGGCGGTGTTCTGGGAATGCCATCTTAGACTCCCTACGAAACGCGCAGGGCGTCCCGAGCTCGACCAGCTGGTCTCTTTGGATCGTCTCGACCAGGTTGAATTTTTCCGTGAGAAGGGCGAGTTCCCTTTCCCCCCCCCCCACCGGTCCCCCCCCCTTTCTTTTTCCAGGCCCCGGCAAGCGGCGATTCTCATTCAGGCATGCAGAAGCCCTTCGCGAAACTCCCTTCTTAGCGCGAATTTCTGAGACGAGGTAGGCGACCTGACCCCCAGACCACTCAAGTTCATTTTCTTCAACGCGCGCGTGGGTGGGGTCTTCTACTTATCAGCGGGAACACCTTTTTTTCCCTTCATTCTCCCAGGCGACCCCCTCCTTCAAAAGCAGGAAGGCTCCTTGAGTCGTTCCGTTGGAAACCACGGCCGGGATGTCTCCCTTCGCGCCATGACGATCGAAATTCCCCCTCCCGGGGAACCGGCAGGTCGAGCCCTTTTTTTCGAGAGACAAGTAGCCTCCGGCACGCCCCCCGCAAAGACAGTTCCCCCGCTATCGTTGAACATTGATCCCTTCCTTTCCATTTGATCTTTCTGCAGACAGACGTCCCCTGAGGCGAAGGCAAGCTTCTAGCCATCCATTCTCCAAGATCGTCCGTTTCTGTCCGGTCACGAGGGTCTCCTCTTTCGATGACACATGGCCTATCTAGTCCTTCGTCCCAAGTAGGCGGCTTCACCTACAAAGTTAGGGTCCCTCCCCGGGGGATTCCCAAAGGGACATTTGGTGAAGATGACTGCGCGGAAGTCGGTCGCCGATGGAAGAGTTTATTCGTTCGGAGACCTTTTTCGGAATCAGTTTCCCCCTTCCCCTTTTCTTTTTCCCGACTTGTGCATATCCGCCTTCGCAGGGAGGTGGAAACGAAGGTTTTCGAGGCGCGTCCCCAATACAGTCTGCCTGTCTAGTTCCTGATCCCCCACAGGACAGAGACTGTTCTCTTCCTTCGGTTGATGTGGGTGGTCCTCCCCCCCTCCTTGAAGTCCCTCCCCCTCGGGAAAATGGGCGCCGCGCCGGCCTGCGGGGTCAGTAAGGGTGATGGCTTTTCTTTGGATTACGTGGTGATTTGCTTCCTCCTGGTCAAGGAAGGAGAAGAGCCCCTCCCCTTCTTTTTCGTCGGAAACTCTTCACGCTCTCCCATATAAGCGGGTCCGCCCAGGGACGCTTTTCCGCGCTGAGGAGAAACTGTGGCTTGGCGTCCGACTTGGCCCATTTCCTTTGGAGAGAATAGGTCCGTCTTTCTTTCCCGGGCCTGCTGCTAAAGGCCCC
>Ga0179591_1335118_pt1 | contig 17130 bp, 20 predicted proteins | sample CZOMad2_1_08_16f_FD_182891 | JGI IMG/M metagenome (GOLD analysis project Ga0179591, IMG submission 182891) | Vadose zone soil fungal communities from Angelo Coast Range Reserve, California, USA - CZOMad2_1_08_16fungal (PacBio error correction) | ecosystem: Environmental > Terrestrial > Soil >... | reverse complement strand
ACTACAATTCTCTTCCCTTCCCCGCCCCCCGCCTTGCCAGTCGTAGGCCGGGATGAACCTTTCCATTTTCCCAACCGTTTTCTATTCCGCCTTCTTGACATTTCGCTGATGTAATTTCTTCCCTTTGCCCTTTGGCCGGGGGATCGCAGAGCGGACAGGAGTCCTTGGCGCTTTTGAAGCGCCCACTTTCATGACCCCAAAAGTTTTTTTTCTTCTGGGCTTCCCCCCCCTCTTCGACTTCCCTTCTCAAACTCCCTCTTCGACTTTTGACTTCCGGCGTAAGTCTAACGGCAGCGCTCCCCTCTTTCCCCTCCCTCCGTTCGCGCACACTCTTGAACTTGTTTCGCTGCGGATATTCAGATTCCCCCTAATTGCCTGAAATACGTCCTTCCTTCTTTGTGACTCTGAAACACTCGTCTTCCTTTACTCTGCGCATCATAGAGTTCCTGTCCTTATGTCCCCTTTCTCTTTATGAGTTTTCCCGACCCTTTTCAACAAACTCGCTGACGCTTTTGAGAGCGTTCCCTGAATTCCCGTGTCGGTCATCTTTTCGTGTCCCTCTTTTTTGTAGTTCCCCTTTGTCTCGTCAAACGGCAAATTCTAAACCCTTTTCTCGATCCGATTCGGAAGGGCCCGACTGGACGCTTCACTTTGTTTCAGTTTTGCTTCTCCTCCCTTTCCTTTCTCTCACCAAACTCTCCTTTCTGCTTTTCTTTTTTTTCGTCCGCTTGCGGTCTAGAGTGCCTCACTTCTATTGTCACTTGTCCGTGGTTTTTTTGTGTAAGGCTTTTTTTTTTTTGTTCCCCCCCCCCTTTTCCTTTCAGAGAATATCTTGTTGTGACCTTGGTTTTACCCTCCTCTTCTTCATCACACACTGCAAAAGTACCTTGGATTCATTGCACGCGCCCGCTCCTGCCTAATCGTTTTGTTTTTTCTGTTTTCCCTTCCCGCTGTGACCACATGGCACTTCGACCTTGTTTTCCCCTTTTTAACCCCATTTAACATCCGGACGGTGCTTATTTTTTGGCCCGCGTTGCAAGGACCTTTCAGCCCTGAGACCTATTGCCTTTTTTTTGACTTTTCCGCCGAGACTCGATTAGTTAACCTTCCCCGGTTCCCCCGAGAAAAAACCGGTTTACTTTTCCCCCCTCTCCCCTCTACGAAGGGGTTTTTTTCTTCTCCTTCTCCCTCTTTGAGGACACATGTGCTGCCTTCGGTGGCGTCTTCACGTTGTTACCGCGACATCGTCGTTAGTTCAACACTCCCCGGTCCCTCCCTTTTTCCTGTTCCCTTGCCCGTGATCGCTGTTCCACATCCCCTCACCCGGAAGCTAATGTCCGTCCGGAGATTTTCCTGCCCCGGCCATTGTTAAGTCCGGTATGTCCCCCCTCCGTTTCTAAGAACCCTCAACCAGTTCGCCTTCTTTGTCCGAAATGGAGACTGCCACGCATCCTTCCCTCCTCTAGTCTCCCCCCCCTTTTCTTTTTGCGTCCTGGTTAACGAAGCCATTTCCTTTTGCTGACGCATGTGACCTGTCGGCCCCAGCTCGTTACCCGAACCCACGGCCCCCTCTCGCGAGTTATCCCGGTTTTTCTCTGCACGCCTGCTTTCCCCGATACCGATCCGATTCATCACTCTCGATTTGTGTTCTGTTTCCTTTCGAGAAGACACCCCGGTACAGAGCGACCTTGTTTTTAGGTCGAGCGTGTTGGATTCGCCAAACCGTGTTTCACTCCCCCCCCCCCTTTTCTTTGATTTCTGATTTCGTTTAAAAGATACACATACTCCCTTGACGCCTCTTGGTCGATTGGAAGGGACCAGGATACCCCCTCTCCCTACAACGAAGAGATTCGCGTTCCCCCGAACGTTGTTAGCTTCCTTCATTTTCCCCTTTTTGCGTTCTTCCTTCTTTGGAGCAACGGCCTTCATAGTTGCTTCGCTCTTTTTTCCCTTTCCAATCCATGCGGGGCCCGATTTTCCCCGGTTTGCCGGGGAGGAACGCCGTGGCATAGGCCGTCAGTCGGTTGGGACTAGAGAATCCCGTCGTCACCACGTTTTAATCTTTTTTCCGAGCCCTTTTCCTTTCTCTGGACCTAACCTTTTTTGAGTTGAGAGATGCCTTTTGACTCAACTGAACTTGCAATTTCTATGTTTGTTTAGCTCTTCTTTTTTCAGGGTCAGTCGTACAATAGAGTTTTTTCCTCCCCCCCTCTAAAGCCTTTTTCAGGAACCGGTTCGTTTTTTTTTCCCAGGTCAGCCTCCACCTAGGGCAGTACTCCTGTCACGCTTTCTGTTTCATTTTTCCACTTTCGCCAGCTACTTTCCCCCTCCTAACTTCCCGAAGCGATGGTTCTGAGCCCCCCGTTCTTTCCACTTTCCTCCTTCCCTTTCAGAATTTGGCATACGGGTTGAGGGTATTCTTTCGTCTTTTTCATCATTACGGTGTTGTTTTGTAGTATGGACCCTTTTCCCCCCCTACACTTCTCCCTCCCCCCCTTCATTGTCACCTTAGGCGGGGGGGGGCTAATCCTTATGCCATCTGCGTAGTGTATTCCCTTCTTCTTAACTTTCTGGCCTCTGTCTATGTTGGAGTTCTTCTGAGGTACCCTCTTTTTCGTCTTTTTAAGATCATGAAGGCTCACGTTCCTCCCCTTGATGACTGTTTGGGCTTTCTAGCTTTCGAATTAAATTCGGCGCCAATCCTCTCTTCTTCTTTCTGATTTTCCGTGACGTTAAGTGCTCCCCCTCTCTTTTTTCCACAGGCCCCTTCCCTTCCCACACAGGTGCCATTCTTTTTATACCCCTCTCTGGCACACGCAATTTGGTAGCGGCTTTGGGTAAATTCTTTGTATTTGGTCCCTCCATCCATCCTCTTCCACTAATTTACGGCGTAACCAGCTTCTTTGGTTTTTTCTTAGGATGTGAAAACATTCTTTACCTGAGTGTTCGCCCATCACCGATTCTCGATCTTTTCCCCTCTTAAGCCCCCTTTCTGATATTGCTTCGTTGGAATGAATTTTCTCCCCCCCCTTTTAGAGGAGAGCGGGCTTCTTCTCCTTGTTTTGGTCTCGGGCTATGCATCCTCCTTTCAACTCGTAGAGGGTCTTCCCACCTTCCCCTATACGTTTTTATTCCCTGTAATCTCTCCTTCCCTTTCACCCTTCCGATTGCTAGGCGCCCGCCGAGCCCGCTTCTTTTTTTACCCTCTGAAGGAAGCACCTAACCCCCACCTCCCTTTTATGTCGGTTACAGCATGTATTGCTTTCTGCGGGAGCCCACTCAAATTTTTTGGTCCGTGGGGTGTGTCTTTGGAGCGTTTTTTTTTTACAGCTTACCCCCCCCTTGCCCAATGAGAGCAGAGATTTCTTTTTCCCTTCTAAATCGGCACGCCCATCCCTGAAAAGGAATCCTTGCGCGGGAGGCCCATTGCAGTGTCCTCAATAACTGTGAGGTTAGGTTTTTTGCCCTGAGTCCTCGTGACCATGGAGTCCCCCTGTGGGGGATCAAGAGAAGGCTCAACAATTTCCCCCGTATTAGGAAGGTTAGCAAGTTTCTCTTTTTCTAGCATTTCCCCCTTTTTTAATTGACGAGCTGATGAATAAGCTGGGAGGTGGTGATGCTAGCCGTCCCGTCGTTTAACGCCTCCTTGAGCCCCCCCTCTAATTTGTCTTCCCCAACCTCTCCCTACCGTTGTTGTTGAGAGCTGCTTGCTGAACAATATGATGTGTTTCACTCCCTTTGGAGTTTCCTTTCCCCCAAAACCTCTTATTTCTTTTCACATCAGAGGCGCGGCAACAAACCCCTCCCCCCCACGCTCGTTCTCCGTTGCCTTTTTTTCTTTCCTTCTCGCCGGATTCCCCCAAAAAGAATACGCCGAACCTTTCCTCTCCTTAATTGTTTTGTTTAGTGTGAGCCAAGTGGGGTACTATTTTCAGCCGTCACTCCTTTTCTCCTCTTACTCCGATCCAGTTCTTCTCAAGGAGCGGGCTCCTCCCTCACAGCTCACTGGATTACTTTAATTTGTTTTATGTCGGGTAAGTCCCATCGTTCAATCGCTTTTCCGATTTCTTCTTTACATTTCTCCCCCCCGCTTCCGTTTACCGGAAAAACCTTTCTTGAAGCTTGGGGTTGAGCGTCATTCGACGATCATGAGCCGTATTCCCTCGAATTCCCCTCTTTTTTTTTTCTTGCCTGTTCTTCTCAGGGATTTGGCCAGGTATAACCTGTTTCATGTAATGACTAGTAACTCCTCTAAGGGTGGCTGTGTCGTATGGAGTGGGCTGGCTTATTAAGGAGATCCCTTTTGTCACTTAGCCCCCATCCTCCGAAGCTGTCCACTTTTTTCCAAACGTTTTCACCACCTCTTTCTTAGCAGATTGCGCGCCCCTTTCCCGAGATTTTCGGATCTGATGGCCGGGTGCCAAGTATTCTTCTATTCGACACACTTCCGAAATTGCCCTGCGCTCGCCTTGCTCGAAGGTTTCCCTTGGCCAAAAGAAGAAATATTGTTCGTGGAATTTTGGGTTATCGCCCCTTAATAATCGTGAGGAGATCAAAGCTTTACTTGTTCCTCGGCGGGTTTGGTAAACCCTTTTTTTTTCCCCCCTGGTCCTGTCTCCCCAAAGAAGAGGTTTCCTTTTCCTCAGTCGGACTCTTTATCGGCGCCCGAGCCTTTCTCTCCGAGGAAGAGTGTTGACAGACGGCTCAAGGTATTGAATCCCTTTTTCCCCCTTTGCGAGCCGGCCGTATTCACCGCCGTCTCTTGGTGTTTTTTTCCCCTTCACCCGTGCTTTTTCCTGATGAGTGTCACTTTATGCTTTGAGTTGGATTTCTAGTAGCCTGACCGGTTTTCCTCCAATCTACCAGGCATCAAGACGCTTCACAGGAAAAACGGCGCGCTTCCTTGCAGCGTCCAAGGGCCCCTTTTCTCTTTTTTTTTTTTGTTTTCCCTTTTTTTTTCCCTCCCATCGTCACACTGAGGCCCTCCAGTCAACTGACCTGCTAATCTCGCGATGGTCTGCCCGGTGGTAAAGCCATCCTCATTCTTCCCTCTGCCTACCCTTTTTTCAATTTAGTGATTGTGTTGCTTTTTTATTAGACGTTGAGGGTTAGCCTTTACATTGATCTTTTTGTTGATTTGGAGGCTCTCATGCGCTTTTCACTCCTTTCGGTTGGTCAAGATGTCCGCATAGAACTTCCCCTTTTTTTCTCCTGTATCTCCAGTAAGCCAATTTGTATCGGTAGGTGTCTGAATTCCCGCTTGTGTGCTGTTTCGGTCTTCAAAGCCTTTACCCCCTGCAGGCGGCATGTGGAGATCATATGGTTGCAGACGTTCTTGTTACGCTTTTCCTTCCTTGTTGACCGGCTTGGGGGGATTATGACATCTTTTGATGCAGTTTCAGTGATTTCTACTTTGGCTCTCGTTTCAGTCTTTTTTTTCCTAGCTCGCAAACCCTTTCCCCTCCCCCCCTCTTTTCTTCTTATCGGGCTTCTTCGCTTGCCGAATTACCTTCGGCAAAATCCTCTACGACCCTACAAATGTTTTTTTCCCCCCTTTTCTTGTCCCCCAAGTTTTCTTTTGCAACACGTCCTCGCCCGCAACTCCCCCGTGAATGGTAGCTATCATTACTTGAGATAGCTTCTGCTGGCGGCATAGCTCACTTCTTGCGCAGAGACTAGGCGGTGTGTCAACTCCCTTCTTTCGCCGTGATCTTCCCATGCTTTTTCTCTCCCCTTACGTCCCTCGCGGTTTCCACCACCGTGAATTTTCCCGGCCGGGTGAGTGCTCCTTGTACTCTCTCATCTCGTCCCCTGTTGATAGACCCGTGTGTGAGCTTTGACATCAAATCCCCCCATGTGTATTTCGATATATCCACCCTGTCCGTCGGCTGCCACGTTTCATTCCTTCGCGTTGATTTGCTAACACTCTTATCTTTACCGACATTGTGAGACCGTTTTTCCTGTGTTGTGCGATCGGCTTCATTGTGACGGTCTCTCAACTTTCTTGCACCGCGCCGCGCATTCCCCACTTTTGTCTTGTGTTATCCCCGCTAAGAGATTTCGTGGCAATCCTGCTTTGCTTGCCAGCCCCACCCATCCGTTCGATGTTTCTTTGGCTATCCTTTCACGGCGCCCTTTCCTCGCTTGTTTTCCTCTCGGCTCTTCTCTTCGCACTGTTATTGCGTTGCTCTGGGCTCCCTGCTCACCCCCGTAGGCGGCTTCGTTTTGCACGAGAGGCCGCGGCTTTTTGTTTTGGTAAAGTGAAGCTTTGTTTCCCTTCACATTGCACCATACCTGCTTTCTGTGTCTTTCTTTTAGTGACATCCCGTCATGATGTGACTCGGACCCCTCTTATCATGGCTCATTCACTAGACGCCTCACACCCGTCCCCGTCACCAGTGATTTCTGCTTACCCCCCCACTTCGACAGTCAGAGTCGTGTTAATACTCCCTCTGTGTGTATTCTCTAGGCTGTTTCCGCCACTGAGTCATGGAACGTGTTGACTTTCCGTCGAGATTATACACTCCATCCTCAAGCTGGCGTGCACTGTCCTAACGGACCCCCTTCTGTCTTGGACACATTGTTTTGTTCCGCCTTGTGTCAGCTGTAAGATTTATTTTTTTTTTCTCTCATTCTTTTTCACCGTCCTGCTACGCCCGTGAACCTGTGTTGTAACTTGTGTAGTAAAGTCTTCTCATGTTCGTGGAGGTGGATTCCTCCCCCTTCTCTTTTTTCCTTTTCCTTCCCGTTTTTTTTTTTTTTCCTCCTTCCCCAACGTCCACAATTTCAGAGTTTACGCCCAACCCTCTTATAATTGGGGGGGTTTCGGACTTCTGTGCTTCGTGCCACCCTCATGAGTTTTCTGGCGGCTGCCCTGAGGATTACACGTCAAGCTCCATTTGATCTTCCTCATGCCCCAAATAAGGCCCACTTCTTCCTTGTTGAATTCGTCTCCTTTTGTAGAAGGGCCCAAAATACCCTTCCTTTGATTCTTGTTCATGTTTTTTTTGCTTTTTGTGTCTTTTCCACTAAGGAAATGTGTCCCGCAAGTGACCTTCACTTTTCGCTCCCGGCACAGGGTTATCAAGGATTTCTTTGCGCCCCTGCCCCTCCCTTTAAGTCCTCCCTTCCTCTCCTTTCTACTTGGTGAGGAATTCTTGTCCCCCCCCTCCCCCCCCCGTCAAGCCATCTCTAGATGCATTTTGGGCAATTGAATTTCCCCCTAATCTCGGGTTACACCCGACCCCACTTCCCCCCTCTCCCCTGCCGGCTCCGAGCATGGTTTTCCCCGCCCTTTCTCTGCCCTCTACAGTGCTTTCCTTCCTCATTCCCAGACTTTATTTTGAGGTTTTTTCTAGAACACCACGGTCTTTCTTTTCCTTTCTTTGCAGAGCATCTCGAATCTGGACCTATTCCTTGCAACACACATATTCCCCTCTCTGCTTTTTGACCACACCATACCTATCCTTCTTTCCTCGGCGGAAATTCTCCTTTTTCAGTACTCCTCCCCCCCGCGTAGATGCCTGCTGTCGCCCTGATCTTGACAAGGAAATTTCAACGCGACATAAAGCCCTCCGTCTTACGTCTTGAGCTATCTTACTAGCGTTGCTTTTTTTTCCCCGCCACCCCTCCCTGCCTTCAGAGTCCGCGTAAACCGCGTGCCTTTGTTCCGCCGAAGTAGCCTCTTCTTTTTTCCCGATCGTTTCTCTCTAAGTTATCCCTCGAGAAAAAGTTTTGAATCTTTTGTGAAGCCGGCTTCCCGGTATTTTTTTGATATCCCCGGCTTGTCAGTTCTAAGAAGTTAGCACTCCTTAGTCTCTGTGTGCCATCGTTCCTTTCCTTGTGTTCAGCCCTCGCTCCCAGGAAGCCACCCATTCTCTCCCTCCCAACTTCGCTCAGGGATCGAACAGAGAAATGCGGGGTGACCTTGTGACTTTTTTCAATTGACTCCTAAGTCCCTTTCATCCCTTTAACCCTTCTTTCCGCGAGATGGTTCGTTGTCCCCGTTCCTCCCTCGTTCTTATCTCGTCCTCTTTTCACTTACGGTTGCTTTGACCGTCCTCTTTCCTTCCATTCTTTGTGTGATGACCCCGCCTTCAAGTTCCCCTAATGCACGTTCGTAGGCTTCGAAGGACCCTTTCAATTTTGGCAATCCAAACCAATAGCGTCATTAGATCTCATTCTTTTGCTTCAGTTGACGATGCCGTAATTTCCCTAGAGTTTCCTTCGCCCAGCTGGGTACGATCCCTTTTTTCCGCTCCCCCAAAGCTTGATGCACTGTTGGGCGGCTTAGAATTGAAGAATTCCCTTGCGCACAATCGATGCGACAACACCTTTGATATCTTGTACTTTTCTTCCGTGAGTCAGTCAGCCTTCCCTCCCCATAAACCCGGTTATTCCTAGAATAAATTTCTTACCTCCTTTCTTCATCTTTCTTTTAGCGAGGGATAAGTATCTAGTGAGATTTCTCCTCTTGATTTCGGCATTCCTTCCCGCCTTTTTCGTAAGAGAAAACCTTAAACATCGTGAAGCGAGCGCATCAACGAGCTGCAGCCCTTCCCGTAAGACGGTTTTCTGCTCCTTTGCGCTTTTTCATGAAATTGTCTCCCACTTTCCCTAACAGCTGCTCTGCATCTTAGTGTGTAGGTATCCTCGTGTCTCCTCCCCCCCAGCTCGAAGATCTCAACCCTCTTTTCCTAGTATCTTTTTCTAGTGTCCCCCAGCCCCTTCAAGTCGTTTTGATTCAACGTGGAAGATTCGACAGCCACTCTCCCCCCTTATCTGTAAGAAATCCATCCAGCGGGTCCGTGTTTTTTTATCCCCTTTCTCTCCCGCCCGCCTTTTAAGTAGTCTTGACCCTTCGGTCTTTTTCCTTGAGTTCCTTCCGAACGAATACTCAACGTCGAGCACTTGTCCGGGTGTTTTCTTCGTTGCCTTATTTTCCCCCCCTCTTTGCCCAATGCCGCTTTCGGTGGACGAAAACAAATTGGCCCCTCCTTCCTTCCTGACCTCCCTCTCGTTTCGTCAATTGCAGCCCTGTTTCTCCCCCGTGCCTTCTTAACTGGGAGCACTGCAGGTTGGTCCTTCGTCACGTTGTTATCATCTTCTCCACCTTACACCTCGTTTTTGCTAAGGAGTATTTGTGTCCCGGCCCTAGCAATTCCGCCACGCAGGAGAACGATGAAGCAGTTGGCGTGTGTTGATGCCTCGCATTACTCCCTCTTACTCCACTCCCTTTTTTGGAGAGACAACGCTCCCCCCTGTCTGTCCCAACAAGATACTCTATTTCTGTTGTTGTTTTCTGCCATACTCTGTGTTTTCTGAAAAACTCTTGTCGACGGCTCCTCCACCCAGGAGGGTAAACTCCTCCTTGCATATTCTGGGATCATTTTTCCCCCCCCGGCCCAAAAGCTTTAGTTCTCGCGTCTTTGCGTTACGGCTCTACTGTCACCCCCCTATAATTCCTTTTGCTGGATAGGTGTCCTTTGTCTCGGAGCCCAAAAGGGTACGAAGGCCCCATCTGGCTCCCTTGCTTCTCTTCTCGTGCAAAAGGTTAGTCGACCTTTCTCCGCACTGAAATCACTTTGATTTAATTTCAAGTGGTGAGGAAGTGAACTTTCTTCCGGTTAACCCCTGCATAAATCGCGGGAGGTTTCTTGGGGCTTCCCTCGGCACGATCGGGACAACCGTCCACCCACCTTTTCCCCGTCATGCTAGGCAGTTAGATGACGCGATATCACCCTTTCTTGCCTTATTTTAAGACTTGTTGGTGCGGTCGCTCGGCGTTTACATTCTTGGCAAACCACCAGCCGAGGCTCTGTCTTACCGCGTACTAGAGTGCCTTTAGCATTCTTCCCATGGTTCTTGCGGCTATTTCTTCCCCTCTCAACCCGCGCGATTTGAAGCGGCGATGAGGGTCAACACCGATACGGACCCCAAGCCTCTCTCGCCTCTTTCAGCGCACGTGAGCATTCAATTCCGTTCAACGAGCCCCTCCTCGTCCTGCTACGGCGGGAGATATCGAAGATGCGCTACAGACAATCCCTTCCCCACGATTTTTCCAGAGTTCGCGTCCCCCCCCTTCTCGGGGGAAGTTAGTGCCGCCGGGGCCGTAGGCGACGATGATCGGCTCAACTAGATTTTATCCCTCCTCGTCTCAACAGACGAACGGCCATGTTCTTCTCTTGGTGGAGTGCTTTTCCTAGCCTTGATTTGAACCTCGAGGCAACTTGGTTTGGAATCGCTCTAAGTTATTTGGCCTCAGTTACCTTGTAACTGCACGCCCAACATTTCATCTATTCACCTTTTTCTTCAGGCGGAAAGCGCCAGGATGGTTCGTTTGTCCCGCTATGCTTCCATTGACCCTCATCGTCCTTCAAGACCTCTTCCAAGAACTCGAAATGTCCTCCGCTCTTCGATTTCCCCCCGTCCCTCAGACGACTCTCCCCAAAGTTCATATCGCCTACGAACTTGGGAACCACTCCAGGGGTGAGGGTAGGGACGGTTGAGAGAGTATCTCTCTCTATCAGTGCTTGAGCGAGATCTCCGGCGTTTCCCCCGTAAAGGATCCCCCTTCCTTGAACACCCTTTCTCTTGGTCGATACCCCTTTTTAAGAATTCGTGCCAATTTCCAATAGAGTACTGAAATTTCTCTTCGGTCATTTCGTCCTTTTCTCTTCATCTTTGGGAGTCAATCCGAGAGCGACCTTACTTTCCGCTTTTTTCGCAAGCGCGAAAACGATTCCTGCAAAGCTTTCGCTTTGTCACTCGCTTGACATTGATTAGTCCACCCCCTCTTCGAAAAAGAGATTGCTCAGGTTTCCTTTTTCTCATATTTTCAGCGCGCAAACCCAAGGTGAATTTGACGACTTCGGCCACAATAGTTAGTTGGTTACCTTTTTTTTTCCTCTTTTTTTCCTGATCAATTTTCCCTAGGCCCTATGGCAAAGCTTCCCCTCTGGGTTGGAGAGTTCCTGGAACCTGTTGATTGATTGAGCGAATCCCTTCGGCTGTCCTCCGAATCCCTTGACGCTTTCTTCTTCTCCTGTTATCCCCGTGGCTGAACGTGCGCATGCGTCCCCTCTCCTTGTCGGTTTTGTATCATTTCGCACAGCTTACCTTTCGTCAATCTTGCGTAGCTTATCTTTTTCCCCTAAAATCGACCCCCCCCTTTCGGTGTGATCCCCGTTGTACGCTTAGGGCTCCCTCCCTGGCAGCATACAGCAGAGAGCTGTCCGTTGCCTTTCTCTCGGCGCGCCGACGCCCGACCAATTCCGAGTTCCCTTTCCCTGTCTCTTTTGTCATCGCGCGCAACAGCTCCGCTTTTTTGTGGGGTTTCGGGTGTCCGGAGGTGTGGACCAGATTCACAAGTGCCTTACCTGCTTCGTAACGAGGACTCCCTTTTTTCCACTAAGTAAATCCGTGATGCTTTTCATTTCTTTCCCCCTTCGCGAGCTCCTTTACTAACAATGTTGCGTTAGGAGTAACGGCGAGCAACTTCAGGCTTCCACTGGCTTTCGTACCATTGTTTTTCCCTCTTTAGCCCTGCCCATATTCGAGTCCTTTGTCCCCGTTTCTCCTCTCCCGGCGAGACGGACGCCGATGGAGAAACAGATGTCAGCGTTGGCTGTTCTTATGCCTTTCCGCTTCGCGTCGTTCCCCCTCCTTTTTGAGTGATCCCCTCGACCCCAATCAGAGGTGTCCCAACATCTTGTTCATCCTTTTTTGTGTTGATGAGCTCTGTTTTTTGATGATGCCCGGTGGACGTTGGATCCAGGAGTCGGTAACCTAAGCTCAGCGGCTCGTTCTGGTTTGCACAAAACTACACGGGTTATCTTTCGCGTGCCGTTTCTGAGTTTCCGCTATCCTTTTCAGCAGAGTGAACCGGCTTTTAATCTTTTTCTTGGGAGGAGAGTGATTTTCACCGGGTACGACACTTTGTTTTCCCTGGACTCAGTGTTCGAGACAGCTCCCCAGTTTTAGTCAAGGGGCAGGGTCTCTTTCCATTCTCCGGACCTCTCCCCTTTTCCCGGTGAGGAAGTCGTTCCTTTTTTTCTTTCTCGACGCCCGCGGAGCGCGCATGGCTGTGAATCTTCTTCGTGAACCAACGAAACCACTTCTTCTCTTTAGACTTTCTCGCTTTTTTCTTCCGCCCTACAGTTCTCTCCCTCTTTTTTCAAGACGATTTGTGCGGGCTGATCTCGACGGGGGGAACGTCTCCTTCACCCTCCCCCTTGCCCGAGGATTGGGCTGGTCAGTATTGAGCTCTTTTTTGCTCATCTCCGTGGGATAACCACCTCTAGTCCGGTTTTTCCGAAAACACGAAGGACTCTTTCCTCTGCTTTCGGGTTCTTTTACACCGAAGTCGATGGACCGTGCACACTCTCCGCTGCAGCCTCGCAGAAACTCAATTAACATTCAGGCCCTCGTCATCTCTCACTTCCCGTTCTTCTTTTTTTCTTTTTTTTCTCCTATGCAGCCCTTTTATCGTTTTTCTTCTCTGGAATAAACCGCTTCCGATTGTCCCCCTCAGCGTCTCCCCCTCGGGGGAAAAGTCTTAGTCAGTCCTTCGGACGATTCCTTCGCTCTCCGACGCTCCCAACGTTGCAAGAGTGTTCGACGAAGCACAATCGAAGGCAGTCCCGTTTTGGGCCTTTCCTGTGACGCCTTTCGCCATACACATTCACTCCCCGGAACCCCCTTGTTGGTGGTATTTAGAGGAAATTGGACGTCGTCAAGCGAATGCCGCCACTTGCTCACAGCTTATTTTCCCGTTCTTCATTCGGTCCCTTGGGTCCTTACTCCTGTCCGCTTTCTCCCCCCTCTTCCACCCTTCCTGTTTAACCCCCCCCTCCCTAATTAAGAAGACTTTCCCTTGATGGCCCCCGGTTGACTCCGCCCGTTCATCGTCTCCCAACCATTGGCATTACTGGGATTTTTGAGGATTCATCTTTCCTTCATAATAATTTTGTGTGAGATTTCATCCCGGCCTGGTAACTTCCCCGCAACACCGTCATCTCCAAGTTCGTATTCAAGGAAAATTGTTAAGATCTTCTGCAAACCGGGTTTCCCCTCCACACCTCGCGTCGCTTCGACTGTATTTTCCCAGTTTAACTGGCTTTTTGTGACCTTGCCTTCAATTCCGCAGAGATGAAAGGATTTCCGCTGTCCCGATCTTCCCGTTAGCACCCCTGCAAAGATTGTTGCCCCTTGTTCCTTGCAAGAATCAATCAGCGCCACACTTTACCCGAGTTGTTCAGTGAAGCCAGTGCGAATTTTTTCTTCATTCGCGAACTCCCCCACGGTTTGACTTCCGAATATCCTCCTTTCTTTTGAACCCCTCTTTCCCACGTGGTAGCGGCGGGATAATTTTTTTCCCCGCTTTTCAGAACGGAACTCCGTCACCTTTCCCAGTTCCCCCCGGTCTGAAGTTTCCCCAAATAGTCCCGCGTTGATTGTTCTTTTGAGCGCCTTTTTTCTGCTCTCCTTCTTTCCCACCGAAGCACACGCTTTCTCCTCCGGTTTCTGAATTTTTCTACAACACCCTTTGTCACCGTGCGACTCCCTTCATCTTTTGTCGGTAATCATTTCCTGCTCCCTCCAGCCAGCTCGCGTAGCGTGTTCGTGTCCCCCTCTATCAGTGTGGTTGATTACATGGTCCCATCAGGTAAAATTACCCTAGCTACCAGCCCTAGACCGCTGTTTCCGTTTTTGCTTCATTTCTCTTTCGCACCCCAGAAAACAATCCCTTCTTTGACTCTCCTGTGTATAGTAATGGATGCGGGTCACTCGGCCAATCAACCCCCCGCTCTGACACTTTTTGTACGGGGGTGCGTGTGCTGCTCTGTTTAAGACATATTCATGTCTAGAGTTGATTCTTAGACGCTTTTCCGCTTCCTAACCATGATTCAATCCGTGACTGTCTTTTCAACTTTTTTGCTGATACCCAATGTTGAGTCGTTTCCCTTCTTTGAGGCATTTCCTTTCGTTCACCCCACGGCTTACCTTTTTTTCCTTCCTCCCCCACACAATATTATTCTTTCTTTGAGTCCTTATTTTTTTTCACTGGGTCTCTCCCGTGAAAGCCGAAGGCACCGGTACTCACGACCTTGGCCGGGGGAGTTTCCTCTCTTTCGCTCCTTTTCCCCTACCTCCTGGTTTGAGAGCGGTCCCCTAGACCCCAGGTGTTTTGAACCCCCCTCCCCCTTTTTTCTATTGTTGGAGAGCTTTTTTTCACCTTCTTTTTTCGATTGGCGCTCCAACCCCCCTTTATTTTCCGAAGATCGTGCAGAGTGAAGACGTGAGGCATCCCCCCTGGAAAAATCTTCCTCGTTCTCCGCGTGACCCTTTCTTCCTTAATTTGATCTTTGCAACCAACTCACTCCCTCTAAGCTCCTCTTTGTTTCAATGTGAGACTGTTGTCTCGTATAAAAAGGGTAAGATTGCAATGTGTTCAAGCCCCCCCCCTTACCAGTTCGTTCCCCCTCCCCCCCTGACCCACCTCACCCCAGGGTTTAAAGGAGCGGTCCTTCTGCTATGTCACCGCAGCGATACTTTTTTTGGTCCCTCTTACCATTCCCATTTTTTTTATTCTTCCTTCTCTCTTCGCCTCCTTTTTCAATTTTCCTATGTAGGCCCCCAAGGGAAACATACCCCCCCCAAACCAGGACCCGCTGTTTCATCTCTTTGTCGCGATGCCCCCCCCCCTTTTTATGACACCGAGCTCCCCACAGACCCCCCCTCGTTTGGTGGGTCGGCTCTCCTTTTTCCATCCGACCCCAAGGACCCCAGAGCGGCTCTCTTGATTGGGATGCCCTAGCAAGCTTCTTTTTTTGCCTTTAGAATAGACCCTCATCGGCGATCGTTTTTACCCCAAACCTTCAAACACTCTCCTCCTCGATTTCTCTCGATGCTGGGACGGAAAGGAGAAATTCCATATTTCCCAGAGAAGTTTGGTTTTTTGATCTCTCGCCCTCTTTCAGGACCCGAACGTGTCTCCCCATTCCCTGCAGGAATTACTCCACGACGGCCCGCTTCTTCTCTTATTCTAGCGAATAGTTGATCCCTCCCCTCAAGAATTCCCTTTGCCCCTATTTCCGAGTCTCACCCGATTCGGTCTTCTTTTTCTTTTTTCAGTCAGTACCTCCTTTGAGCGTTTTTTCGAGTCCCCTCCGCGAAAAAGTTCTTCAAGAGTGTGACTCATAAAGGATTCGATTCAACTTGGTTCGGCGCTCCTTCTTTCTCAGATCTCCCCTTACAAACCAGGGACTATTCTGCAGATTATAGGATTGGCTCAACGGTGCAAGTCCCTCTCAAGGTCACCCCACAGGCCTCCTCTTTTCCCCCGGCCTTTTCTTCCTTTAAGTTATGTTCAAACCTTCCCATGCTTTACAGTGTCTACGATCTGGAAGGATTTCCTCTAATCTCCCATTAGCCTCTGCACTCCTATTTTTTTCGCTTCTTTTTCTCTTTCCACATTCTAGCTCAAGTCTTTCCCCCTTATCCCGCCTTACGAACTTTGGCTTTGCTGGTTTTGAGAGCCTCCCCCTTTTTCTCTCCCTAATTTGTTGTTTCTAGAGATCTCCTTTTTCTTTCCTTCCCCTCAACACCTTCTTCCCCAAAAGTTCGTCTGAATGCCCTTGTTCGCCCGCTGCTGATGGTGCCGACCCTCGTCTTCTGTTGAATCTCTCCCTTTTGGGGGGCATCATTTGACGATGAGGGGAGTATGACTCCCTCCTTTCCCTTTAACGTTTTTTTCTACTGTTCCGCTGCCTCTCTCAATCCTGCAAACTGTGATTTCGTTTGTTTCCCTTTCGCTCCCTTTACATTACGATGCGTTCCCCCATTAGTTTTCCTTTTCCGTGCCTTCTTTCCCTGCATAACGGGTTTTGCGCAATCCCTTGCTTTGAATCTTTTCGAAGTCGTCGGCTCTTTCTCGTTCCCTTTTAATTCCTCTTTGCGCCGATCCCCTTACGCTCCCCCCAGTTCAACGCTTTAGTTTTTTTGGAGCCGGGCTTCAAAAGTTACTGTTGTCTTTCCGCTTTTCTGCCTCCCCCCTTTTTGATTCGCTCCTCCGTAAGCCTCCCCCTTCTTTTCTTTTAGTTTTTTTGAATTGCAGCTCAACCAATTCTTTTTCACCTTTAGGGGTCTTCTAGTGTTCTTGTCCTTCTTTTATGGCCAGCGCCGCGTTTCACTCCCCCCCTGCTTCCTTCTTCAACTTTTTCTGCACGAGATCTGTTTTATTCGAACGGCCTTTTTTTGCCCAGCCTCCATCCGCGCTGTCCTGTTTGCTCGCGCCGCCCACACCGAGTCTGCTTGAATTCTCCGTTATGTCACGCCCCCCCCCCCCCCCCCCCCCCCCCCCCCCCCACCAACCCCCCCCCCCCCCCCCCCCCCCCCACCCCCCAACCCCCCCCCCACCCCCCCAACCCCCCCCCCCCCCCCCCCCCCCCCCCCCCCCCCCCCCCCCCCCCCCCCCACCCCCCCCCCCCCCCCCCCCCCACCCCCCCCCCCCCCCCCACCCCCCCCCCATTGGGCTCGTGCGCCCAAAAGCTCTCCCTCTTAGAGCATTTTGCCTTTGTTAGGGTGTCGAGAGTGTGGCCGTCCTTCACCATTTCCCCGCCGCCCCGATGCTTCGTGCAAGCTGAAAGATGCCACGACTTCCCCCCGAACTTTCCCTTTAGTCCATTGGCCCCGCTCCTTCGCCTACCCGTTTGCTTTTTTGCACTTTTAACTTTGAAAAAAATGGCCTTCGTCCGTCACTATGGCATCACACCCTTGGACACTTTGTGATTCTTATTCTTGTTGGAGTTGGGCACGAAACCCAAGCGTTCGTAACGATTCCTCGTTGGGTGTCTGCCTCAGCCCGGTCTTTCCTTTAACCGCCTGTTTTGAGATCCCCTGCAAATCCGAGGTGTACTCACACGCTCTACTACCTCCGGTTGTTGTTGAGATCGCGTGTTTGTCTTTCCCCCCTATTGTGTCCGGTTGCGCTCTCAAAATTGAGTCGCCACCCCTCTTCCTGGCTGGACCCAAAAACCCCCTGCCAATTTTCACGTTCTACGCTTTGTGTCCTGCCTTGGCCAACCACACGGACCACCGGTACTTTTTGAGAAGGAGAGTGACCCCCAC
>Ga0179591_1269789_pt1 | contig 17131 bp, 24 predicted proteins | sample CZOMad2_1_08_16f_FD_182891 | JGI IMG/M metagenome (GOLD analysis project Ga0179591, IMG submission 182891) | Vadose zone soil fungal communities from Angelo Coast Range Reserve, California, USA - CZOMad2_1_08_16fungal (PacBio error correction) | ecosystem: Environmental > Terrestrial > Soil >... | reverse complement strand
ATCCTCTCCACCCATGCCCGGTCTAAAAAAATTTTTTCAAGACCCAGGCCATAAAGACATTCCCTCGACATTTTCTCACTCTTCCCTCTTTCATCGCGCCAGAATTCGCCCCCCCAGCATTACGCCCCCCTCCAGCTAGAATTACTTTTGGACAGTCGTTTGCCCTCTTAGGCCGAAACTTACTTGATCTTCCCGGCCCTTCACGTATTTACTGAAGTCTTCGTTTTTAAATCCCCCATTAATACCCCCCAAATGAAAAATCGCTGCTGTCACACGCTTCTTGGGAAGTTCTTGTTGATGCCCGATCTTTAGTTTTCCGTTTTTCCATTTTTTTTTTCCTTTGTCGAGGTGAGGATCCGAGCGGACGGCCTTCCCCTTTTGAAGACCTTTCCTCAACCTCGTTCGAAGAAGCTATTGTTTTTCCCCATTCCAACTGCGCGCCGCTACCACTCTCCCTCTCAGTTTTAGACCTTTACGCAGTTATACTTTCTTTAGGACTTTGACACCAGGCAAAGGTAGGAACCTTTTGAGAGAATTCCCCGTTTCCCCCTTTCAATCACAAATGTTTCCAAGGCCCTTTGCGCGGACGTGAGTGAATCTAGTATCCTTTGAACTCCAAGTATTCAGGGCAATATCCAAAACCAGAAGCAAAAGTTCAACGACATTCGTTTAATTTTAACCGAAATCAAAGCCCCCGGGATTTTTTTCTACCAAAGCTCCTAAAGGCTAAACACTGATCTGATAAAGGGTCTCAAGGGAGAGATTGGAAGCTAGAGGGGGTTTTTGTTTTTTTTGTGTGGGGTTTTGGGTGTTTGTCTTTTGTCTATTGTGGTTGTTTTTTTTCTTTTTTCTTTTCTTTTTTTTTTTTTTTTTCTCCCTTTCCTTTTTCTTTTTTTTTCTTTTTTTTCTTTTTTTTTTTTTTTCTTTTTCTTCTTTTTTTTTTTTTTTTTTTTTCTTTTTTTTTTTTTCTTTTTTTCCTCCCCCTCTTTTCAAGGTTAATGGTAACGCTTCTTAACCTTATGCGACATCCCTCCAAGCGAAGGCACGCTTAGCTTCTGAGATCATCCTATTACCCCTTGGGGGTACTCTCTCCTCTCACATGAGACTTCTTCTATCGCCAGGGCATGGATAAACTGTAAGCACCCAGGCCCGTTTTTCCCATTTCCCACAAATCACTACATGACACCAATTAACTTGCGTGTGTACCATTCTGTTTGACCTTAGGCGCTTTCTCGACTCTTTTTAATTTCTCTTTTTCGTAGTTTAACTAACCCCCTCCTTCCTTGGCCGTTGGGCCGGGGATTGCTTATTTGTGAGATGCTCCCGATTTTTGGCAATCGCCTTCCCCCTTCCCGGTCAAGTTCTTTCTTGTGGCCTGAAATTTCTCACCTTATTCCTTTTTCTCTCCTTCCAAGGCGCAGTGGAAGTCCTTTTTTAATCCGACTCCCTTTCCCCCAGGAAACCTTTCGTTTCTCACATTTTTCCTTTCCCTTTCTACACCGCGTGTCTTCCTCCTTCTGCGAACGTTTAAGTGAAAGCCGTTTCAATAAGTCTTCAGTCGGAGGAGATATGCCACGAGGTGATAGATCCTCCTTTAACTGTCCCCTTTTTTCCCTGTCTCGATTATTCCCCTCCCTCTTCTCCTTGCTAAATCCACCCCCACCCCCCCCCTTTTTCACTTCCAGACTGAAGAATAATCTTGAGAAACCCCGAAATTACGGCAATCATTTTTGTCTCCAGACCCAATCCCGATTGGTTTCCAGTTTTGGTTATCTGCATTGCAAAAAATCTCATACAATACGCGAGCGTTCCCCCTATTTCTTTATTCTACAGGGCTTGGTCGAAGATTTGTTGACCCGACTTGGATGTTTCAAATGGTAGAGGATCAGATTGCGGGCAGGTAAGGTTTTTTTCCTATGTGGCTATGGTCCCGCTTCCCACCTTTTTGTCTCGCTTGACTGAGGTAGGGCCTTCTTTACCCCCCTTTTGCTTAGCAGAGGGGCGATGGTCGCATGAACAGCCCCCACCCCCTTTCCTACCCCCCTTGCAACAAGTGACTGACCATTACATGCCCCCATCCTCTATATCTTTTTCCGCAGAATGTAAAGTAGAAGCTTAGCAGGTACCGCCACCCACGACCCGCGGCTTTTACTTCGGCCTTTGGTTTTGGACGCCCTTTTTCCATTCTTTCTTGTTCACCATCGACGGCGTCACCTTTTATCCTGCTTTGACCGTGGTCTCCCCCAATGCTTTTTGTTTTTGGATGATTTATTTCTTCCGCCCTCTCGGTCGAAGTCCCTGTAATTCTCAAATGTCCTGACAGTTGCCTTTCTTTTCCAAATCTGTTATGGCGATGAGTTTTCCCTTTTTCTCCCCGTCTTCTTTATATACCCATATCGCTCTCACGCTATGCCATCACCTAGTCCACCCTTGATACCTCCCCGATCCTTAGCTTTTAGGGACTTCATTGCCGTTTTCCATCTCCGGATTTCCCACCCCAAACTGTCCACCTTTCCCCCCCCCATTGAGAATGACTTTTTCCAGCTGCTTCGTTGATCCCTGCTGACGATTCACCCAAGCGATTCCGTAATAATGCCAAGGCACCCCCTGGTCTAAGTCGTCACCTAACCCCCGTCTCCGCCTCAAAACTGAGCTATTCTTGCTCGTCCGCTGGTCCCAAACGATTCGCATCTTATTGCAATTATGCGAAGTCTCTCTTTTACTCTGGAATTTTCCGCGTGCGAGCAGCAATGTTTTGAAAATCCTATTTTTGTTTTCTCCTTGAACCCGATTTTGCAAGTCGATGCATGGCATGCCTTATCCCAGTTTTGTAAACCTTTCTCCGCCCGTTTCCTACTCTGCAAACCTCCTTTTACTAGCCGTTGCTTTGATAGTTTATTTGTCCGTTGCTAGTTATTCTGGGTGCCAGGGTCAAACTGAATCCTCATTTTTACTATCCCACCCTACCAATCTGTCTGAAAATTAAACTTATCGCTCAACCCGGCCCCCCCGTGACGGAGGCCAAGACTGAGCCGGTAGCCCCGTTTTCAGAATCCCCCCACAAACCAGTGTGTCCCGCCCGTGTTTTCCCTTTCCTCCGATGTGTTACGCGCATTGCCCCTTTCCCCCGGGTGATCTCTCGCTGGGGGGTACTACTTTACCCCCAGTTTCTACGTCGATCGCCTGGGACTGCGCTTATAAGGCGCCCCGGATCTTGTAATGGATAATATACCAACATTTCCCCCTTATTGACTGATTACCTCTTTGTCCATTAGCGACGCAGGCGGACGCCTTTTTAAGCCCCCATTTTTCTTCCCTTTTCTTGATCGAGGATTGCCCCTGCTTTCCAGACCTCCGTGCTATTCCCTTTCACATCCTTCAAATTTCCCAATGCCGCTTTTTTCTGCCAGCTTCGTTCCATGAAGTAGTTTCTTTTGATGGCGACAACCATCTTCTCCCACAGTCGGGGGAGGGTCCAATTGCCGTGCTTCTGCTCTCTCCGATCAATCCTTTCTTGCAGATATGCCTCCTTTTCCCCCCCTTTCCCTTCCCCATTTACCTCTTGCCGGCCATCGATGCTCAACCCGAACCACTCCCTGATTTTACGCTCCGACCTACGACTCAATGCTTTTTTCCCTTCCTTTTTAATTGTCCGACCTTGAGGTCTCCTCCTTGGACCCTCCGCACAATTTTCCATACCCCCCCGTACCATACCTGCCCCCCCTCGACTTCTGTTTTGGAGGGCATAATTAAGAAGTCCGGGGCCCTCCTTCCAGTCACTGGACGGGTCACCCTTGTTGCGGGCATCGTATCCCCGCTGGGCACCGCCCTCCAAATCTTCTGAGGGCTGGCGTTTTCTTAAGTAGGGCTAAACACTAAACCCCAGATTCCTGTTCTCGCATACAAAAGTCCCCACTACTCGCGAATCGTCCTTCGGCTCAGCACAAACCGGAGTTCACTGCCCATCGTTGCCTCAACTTCGACAGTTCGTGTTCAACCCCATTACACCTTGACACTTCCCCCTGGCTTACCAAAAAAAAGAACCATAGTTATAGTCTTTTACGAAAACCAGCGTCACAAAACAAGAAATCCCCCAACTCCTCCCTTTTTTGGTGGATTCCGTTGTTCATTCTGTCCTTCTTCTCTCGTTTTGTTTGAGATCTATTGACCCCTTATTCCCCCCCAGAACTGGCTTAACAGTTCTTCTTTTCTGGTTTGTGTTTTACGATCGGTTACGATTTCCTAGAAGTTTCTTGTTTCCCTCCATTTTCTTTCCCGGCTGGCATTTTTTGGGCTGTCCCCCTCCCCTCCACTGTCTTCTCCGTTTGTGATTTTTGTAACCCGGGTGTTCCTCTTTCTCCCACACTGGACGGCTCGATTTCTTCGCTCTTTGAGGCGTTTCGCGTTCAGGATCTTTTTTTTTTAGTTTTCCTCCATGAAGGAATCTAACACAATCCCCCAAAGGACTCTTTTAATTGATTCGGGTTTTTCCAGCTTTTTCCCCCACAAGTCCGTCTTGTACCCGGTTCCATTCTGACGCAGCCCCCTTTTTGTTGCAATTCTTTCAAGAAACACCCCCCCCCAATACGGGCTTGGTTTCAATTCTGCCTTTTCTTGGCCCTTTTGTTTTAGCCATTTTCAGTCGCATTTGCAGCCTCGTGATTTCTCTCCTTCAGAACACGTGCCCTCGCCAAATCAGGCGTTCGTTCGTCGGCTTCCACCACTGGTTTGTTTTAACTTATTTGCTGGGGGGGTTTTGAGCATCCTAGTTGCTTAAATCGTTGATGGCCGCCTTGTCAAATTATGAGCGGAACCCCATAGGGACTTGATCGGTTGCAGTTAATAAATTTAGTTTTTCTCTACGTTACTGTCACTTTTAACACCCGCATCCTGCACTTTCCTTGCCTCCCTTCCCCCACTCAGATTACAATGGCAAGATACATCCAACCGACATCGATCCAATTTTTCGCTACATTTGACCGCATTTCGGAGACCCGGTCCGCCTAGGCCGTAGGGGTTGTGGGTGTTGTTAAGCTTATAATAGTCACCAGCTAAAGGCCCCCCTCTTTGATATCCCTTGTCTGCATTCCATTGGCCCGGGCCACCTGTCAATTCCTCACCCCTCTTTCATGGTGGTGATGGACCACGCCAACAGTCTTAGTGCTTCTTCGTTTGAGCATCGTCAGACTCGCAAGGCAAACGGTTTTTTTTTCCCTTCGTCCCCTTCCCCATATATAGACCTTTCTGCAGCAAAGAACGCCACTAGGCGCCTCGTTTCTCTTTCCCCACTTCCAAGGCCAATTATCCAACAATTGTTTCGTAGGCCATTCTTCACATTGTTTCCTTCCCTTGTCCTCTTGCAGCTAAGAAGGTGTTTTCATTTGTAGCTCTAAGTTCATATTTAATAAGATATCTGATCTTAGTTGAGGTTTCTGGACCCTTGAGTGGCTCCCACTAGCACCTAACTTCACCGAACCTGCCAGATTCCCGCGAAAGCTGTCCCCTCCATTTTTAGGTGATTCCTTCCGGAAGTGGTTCTTGCGTTCCCACCCCCCCCCCCTGTCCAAACCTGTCTCATTTTTCCTTAGTGACCTTCTCTGACTTTGTCAAAAGTGTGCCCCGTTGAAAACTTCCCTGCATTTTTTTTTTTAACGCTTCCTGAAGAATTCTCCTGCCCCTTCCATTTCCAGTATAGCACTGCGCTTCAACGATCGTTTAGAGGCAATTTTTTTTCGATTGAATCCTGTTTTTGATCGCCCCCGAATGAACCTCCCTCCTTTTTGCCTTAGTCTATTTTCTTTTGTAAATACGCCCTTCTGTTTTGCCAGTTGTCAGATTTTAGGCCCCCAGCCTGGGGGTTCTGAGATCGGCAATTAAGCACCTTTCCTCCTTCTTACGCCTTCGCAAGTCCCCCTTTCAGTTTCCTAAGTGTCCAGAACCTTGGCCCATGACACATTAGCCCTTCCCGATATTCCTCTTTGATTCCAAAAACTTTTATGGATGACCACTTTAGCGAGGTCGAAGATCTTCTCGAAGTTGGTGATCCGATCATTGATTCCACCCTTTTCCCCCCTCGGAACCATTAACAACGATTTTTCCTGAAAGGACTTTTTCCTTCCTGAACGATGCTATGATGACTACCCGCTGCGAATTACCAGCATTATTCAAGGACCAAGCACTTGGGGTAACTTCACTTCAAAATTTTTGACGCATTCCCCAATCGTTAGCCGTCTCCCCAATCCCCCCACTCCGTAGCATTTAGTACCCCAAGGACCCCCTCGGCAGGATGATTGTTCCTTTCGTCTCTCCCTATCTGAAGTCTGGCGTACATTCCCCCTAGCTTACGTCTTTTCATGAGGCGGCCCATTTTCTTCCTTTTGTGTGTTACTATACCGAGAAACATTCGCCCTATTCCCCACAAATTTTTGGTGTCCCCGTCTGCCCTTTAATCGCCCTCCCAGTGCACCTTCCCCCCCTTTCCCGGCCTTTTCTCACACGTTGAATTTGCACAGTAGTCCCTCAAAGACGGTCTCTCCCCCCTTTACCACCATCTCACAGGACTTTTGGCCGTCTTAGAGCACAGGCCCTGGACATCACTTTCCCCCCTCTCTCGATTTTCCAGAAAAGTATTTAACTGTCACGTTCTTTTGTTTTTTCCCATGCTTAAGAACCAAACCCCCTCGATGCTGACGCTTAGGCGTGGAATCCCTTTTTTTCGGCCCCTCATTTCTTTCTGAGACTCTGTGAACCTTGTGGTTGAAGGAGGTCCCCTCCTTCTGCTCGAGCTTGGCTGCGGCCTTAAGCAGGTGGTCCAACCCTATTTTTTTTCACTAGTCTACGCATATTGCCCGTATCCCGTTCCCCATAAGTGCGCGCCTCGCAGACCGTCCCATTCGTCCTTTATCTACCGCATTTCCTCCCTGAGGTAGGCAAAAATGACCCTGGATCCCCCCCGGTCTGCCTTCGATAGCGCCTTTCGACGGACCCACCCAAGGAAACGGCTGCCTCGCTCCTCTTGCGCTCCCTGCAATGCCACTTGACTGCCCCAATACCCTTTTTGAAAGGACCCCTCATTCTTCGTTGCCTTTCATCGTAAATCACAAGCCCTTGTCTTTTCGTGCTCTTTTGCCCAACCATAGACTAACGTGTCAAACCTCTTTCTAACGTTTCCTAACTTTCTCGTTTATTTTGTACCTTTCTTTCTTTGTCATGGTTTTCCTGGTTCCCGTGCATTTCGTACTCTCTCCTACGATTTCCGTTTGCCTATTTGAGAGGAATCCTCCCTAGTGTTCCCCCTGTGTTTGTTGTAGAGATATGTCCCCAAGTTTTCTTCCCCTTCTAAATTTCTTGAGCGCACTTCCCTGACCTTTAACAAGGTCCAACCGTTCCACCTTTACCCACTTCACTTCAAAAGTTCTTGAACATTCTTGACCCCCAAGGTATCTTAAGACACGTTTTTTTAAGTAGATCCGCACTTCAAATTTTCCGTTGTCTATTTTGAGGTTACCCCCACCGACTCCGGTAGTCACCCCTACCCCCTCCGTGGTAACTTTCCCTTTTTTTATCCCGCAGAGTGTATTTCAACTCCTGACCAAGCGTACCTCCCCTGAAGACCGCCCCCTTCCATTGACTGTTTTCTTGACAGACTCACCAGAACAGGACTCTCTCAGTTCCGTTGTCTCCCTTTGTATGGGTTCCTGAAGAAATCACGGTCTCATGCGTCGGTCTCAATGAGATGAGAGTGATGCGCTTGCAGATCCCTTCCCTGTAGTAAACTTCCCAGTCCAGTCTGAATCTGAGTTGGGTCACGAGGTGTCCCCCTGTAAAAATGGCCTCCGTCATTCTTCCCCCTCAACTTCGTGCCCCGCATTCCCGCACTTTGGACCCTCCAGTTACTTTCCCCCCCCCAAATGACCCACGATGAAAGCGTGTCATAGCGCCTTTCTACATTTTTTGTCCGTTTCTCCTTTCCCAACTTAAGCGTACAACCTTTTTCTGTTTCCATAAGAGAGACTGTTTTGTTTGACCGCAGCTTTGAAAATTGGAGATGTTTTCCAAAGTTCTGACCCTTTTATACACAGCGTTCTTATCATTTTTCCCTTTTTCCCCTCTCGTCCCGGCGCAAATCTGACAAGTTTTTTTTCGAGCTTTTTCTTGAGTCTTTCTCGGTTGGGAATGGCCCAATTGTGCAGCGTTGATTTTTCTCTCTTTTCTATTTGATTACCCCTTCCCCCATTCCCTACCAGGGCCTCAAGCATTCCCCCTCTTCGAATTTCTCTGGTACACAGATACTGCGTTATTTCCTTCCACCTCAACCCCGCATATTCTCGTGTGCAGGGTTTACGTTACCAAGCGATTTCGTAGTTTATCTTTGAACACTTCAAGGCGTCCAATGTGCCCGATTTGAAGTTTTTGACCTTCCCAAATTGACGGTCTTTTCTTTGTGGTGTACCGTTCTATCAGCGCGGTAGAATATCACTCAAATCCTCCAGTCTGCTTTTTCCCATAGGTTTGTTATGGCATCTGTTTTAAGTTGTTTTCTATCGTAGATCCAAAAGATTGAGATAGGCTTTTCCCCTCCTTTAACTTCTTCTCCAGTGGGATCCTAAACCCCCAGAGCGTATCCGGACGTTTCAGTTACAAGTCTTTCTCTTCCTATGAAGTCCCCCGTGTACCCATTTGCCCTCCTCTTCCTCCCTGTATGCTATTTGCTTACTTTGTATACAAACGGCGAGGCCCAATAATCCCTTTGCCACTTCCCTTTTCCCCCCGTCATAATCCGAGTGCCAAGCCACCTTACACTCATAGATGCATCGTTTTTCCAAAACTTTTGCCCCCTCCTTTATCTGAATGATGTCAAGGGCCTATGACGGTGAAGATGGCATTTGAGAACTAACACGTTACCTCTCCTGGGTGGCCAGAAGGTCCCATAGTTCTCCCTCGCAGGTATCTCACGTTGGTAACACATTCTTTATCTCCCCGCAAGCCCCCTTTCGCTTAAATCAATATTTCATCCTTGTCAATATGTAGCGGGATATTTCTCCCATTTGTCCGTTCTCCGGGTATTGAATATGGGTCACCCAGAATCCAAAGTACTCTCTTACTTCCTATACAACTCACCTTCGGATATGAACATTCTTGCCGTTCTAGTCATCCAACGGTACGTCGAGCCCGGTCTTCTCTCTCCCCGGTTGTCTCAACTTGCCCTTTGTACTATCCATCACAAATAGTGCCACTTTTCTTAAGACCTCTGATGACGAGCTTAGTTGACATTTCGAGGTTCGTTATTTCTGGTGAAATTGGCCTGTACTTGCCCCCAGTTTTGGAAGGATCCGATCCGTTAGGTCTGAATAACGATTCGCTAACTGCCTCTTGGCGTCACAAAATTGACGCCTTCGGCCTTGATTCCCGGATGCGCAGAATGGTGAGCTCCTCCCCGACCCCACTGTTTTTAATTGACTTTTCCGAGGCGGCGTTCATCACCTCGGTCGCTTTTTAGTCACATTCTTTTCCCCCCTTAAACCCCCCCAGGATCCCCCTACGCGTTAGGCATATATCTCATGATCTGGAGTGTATTCGCCTCCAATTACCCATTCTTATGGGTGCCTTTCATCACAGTGAATCACCCCTGCTCTCCGGATTGCTCTAAAATAAATTGAACTATATGCCAACTTTAGATTTGTTCCCCAACCCCAAATTCGGCAACCCCGATGTAAGGCATCGAGGCCTACACAACCCTTTTTGCCCCCATCCCTCTTCCCAAGCCTTTCTGTGCTAACTCCGACTACTACTCTGATTGTGCGCTGAAGCTTGTTGGACTTTCCACTTTTTCGCCTTCTAGGTCTTTTAGCGGTGTCACCTTCCCCAGCGTCACTGGCCATCAAACCCCCATAATCCCTTAACCTCTCCGGTTCTTTTTTTGCTGTGACCCTTACAGAAGAATGTGGCTTTCCCCGTCCTTCTCCACCTGTTCCAAGGTACCCTTCATTTTAAGGTCATCGTTATTCTTTCACCGCCGCCAGAATTCAAATACACTCCTTGCCCTTGGGTCGCTTGGTTCTCTTCCATAATTGCTAAAACACCTACCCAATCACGAGACTTTGTGCCTCCCTCAAGAACCCTCCTCAAAATGCGCCTACTATCAGCTTTTTTCGCCGCACCCCAAGGAGGTAACCCCGAGTTTGCCTTCCCCGTCGACCTTTTCATGTCCGGTTTTCACATCCCAAATTACCCCGCAATGAAAAACACCCCACCAACGTTTTGATATTCCAGATACCCTTCCTTGTTAACCCCCCCCCCCCCCCCCCAACCTTTACACTCACCACTCCAGCGTCGGTTAAGTGTTCATCTTTAATACCCCTCTGTTGTTGTTTTTTTATGTTCGACCCCTTTCCTAAACCTTTGCTGATTCACGGTTGATTTCAGTTTGGTGGCCGTCTTTTTTCTCTATTCACTATGTTTCTTTTTTTTCATACTTTTTTTTCCTTTACTTGTTGACTTTGGATTCTACCCGACACCCTCCTTTTTTTTTTCCCACCCAAACGAACCCGGTGCTCGGTTTACTGCCCTTTTGGTGAGCGGCAACTGACGCTTCGCGTTTGATGTTTTCTTTTTCGACCCTGATCGGGCTGTTTAGTGGTTCCTTTTAAGCATCTAAACACCCCCCCCCCATGACCTGGGTATTTTCTTCGGGGGTTACGGTTGGTGTTTATAACTCTTGTACTCCCCCAATTTGGGCTTTGTGCTTTGTCCTTGGTGGTTTGTTTCTTTTTTTTTTTTTTTTTTTTTTGCTTGTTTTTTGGTTTTCTGGTGTGTCTTGTTGTGTGGGTGTTGTTGTGTTGGGGTTGGCCCTTTTTGTGTTGTGGTCAGGTGTATCACTTCATTTCCGAACTCCCCTTTCTTGCCCTCTAAGTACCACTAAAACCCAACTAAGGCGAGTGTCCCGGTGCCAGGTTTTTTTATGTCCCTTCCGGTCGTCCCGATTGACAACTCCCTTTACTAGAACGTCCTCCCTCTTGCCTCTCCAAATAGTCCGTCATTCTAGTATTCTATGTAGACACAACCTTTGGGAATAGGGCGAGTGTACCAGGTTTTTTCTTCTCCTCCGTCCCCCCCCCCCCAGGGTGATGGTCCAGCCGGTGGTTTCTGATCTCTTTTGTAATCCTGGAACAAAGATTACCACAGTTGAATAGCATTAATAGTCCATGAAATATGTCTTAATTTTTCCCAACTTCTCCCGAGAGCAGAAGCACTGGTCCCCCGGTGACTCCCCTCCCCTGAACGAATTCGAAGACAATTGATCCATCAACGACCCCGTGGACCCCCCACACACCCCCCACATCCCCCCACCCCCCCACCCCCCCCCACCCATCCCCTCCCCCTCCCAACCCAACCCCAACAACCCCAAAACCCACACCCCCCCCCAAATGGCAAGCCTGCTCCTCAACGATTTGGCCCTTTTGACGTACTTCTAGAGCAGAGCGGCTTTCGAGGTGCTGGCAAACGTCAAGCTTTTAAAGTCCCTGCCCCCCCCCTCTTTGCCTACTGGGGAGAGGAAACTGCGTCACGCATTTTCAAACTTCTTTAGATTCTCCACTTTTCTCCTCCCCCTCTTTGGGATCCAGTCTAGAAAAGTGAGGAGCCTGCATCTTTAGACCTCTGCCCCTTCCCTTCTTTCGAAGCTGGAATCGGTGGTACGATGTCACCCCTATCCCATCTACTGGACCCGGAATGAGTAAATCGAAGATGCCTTGCTTCTTTTCAACCCTTCCCTTATTAGCCCCCAAATTGGGGGGGATACCCCAGCGATGTCTCGTGCTCCTCACTTTCGGTAAAGAGCCGGGGTGTGGTGCCCCGTTCTCAGAGACCCTTCATACTTTTTCATATCCATGTTCGGTATTTCTTTTTTTTTTGAACCGTTGATCTTTGGACCACCGATCCCCCACTACCATTTCCTAACTTTACCTGACAAGACTCTAGAACCCGCTCTTCTCCCCTTCTGTCGCAGTGCTTTGCCGCGAGAACTAAGGAGAGTCAACAAACACCATTTTTTTCCCCCCCCCCCCCAATGCCTAATTTCCCACCTATGATCTGATGGACCACGTATTGCCCCTTACCCCCCCCTTCTTATTTTTTCAAGATGGCGACGAAGTGAATTTCTTATCACTTCCTCGTACCCCTTTAGTCAGGATTCAATCTAGAAGAACGATTTGGCGAGGATTAGTGGGACTGATTGACTCAGGACTCTGACCTCCCTAATCTACCGCTTTTCCTTTTGGCTTATCGTCATATGGATTTATGCTCCCATTCCCGAAGCTTTTGGACTGTTGAACTCTTCGGCTTTCTCTTTTTTGTGTTCCCCCAAAGCATTAACAACCCCCTTCTTGCCCTATTTTCCAAATTGCAGTTCAGTTAGCTTGAGCGAAATAAGTCCTAAACCTGTGCACCCTTTTCCCCCCTCCCCGCCCCCCAGTAATCCTCTGTGCGGTTCATTCCAAAGTTATGGCACTACAGGTTCTCTCTTTCCAGCCGCTTCTTTTCGTTTCTCTTTCCTCTCTATCCACCCCCCCCTTCCCCAATCATCTTCTCCGATAACACCGTATTTGGGACGCCAAGGACATGACTTGACTTCCTCCTTTCCCGGCTCCTTCCCCACGCTGCTTCTTCAAGCCCGTTTCCCCCCCAACTCACTCCCGCATTTGTTGAATTCAACTTCAAAGTGGACGCACATGATACTATCTTTTCCCCATCTTTTTTCAAGTTCGCGATTCTAAACCCCATTTTACTCTCCCAGAGTCCTCTGCCGGAGTGGTTTCTGCCGGCGCGATTACTATTGACATCTGTTAGGAACCCCCTTCCCTCTCCCTGCCCGGTTACTCTTGATATTGGCCTGTACTGCCCTGTGGGTCTGGGTAACTTCTACCGTCCAACCACCTGGCCCCTTTCACCCCCCAAAATTTTTTTGACATTAACAGGGAAACGCCCCTGAAGACGCGCCCACCTCGAAAAACCTTGAAAAGGCCGCATCTACTAAATTCAACCTTACCTTTCCCCCCTCCCCCCGCTTCCTCTCCCTCTGTCACCCACATAAAATGCCGGTGGGTTTCCGCGCCCGTCCCCCCGCTCCTCCTACAGCTCTCTCTCCCCTTCTGTTCCACTTTTGTACGGACTTTTTTATTGTGTCCCCCGGACTTCCAAAACCCTGTGCCATTTTTCTTACATCCTTTCGTTCCTTTAAGGGTTTTCATGGCCCCGAGCTGGCGTTGAGCAAGTGCAAATGGTCCTTGAAGGGCGGCCCTAATTTTTTATAGGACGGCGTGTTTTAATCCTTTTTCCTCCCTCCCCCCCCTCTTCTTCCAACTCTCCTGACGCTCGGCGCGGGCCAAGCACGTTGCGCGCAAGCGCAGCCACGCGGCCACTTCGCAGTCTGGAGAAAGAAGTTTCCTCCATTTTTCTTTCCTTCTGCCAGGCAAGGGATCCACAGGAGTCGAGAATTATTTCGACCGTTCTCTTTACCACCTTCCCCCATTACCTTTCCTTTTTGAAGCTTTTCCCTCCTACTCTGTGAAAGTACACGGTTCGCCGGCAATGACCAATATCAACCCGGCCCGCCACCTGGCCCCCCGACGTCGGCTTTTTTTCTCCCTCCATTTTTTACCTTCCCCTTTGTGGAGCGAAACATGCTAAAGGGGTCACACGCTTATTAACATTTCATTTTCCGCTCGTTTTTCAGTACATCACCCCAAACAATCAAACTTCCCCTCAAAACACCAACACTCTATTTTCCTGTGCCGTTCCTTTTCAAAGTTTCTTTCCCTGCCTGATAACCCATGTTCGAGGCCGGCCTAGCTTTGAGATTTCTCGATCTCCTTATCCTTCCCCCCGATTGTTGTTTTCTCCCTTTTCGTCGACGATTCCCCTCTCAAAGTCGCTATCTGACAAAGGGAGGGATTATACCCCGGCCTACCCCCCGCCACGTAAACTTAAACATACAAAGCAAAAAACTCCCCTTGTAGGCCCCTATCTAAGCTTTTTCCCAGTTTTCCTGCAGCATGTTATTCTCCACTCCCGCAAGTCGTTGCACTCCTTGTGTTATGAACACTCCTAAGGTTTCTATTCTCCTCTGGACAGTTTCGGCTTGTTTGAATTTCCATGCCGCGGGTCCATTCCTGCGAGCGCCCAGTTGAACCGAACCTCTTCACGGTCTCTTTTTTTCTTTGTAAGTCACTGTGAATCGCTTCTCGACTACGGTAACCTTGAATTTTTTCTCCCCGACCTGAACTTCTTTCCACTGTTTTCTTTTTCTCACAATCTGAATTGTGACGGTTGCCTGCGCGTAGCGCAAACTGTACGTTCATCAGACTTCGCCTTCCATCGTTGTCCCTTTCTTTGCGAACGGTGATGACGAAACCGCTTCAAATGGGCCTCAGTACTATCCCAGTTACTCCCCTTAGATGCCCCTCCTCCCCCCCCCCACTTTTTTCCCCTCCTGCACGCTTATTCATCAAACCTGAACTTCCCAGAAGCGTGTAAGAAGAGATGTGTAATTGGTCCAGTGACGTCCCCACCTACGAAATCCTGTCCCCCCTTTCCTCTTCTAGTTTGGACTCGGCGCTGTGGTCCGTGGATTCTTGCGCTAATCTTTGACTACTTTTCTTAGCTTTTTTCCACTGTCGATCCGCGATGAGGCGACGTTCAGCGTGTCTCGAAGTGTTAGTAGTTCATCCTTCCCCCTCTTGACAGGTTTTCTCTTTTGCTGTATTTCTCGTTTTTTTCGTTCATTCTTTCACCAATTTGCTTCGCAGCGGGATGTGGCGAGGTAGATACTTGAACCACAATTCACGCCGCAACCTTTCCCCTCCCGTTCCTTTACCTTACATACGCTCGTCTTAAGTTCAGGACACTAAGCGAAGCGGGAGAGCCGGCCAGAACCTTTTTCAGACCCCTTATCATTTTCTCTCCAGGTTTTCGTTAAGAACGCGTCTTCACTTTGAGCTTGAAACAGAAGGCGTTCAATTGCGCGACCCCTTGACTTCTTCCTTCCCCCCCCCACCTGAGTTTCCTTCCTTCTTAATGGAAGGATTCCCCGCCCTCGCGCTACTTATAATAGGACAATTCAATTTAATCCTTTTTTGTGTTCCACCCTCTTTGTCCCTGACCCTATCTATTGTTACGGTTGGATCATGATTAGTCACCATCCCTTGATCTCCTTTCCCGTTATAATTTCTGATACAATTTGTACAATACCTGCTTCCCTCAGAGTTTACCCCTCTCCTTTTCCGTCTCTCCAAAGTTATGCCTGTCTTCTTAGCCCGAAGAATGTAGGCTTATTGAGAATTTTCCTAAGTCTCCTTTTCTTTAATGATGGGATCCTTCACAAAGGCTCGGCGAACATATTACAATTCCCAAGGCGCATCTTCCTTAAATTAAAATCCTAGACGAACCCAAACGGAGATTCAATATCCCGTATTATCCCTTTCTCACTCCCCGCATTCAAATCTCTCCCCCAACCTATCGCGACCCCAGCGACTGATTGAAGGGAGCGACACGGGCCCCCTTCAAGGAACAGCTTATTTGCTTGTCTCCGCCCGTTTAAAAATGGCGGTTCGAACTTTATTTACCCTAGGTTTTCCCCCCCTCCCTCTCCAGTTCCGGCACGCGATAAAGCTGGTGTTGTAAACCAGTTTCGACGCCAGGCCTCCCACCTTCTTTCTGAAACCTCGCCCCCCAATCCGTTGTAAATCAGCGTTCGCGGGACATCTTTTGCATGTGATCCGTGTATCACCTTTACTTTTGCTATTCTTTCCGGCATAGTCCGGCGTCCATACCAAAGAAGACTATTTTAAGATCAACATCACATATCTTATATTTTAACACCACTTTCACCGTTTCGCAATCCAAGCAGTAACACCCCAGTATCTATTATTCCCTGCCAGGTGACGACCTGCGACCAGGAGGTTCCATACAATCACCCCCCTCAGTGGTCTCCACCCCCTTTCCCTGGTTTACCTCCTACAGAGTCTTTGCAATTTCTGATAAGGGTGTGAGGGGAATTTTGACGTGTCCCCCCTTTGCCCTCCCTGACTTCCTCCTCCTTTTTTCTCCCGAGCTTCTCCCTCGTTGCTGCCCTCTACAACATGCCTCGTGTGTGCCTTTGACCTAGGGCGGTCTTCTTGACTAAGGAAGACTTCTTCAGTTCCCCTCCTAACCATTTTTCCTTTGAATTGGCGTGGCGGCCGATTCAAGCTTCCCCTCGGCTGCAAGTTCCTCCGAACTGAATTTTCCACCCTGTAAAACACGGCTCTCCTCTTTCCCTTTATTCCTATTCACCTTCTCTGTATGGCCAATTCTTCGCTTAGTCGGGGAGGGTCTCCAAATTCTTTAGGCTCTATAGACTTTCATTTACCCCCCTCTCCTCTACGCTTATTAAAGCTTCCGTTAACCCAAAAGTCGTCCATCACCGCGGACGGAACTATGATACCAAAATGAAAACAACTTCCCCTTACTCTACACAATTCATAGAAGGACTCAGTCTCGTTGCGAGGCATATTGATCCCTTCAGACCCCTCTTTGCCCCCCTTTGAACGATCGGCTCAAATGGCAATAACCACCACCCTTCAAGCCCCAACCCTCTCGCCACTCGTCTCTGGCGCTGAGTGTTGCTCTCACTTTTAACGTAAAATGCCAAGAACTGGGATGGAATGACTCGGGTCTTCACCCACCCCCTTCCTACAACCTTGGCCCGTTTTAACCACCATTTTTTCACTAGTGACTCGTTATCCGAACCTTTTAAGAACAATACAAGACAAGTTTGGTATTTTTGCCCCCTCATACTTCTTTAACCCAAATAATACAGATCATTTTGACGAGACCACTCCACACGATATAATCCCCGTCCCAGACTCCCTCACGAAAATTCTCGTCCCCTGAGGCCTCAACCCCCCCCCCCACAGTAGTTTAGTAGCGCGCTGATCACATTCCTCCACTATTCCTTTCTTTAGTCCCTCTCCCCACCCCAATTAACGCCAATTGAAACCACTTTCGACCCCACGAATCCTGTGATAGCTCCTCCAGAGTGTCCACCCAAAAAAACTTTCCCACCCCTATTAATCCAGATGGTCTCGACGTTTTC
>Ga0179591_1328355_pt1 | contig 17132 bp, 17 predicted proteins | sample CZOMad2_1_08_16f_FD_182891 | JGI IMG/M metagenome (GOLD analysis project Ga0179591, IMG submission 182891) | Vadose zone soil fungal communities from Angelo Coast Range Reserve, California, USA - CZOMad2_1_08_16fungal (PacBio error correction) | ecosystem: Environmental > Terrestrial > Soil >... | reverse complement strand
CCGAAACCCTTCAGGGTCTTGTTCCCCTCGCCATGTGATTCCGTGATGGTTCGAGCCTCCCCATCAAGAACTACTAGTTTCCTCCCTCATCAAAGGTCTTTTGGGACTCTTCTTTTTTCTTACCGAGCCCTCATTGAGACCGTGCAGTCGTTGATTTTTAAGGCCCGTGGGTCCTTGCCGCGGTTTTGCAAGTTTTTTTTAAGTCGGGTCATCCCCCGGTTTTCTCGCGGCTGTCGGAGGATGCCTATGTACGGTCCACTCCCCTAAAACCTGAGACAGCCATCGCCATGCGTAGACCTTTGAGGCGACCTATGGGTTACATTCGCCTGGCCACCCCTCTTTCGGCCCTCTTTTCCCTGTCGTGAGAACAGCGGATTCTTCCGTGTTTTCTTTTCCCGGCTAACCTCTCGCGTGATATGACGCTGAAGGCCGTAGCCAGGCCCTTACATTTCTCGATGGACTTTGTTTTCTCCCTTCTCCCCCACGAGCCTGCCGACAAGCTAGAACCTGGAAATTTCACCCCCTGCGGCAATTTCTCCCCTGCGGCTTTACCTGTTGACGGATTTTTTCCACGTCCATGCTCCCCGGGTTGACTCCCTTTGTTGAAACTTCCCTTTTCTGACGAATCCCGACTTGCGAAAAGTTCCCTCCCTGGCCCGATGGCCCAAGGTTTTCCCTTGGACTATTTCCAGAATCCTCCTCCGGAAAGATTTTTGATCCCCCCCTTATTCCCCCCGCGCCCTAATTATTCTTAGTACGCACGGCCAAAGTCACTTCAAACCTGAAGCTTGGCTTAGAAGACCTGAAGTTTTGGCCCCCTCTCCCCGCAAAACAGGCTCCAGCCCTAATACGCCAATTGGTTTTGCGGAGATTTTTTTTACTCGGCAGTGAAAACCCTTCATTTCTCCCACTCCCGGCTGGAACCCCCGATGTTTCCTTTCACATTCCATCCCTCACATGGAAACCCGAAACCAGGGGTCTTCTCTGCCTCGGTAGGTTTGATGACCGTCTCGGCCTCCTCGTGGTTGTTTCACGCTTCCGAGCCTCTTTTTTGATGACCAGTTTCTGGAAAGTCCTTTACATACTTGAGTTAGGTTAATTTTTGGTCCCCCCATCCTCCGTCCGTTAACCTGCCATGTTTCCTCTTAACTCAACGCCCCCCCTCCCCAAATGACACTTCCCCTCCCCAAATTCGATGTCCTTTCCCCTTTGATTCCTCTCGAGGCCCCCAACCCTTTTTTTTTTAATTTCCTTCTCGCGATCAGTTCTAATGGACAATCCTTTTTTCTTTCTGCGGTTTTCCCCGAATGTGATGAACGACTTTTCAGTCCTCCCCCCCTTTTTGACTCGTAAATACCTCCAACCTGGCGCCTGCAAAGGCTTCCTTCTTCTTGAGGCCTTGGAACCCCTGTCTAAACCTTTCCTTCCTGACGCTCGTCCAACTTCGGCTAGTTAGTTTCCCAGTTTCTCAGGGTCCTTTCCTCTGCCTCAAAAAATACTGAACCCGTTTTCTTTTTTGATGCCCTGTCCTTTATGGAGAATAACCTAGCCCTTTCCTCAGTTTTAAGGAATACAATATCCCCACCTCTATGTGCACCCCCTCCCCCCGAGGGCATCGGTCGTTACGGAAACTAACCCTTCGGTACAGCTGACCCCAAAACTCTTTCACCTCTCAATGGCCCCCCCTCCCGACACGGGTGCCACCAATTATGGTCTTTCCTGTTTTTCCTCTGACGGGGGGCCCGACCTAACCAATTCCGCCCATCTCTTTCACCCTTGCCCCCGCCTCCCCCCCCCCCAATCCTCTTGAGTCAAATCCACAATACAATGCCGGCCCTTTTTGCGGTGACTTCCCATACTGTACCCCTTAATATTTTGACTCCCTTTCCTCTCATTCCCCGTGTGTCGGGGCTTTTGCCCGCCCTGCCCGACTCGTGGTACGTATATGGCCCCAATCGGATTCTTGGTTAAGGCACTCATTTTGGGTTCTCGCAGACTACCGTTTCACTTCGCCTTGTCACAAATGCCCCTATATTCGACCCCAATTGAAAAGTGGAAACGACCCCCCGTACCGTATGTCCCTCCTTACGCTCTGACCGCAAGGTTTCAAATTTCCCCTCTTTTCTTTAAAATTTCCCCCTCCCCAAACCCAAGCCATCCGGCTTTCTTTCCCGGGACTTACTACCCCAACGAAGGTCCCCAACTAAAAACTCGCCCCTAACCCAAATTGCCCATCTCCTGAGGGTCGTTACTTACGGCCTTATACGATGATACGCCCGCCGACCGGATATATTCAACCATATTCAATAGGTCTTTCCATTGCTTAAACGACCCCCCGAGTCCAATACGGGGATCCCGCTTGAGTACCGAGGGGTTTGATTGTCTCTGGATCTCCTCTTGCGGGTGGTCAAAATTCCCAACGGCCCCCCGAATCTAACTATCTACCTATTGGCTCATTCCAGTAGTCGACATAAACTTCCCCATATCTGGGATCTTACCTCCCCACTTGCTCGAAACGTACGACTATCCTTTCTATCCCAACACCAGGGCATTGAATTTCTCGCCCCCCTCTGCCTCTAAAACGGTCGCACCGTGTCCAACAACTTAGTCGTGCTGATGCCTTTCTGGCATTAACTCTTCACGCTGATTAACCCCATAAAGGCGTCCCAGGTCCCCCCGAGAGGTCTTGTTCTTTTTCGTTAATTATTATTCCCCTTTTCAGTTCCGAAATCCACGCAAGTTGCGGGTTTGGTTTAAACCACAACTTCTTTCACATCTTATTCCTCATCGGTTTTTTGAGAGAGAGCCCCGTCCCTGTTTTTTTTTTAAACAAAGTAATATTTTTTAAACCTCCCCCCAGTGTCAGTTGACAGTTCTGGAACTTCCCTTCCTCCTCATTATCCGCCCCCCACACAACCCCCCTCTCGGCCCTAGGGAAGGGAGGGTCTGTTCTTCAGCAGAGTGGATCCTTTTCATCTCATTATTCGGACGAACGACAAGAAAGGGGTGCTCTTTGAGACGCCTCAAAGCAAGCTTCCTCTGAAGAAATGACCTGGGTTTCTAGAAATTTTCTAAGGCGGGACCGGTGCCGCCCCCGGTTTCCCTCATCCCAGATCTCTTTTCCCGTGTTCAAATCTCAAGTCGCAATAGGTATTGCTTGCGCAATTTTTTCTTCGGAAGGTTGTTTAGAACTTTTTCACGACCTAGATGGTAAAAGGACGAAGTAAAACCCAGAAGACCATTGAGAATCTCCTGAAGAAACCTAGCGGTTTCTAGAACAGGGGAGAAATTCCCCCAGCCGCCATTGCCATAGGTGGGGGGACCAGAGAGTGAAGGAGGAGGAGGTTACCACAGAGGGATAAGATGAGGAATACCCGGCCCGCAACTGCGAAGGCGTTGTCTCCTACCACCAGCGTTTGGGGGAGTGCGAAAAGGTTCCTGGGGTTCGCCGTTAGTGATATTTCCCCCCGTCATATAGGATAATAGGATCAATCTCTTTTTTTTTTTTTTGATTTGAAATCTATCACTTTTTCCCTAACAGTGCAAGGACCTTTCGGGCGGCCAGCAATCCAATCTCCGCCCCCCAGTTGAATCCATTCCCCCTGAATATATGGTATCTTAGTCCGGCCTTGCGGCATGATTAAGGCTGGGACCCCTTTTTCTTTGCCGTTCAACAGCTCCCGATCTCATTTGTTTCCGAAACACATGGCGGGCGTCGACGGTGCAGAACCTCCCAATCATCCGTGAGCTCAACCTCGTTATTGGTAGCTGGGCACCGGAACCCACTCGGGCTTCCCCCCGGTTATTTGCATCGATTTGTGATGCCGTTGCCCGCCTTGGTGATTATGGTCGTCCTTTTGTATATCTCGCCCCCTTAGTTTCACAACCAACCGACCACTATTTGCCCACTTTCAGGCCTCACGTTAATTTTTAACCTCGCCGTTGCCGATGCGAGTTTGGTTTTCTTTTGTTACGGCGCCCCCTCCCGTTTTATTGCACGTAGAAATAGATGGTGCCTCTGGCTTTTATGCCGCCCTTTTAGGCCCTTCCGGGTTGCATCCAACAAGACAAGGGCACATCCCCCCCACCTCCAAAACTGCGTTTTTCCATTGTTGACTTCGTAAGTTTTGTCGACCGCACTGGTGACATTCCAACTACCTCTACCTACGACGTTTTCGCGTCTTGCCTTCCTGTGGATACCCACTCGTCCAGATGCGTCCCAAATCTTTTTTTCCTTTCCCGACTTTGCCTTCACTCTTTGAGTACTTTAACCATTTTTTCCCCCTGTATTTCTGACTCTTGAATCCCTTCTTCCAAATTCCTCTTCAAATCCAACCACAGGTTGACATTTAGCAGTCCGCGCCCCTTTCCCCCTAAACCCCCCGTAACCTTTACCCAGGGTCCGCTCGTCCGCCTTGCCCCAAAGTTCCCCAACTCTAAAACAGCTCAAGTGGAGGGAGTCATTTTTTCCCTTTATTTCCTTTGGATGCCGATTAAACGATTGTCCCGGTAATGCCCCTACTTATGGAGGTCTTAGAACCATGCCGCCTTTCTCTTCAAACCTTCAAAGGTAATTTTCTCCCCCTCAGGTACTTCCGCATTCCCGCTTACTCCCTCCTTCCTTCGCCTTCCCAAAAAACGAGGCGCCGTCTCCCCCCCTCGAGACCCACTTCAGAGGTCCTGTTATATTTTGACCTTTCCCTGACTTCTCTTGAATTTTCGGCCATCGAGTTTCCTTGTGCGGATTCCATTCCTGTTATGGTCGAGATTTTTCCCCACATCGCCAAACCATTTTCATCCGGGGCCTTCACTTTTTCTGCGCACTTCTCCTGGTTCCCAGGCGATCTATCTTAATCAATTTGTTCCGGTGGGCACCCTTTACGTTTCCCTTGCGTTCTGACATTGTTGTTGGTCAGATAGGTGCTCATTCGCCCCCCACCCTGCAAGCGATGCCATTCTGGACCCCTTAAATGTAAACCTTCCCACTTTTTCTTTCCCGCTCCCGATCCCCTTGGCCCTTAGGAAGGTTGTCACCACTGGAAACTTTTCATGGCGTCACGCCCCAGTCCCTTGTTCCCAAGCCCCAGATATCCATCCTTGACTTCGTTATGACTGAAATTTCCCTGATTCTTGCTCGCAGGGCTTTTTTTTTTTTTTCTAGGGAGAACCCTCCCCCGTGACTGAATTCCTTTGTCGATCCGTCCTTCAATAGGCTTTCCCCGCCTTTTTTTGAGCCTTTTCAAAACACCCGTTTACCTCCCCTTTTTCCCCCCCAATCTCCACCAGTTCTAATTCTTTCCCCTCGGTGCACCTTTCCGTCCGGTCCCACACTTGAATAAGGGAGTCCCTCGTGCAGGCGTGGACGATTGCTGTCCCCTTTTCCTGTTCTGCGTACATGTCTCAAGCTCCTCCCCCGTGTCCAGCGCCTCCACAACCTTGTATCCATTTAAGCAATTTTTCAATTGCCTTTAGCCCCCAAGTCTCTAGCGCCTGAACATCTACCTGTCCACCTTAGTGATTTTCGCATCTTTTTCTCGGCCTCCCCACCGAATTAGCCCCCTTGTCGATGAGTTGTCGACCTCTTGATGGTTAAGGAGGCGCGCGATTGCAACCTACGAACCCCCTTCCAACATGGCTTTCCAGAAAAGCGTGAATTAGGATCTCTCTCTCCTTTTTGTTGTGAGAGATCGAATTCACCGGACGGTTTTTCCCGCGCCCTTTTCCTTTTTCTTGCGGCTTTCCTCAGCGTTCACCCCGGCATATTTTTCCCTAATTTCTTGACAAGGTTGTTGACGAAGGCTTTTGGAGTCCGAGCCCCCTCCCCTTGCGACCTCCAAGAAGGTTCATTGGTTTTTGACAGGCCTTTGAGAGACAATTGAACCTCCTCGCATTTTTATTCACCCTTTTTTCGAGCGCGGACGCGGATTTCAAGTTACGCACCGAACATTTTAAAAATTGACATTTTTATTGTACCCCGCTCTTTCGAAAGAGTTTTTTCAAATTTTGAATGTGCCCCGCGGGTCGGCACTCCTTCTCCTTTCTTGAGCTTTCCATCGGAGTGTTGGCCTTTTGCTTTGCAGCCAACGCCGAGTGATCTGGCCCTTTTAAGGAATTTCCTTTCCACGGATTTTTCCGTGGTTTTCCAGATCCACACCAGAGCCTGCAGATCCCCCAATTCATTCTCCCTTAAAATTCATTTCACGGACCGTCCCGGAGTATCCCTTTGAACCTTTCCTTCTTGTGGAAAGAGCTGTGTTGCCAGTAGGACTTTTTTGCAACGGAATCCTGGTCCTCCTCCCCCTCCCGGCCCCAAGTCCTCCTTGTCCCGTTCACGTTTACCGCGGTTCCTATTGCAAGTTCTCATAAGCGGTCCCCATTAATCCCCCTCTCTGTTTCCCCCGCGACTGTGCCAATTTCTTTATGGCCTTCCCCACTCTTCCCCCGTTCAGATTTTGGCCAATAACGAGAGTGGCCTTTCCCCCTCCCAAGGCCTTTCCCCGGAAAATAAACGCCCCCCGCTCCCTTTCTGCTGGAGCGGTGCCTAGGACCAGCCGTCATGCTCCCAACCTTGGAAAGCTGGCCGTTCCCCCTCCCAAATTCCGGAACCTGACACTACTCCCCTCACTTGTGTTCGCCAGCGGGTCGTCACGGCGCGTTAGCAATCGTTGTCGGTCCTTCAACGTCAGGCCGCCGGATTTTTTCTGAGAAAGGTATTCTTCCCGACGGGACCCAACCTCCGGGGTAAGGCTTTGTTTGTAATAGGAAACGAGGATTTTTTAAGGACAGCCGCACCTTTTTTCCCCCTGGACCTCTGGGATCTTTCAGACGAACAAGCCCCCCCTGAAAAGGAAAACCCCATTCGCTGTTTTATTCGTTTTCACACTCCCTTGTCCTCTCTCTTCACATTTTTATTTTTCTCTTTTCTTTGCAACTTCCTCCTATTCAGGCAAAATGTACATAAACCTTTGCTTTTCCCTGCGATTCCCATTGATTTCTCCCTTGGAATCCCTCCCTTTTTGACATTATTTCTGCACACATCAAACCATGGCTTTTCAAAAAGGCTGACCAGATTGCCGGAGAACTTGTGTTCTCCACATTTTTCTTCATCCTCTTCCGTCAATTCCTCTCAGTTAGCCTTGATCGGCTCCAGTTTCAAATCTAAACGCAGTTTGGTTTTCTGGCTTTTTTTTGCTGGGACCCCCCGAGCCCGGAAGAAGTCCGTATCGGCCCTTCCCCCACTTTTAGAGCCCATCTCTTCCTCCAACCGATTGAGGCGGCGCCGTTTCCTTGTACCAATACCCCCCCCCCCGGGAAGTTCACAAATTTCCACCCCCCCTCTCACGAGTTAATTCCTTGCTGACTGACCTAGGGGCCAACCAGATTAGGCCCCTTTTTCAGCATGACGAATGGTCTAACGCCTGATAACCTAAGAATGGAGGTGAAGGAGGGCATCTATCTTTCCCCCCCCCCCCCAAAGCAGTGGATCCCTCCCCCTAAACGTATTCTGCCGTCGGGGTTTCTTAACCAATTCCACTACTATTTGGTCGAATATAAGTGTTTTTCTCCCGCCGTGTTTTCCTTTCTTGACCGCAGTCTCGGTTTGTTTCTGTACTAAGGCGCTGACAAGCGGATTGCTGGGGGGGCCTTGAAAGTGACTACCGCTTTCTCCATTTGAATTACCCCAATCAAAGTCTAGGCGCCATAAATTCCCCCGGGACGGACGCACTGGGAGTCTCCCGGGGATTACCAACACTTTTGGCACTGCCCAGATCTTACACTCCGACAACTCCTTGGATATCGCCTTTCTGCTTCGGGACTCAGACCACAGAGGCATAACCCGGCCCCCCCCCCCTTGTCTCGACCGCCCCACCCCCCTTGTACGTGATCTCTGGCGGGCTGTTCTTGACGTCAGTTTGAGCCCCTTCGAGCCCTGAATTATTCCACGAGGACCTAGGAGCTTGGCCCATTGAATCACGGACCTAGATGGTGATCCATGGTTTGCGTCAATGGTGCTTGTGATTCTTCAGGAAATCGACCCCGCTGTTTCTTCCGACACCCCTCCCCCCTGCGCAAGAAGTCAACGAGAACTAGCTCAGGGCAAGTCTTTTATTGGCACAGCATATGTTCTTATTACCCCGCCCCCCCCTGGATTTATACCCTTCTACCCTTATCAGAACATTTTTCAGTTTCGTCTTTTGCCTCTTCCCCTTCTAGAAAATAGCCCCACCCCCTCGCGTATTTCCGCCCTTGCCATTCCCTAGATCACCTTCCAATACCCTTCTTTAACAGGAAAGTCTTGCGATTAGTTACTTGGATTTGGTCTTTTCCATTATATTTTCCTTTTACGAACCCGCCCAGTCCATGCGGCTTTTTTTAAAACCCACGGGGCCCCGTTACACTCGCTCTATTTTTACACTAATACTGTTTTTATATATTCAAAGTCTTTGTGTTTGTTAACCCCGATCATCCACCCCCCAGGGCCGTTTGACGGGGGCGCGAAAGGACGGCCGAATAAGGATCATCACACACCCACCAAACCCCGTAGGAAACACACCGACAGGGCCCTTCCTGATTGCTGGAGGGTGAGATCTCCTTTTGAAATGGAAAGGAAGTAAGCCTCCCGGAACGCCTAGTTGTTGCCCGTCAGGTGTCCATGCCAGCAGGCACATTTGTGTCTTCCATAGATCCTGTCTGCCGTTTGTAGAACCGTTTCGCGGCCCTGTTTCGGTTGTAGAAATATGGCTTTGGCTCACAGCACTTTCAATACATCTTTTACTGGGCGCCGGTGCGAGCCCTTTTGTGGTTTTTTTTTCGAATGGTCCCCGAAATGCGCGGCTCCGTGACTTTTCCCCCAAGATACCCGGTGGATTCCATCGGTCCCTCAAGTGTTAAAAAAGGTTCCCAGGGCCCTTCACGCCCCTTTGACTATTATCAGGAATTCTTCACAGTAACGGGTATCCCTCTTATTTTCGGTCACCTTTCCCGTCTCGACCCCCCACGGTGACCATGGTTTGGCGGGCTATGCCTTTCCCCCCTGGTTTAGTTGGTATGCCGTTCGTTTTCCGAGGACTTCCCCTGGTCCTTCCCGATGGTATCCAGCGCGTCTCTTTTCCATCGGGTCCTTTCCAAGCCCCCCGTGCAAGTGTTTTTCCTTCTCCTATCGGCCTTACACAAATCGTCAGGTCCCCTCATTTATAGGGAGACACATATTGGTTGCTTATGACATTGGTCCCCTGAAATCCCTAGGAAAGCGTTTCTTTTTGCGAGGGAAAACTTCTTTCCCGTAAAAATCCAGTTGGTACTCCTGAGTAACCCCCCCCACGGCGGACCGGGTTTTTGCGTGACAGCCCCACGCCACACGTTTGAATCTCCCCCGTCTTCTAGGCCCCCATGTATTTTTTTTGATTTTCTTCAACGACACAACCGAGGGGAACAAAGGTTACTTTTGACCACTTTGATTTTGGAATTTCCTGATGACTCCTTTTGAATCGATAGTATTCGTTATAAGTCCCCAATTCTATTCCTGGAACAACCTTCCTCCCCCCGAGGTGCAAGCCAAAGTTCTCAGAGAGTGACTTATTCCTTTAACCTGAGGCTTTAATCCCGGTTGGCCGATGCCGAAGTTCTTTTTAATAAGTATCCGACCCTCCCTTTGATTCTTGAAATACTGGTTCCCGCTTCTATTTTAATGCCTTTCAGCTTCGGGATGACGCCAGGAGCCAGGCATGTTTTCCAAACAGACAAATTCCCCAGCACCCAAACCACAAACTGCTTTCTTAATGTTTCATTTTCGTTAATTGTAGAAAAGTCCCCCTTCTTGAAAATTCCCAAGAACGCCATCCCTCAGCTTCTTTTCCGTTGATCCCCACCAAGGTCCGTTCCCCTTTTCCCATTTCATGTAAAGCCTCATCATCCACTTTTGCGTTTTTCCCCTACTGCCCCCCGTCTTTCTGCCCCCAGTATCTGTTCATAATGCTTTACCAAAAGGCTAAACAGAACTTTTGATTGACTGATCTTCTCTTGCCCCCCCCCCTCAACTTACAAAGTGTTTTTATTCGATGAGGCAATTCCCTTAAGAACACCCCCCCCTTCCACCACATCGCTTCTTGCTTCCTTGTCCGTGTCTTTGTATTTTAAACGCTTTCCCGGTGATCCACGGAATTTCTTTTTATTCCCCTAAACGGACGGGTCTCTTTCCCCCCCAAAGCCTTAACTCAATGTAGGTCTTTCCTTCCCCATCATTTCCAGTCTGTTCACTCCGACGGAAACCCCCCCCACTAGGCTATTTCCGAGCAGGATAACCCCCCTCTTCTCAGAAACCCTTTCTGGTTCGTAGGTCTATTTTCCTTTTTTCGGTTCAGTGGTAACGGACACGTCGTTCCTCCGGTTGTTCGATCCAAGGATCTTGGTCCGCGAAACCCTTCCCCCTCAAACACTTTGCCGTCGGCTTTCCTTGTTTTTTCTGGAATCCCCTTGGTTGACACTGACCTTCTTGACTCAATCTGGCACGGTTACTTCTTAAGTTTTTTTTTTCGCCACGGAGAATCCCCGGTTCCGATACTAAGGTTTCTCCCTCTCCCAACTTTGGGCCCTGCTTCTTTTTCCCTACCTCTGGGAAACCTTGTCCCTTCGGTCTTTTTGGCGAGATCCATCGGCGAGTCGCTTCAGGAGTTGTGCACCTCCTTGAACACATGGACGCACCACCACTCCGTAATTCACGTCGTCAGCTTTGACCCCTTTTTTTTCCTCAGTGCCCGCTCTGAGTGTGAGGAAATTGCCCGTTTCTGATTCCTCTGGCCTTCTCTTTTTTTGGGTGGTTATTCCAAATACAGCCAATTTAAGCCTTGGAATGCGGCCCCCTTTCAATCGTCTATTCACGCGGCCTCTGTGCACACCACGGCATCCCAACTCCGCTTTCAATTTCCCTTCACGGATCCCGCCTGACAATATGTGCCATGTTGAAAAATTCCTTTTCGCCCTAAATCAGTCCCGGAGTTGGCCTATTTCCTTGTACTCTTTTTCGGTCTTCCTTAAAGCGACCTCAGCTAATTTTCTCTCCAAATGACCCATTGCCAGGTCCTTTCAATTTGAGCAGCTTTCCCAGCTCCCCTTGGCATGACCTGACCGGCCCCTTCTGTTTTCCATGCGGGGTTTTCTCTGACGACCACCACATGCCCCCCTCGTCCCCAAACCCTATTCGCTGAGGGATCCCCGACTTGATCCCTGAGGAGCTCTTTCAAGCACGCCTGAATTCACATGTTATCGGTCAAGAAAAGGCCTTTCCTTTCGGTCTCTTCCCATATCTTTCCCCCCTTCAGAAGTGGTGAGATCCGATTCCGGTTTTCTGGGTAAAGCTCTTAGTCGGCTGTATTCCCTCGCCGCCTGTCCCCCCCCATCCCCCATGATATCGATTTCCATTTACTCGCTCTTTTTGGGGAAGAGGCTGTGTTCGGGAGTCCTCATCTCCTTCAAGAGGTGTCTATTGGTTCAGGCCCCTCTTCCTTTTGCGCTCGTTCACATTGAACAAAGGCCTTTTGATCCCCCCTTTTCCCTTAGCGCGCTGCACGCGTTTCGGCTTTTCATGACCTTCCCTCCCCCCCCTCACTTTTTCCAACATGCCCAGGAACTCGTCCCCTTTTCGATTGATGGTGAGGGTTCCCTTTATTCTTTTTCCCCCGAGTCCCCCCCTTCCCCTAAGTCAGTAGAAATTCACGCTTCGTTTGATGCCTTTTTCACCGGTCGCAAACCCCTGCTGTGATCTTCCGATTCTGCCGAAGATACCCAAAGCCTTTTTTCTTTTCTTTTCTAATATCCACCCCCGAGCCGGCCTCACAAGCCTTTTCCCTAACGACCTTTCATACTTCCATCCCGGCAAGGATTTTTCGCGGTTCGGGGACTTTTTTTTGCCACTTCCATTCCCTGCACGCGCCGGTGCACACTTCCTCTGCAGACTCCCTGATGTTAAGGCATCCACTGTCCTAATTTTTCCAAGTAATGCGAATATGTCCCCGTTAAATCTCATCCGATTTTTTTCCCTTTCCTTACTTATATGCTTCCACCGCTCCGCAATCCTAGTTTCCCCAGGCCCCCGTCCGTGCACAATTATTGACTTTTGCAGACTCCTAGACTTTTGAAGTTTCCAGGAAGTCCAAGCCGTCAGCCCCGGCGCATTGTCTTTGGTTGGCTCGTTTTCATAGACCCCATGTTCCCCCTCGGAGTTGAAAGTCTTCAGTCCACTTACTTAAGAACTGGCAAACTTAACCCCCCCCCGCCCAAGGGTTTTCTTCGCCGGTTGATGAAACTCTCGGAAACTCCCCTTTGTTTGGGCTCTAATTCTTCGCCGTGACTTCCTCCCCGTTAACTTATGGGCCAGGATTCCAGAAATTGACCTTCTTTTTTCTGATCTTACCGCGGAATGCCCCGCCCCGTGTCACTTTTTTCCCCCCTCGGTTAATATAACTCCAAAGTACCATCAAAATTCCCCCCCCTAACTCCCCCCCTCAAGATTTTCTAGTTTTACACCATCCTCATCAGATCCCCCTTGTACACCCTTTTTTGGGTTTTTTGTTGTTTTTTTTTTTTTTTTTTTGTTTTTTTTTTTTTTTTTTGGTTTTGGGTGGTTCTGGGGTATTTGCAATTCGCGAGCTTCCCTTTTCTATGTCAATCACCCCTTTTCGGGTGTTCTCTCTCTTTGTAATTTATGACCCCTTCCTTTACGAAGCCAGTTTGAAAATTTCGGTTCCAAGACCCCCCCCCTTGATCATTGACCCGACCTGATTCGTGGACCGTCCGGAGTTGCCCACATTTCTCACCGCCAATTCCCCCGCTCGTCAAACCTCTTTTTCTCCCGTTAGTTCCCCATCCGTTTCTGACTTCAGGCTGCCCTGAAACCATTTCCTACAACCTTTTGTACGTGAGGTTTGTTGCTTGAGAATCCCACTTTTCAGGTCGAATCCTTACTCCCTTCACCCCCAAGAGTCCCCCAACTCTTAACGAAAGGGCCGGCGGACGCGTTAGTGTCCCCCTTCCCCCCAACTCTTGGCAAAAGCGAAGGACCCCGCCTCCGAGACCCTTTTCCCGAAGACCGCAACGGTGTGCCCCCCTCTGTCTTTCATTTGGGAATACTCAGGCCAGACTCCACAATACTCCAGCAGTCACCACAGGATTCCCATAGTTCAGCATTTCCCCCCCTGGTGGTTGCGTTTGGGTTATTTCCCCCAACCCAGACTTTTCGGCCGTTGGTGGCTTTTAATACCCTTTTCACCCCCAGATTTCGCATCTTCTAATTCCTTTGCGGTGCTTTTCCCCGGAATCGATCGGGGGACCCAATGCGGACAACACCCTTATCGCTGGTTGAACAAGATTTGACCGCGCAGCGGCATCGCTTTACGCCTTCCCTTGACCCCCTTTACAATACCTTCCATATTTACCGTTTTTCACGGACGTTATGCTGCCGCCGCCGTATGACCCCCCCCCGCACTTTTTCTCTGCAAATTTCTCCCCCTTTATATTTTCCGCAACATCTGCGGATCAGCTCCGTGCTTCTCGGGTGCATTACCCCACACGACGGACCACCACTTCCCAGTGGCTTTGGTTTTTTTTTTTTTTTTTTTTTTTTTTGTGTTTTTTTTGTGTTTTTTTTGTGTTTTTTTTTTTTTTTTTTTTTATTTTTGGCGAAGCAAGCCAAAACACCATTCTCTGAGGGGGGGGAGATAAGTTTTCTCTCCTCTCCCATCAAGCTACTGTGAATGGAACCCCTCCCATACGGCGAAGGGAAAGGCCAGGAACCTTTGGCGTCCCCTGCGGGGCTAGTTTTTCCGCCTTTGTTCTTCTTCCTCACCCCCCCTGGAGGGGACCCCCCCCCCCCCCTCCCAACACTCCGCAATAGTGATAACTATTCCTTGACTTCTTGGACTCCCCTTTGCACCTATCTTTTTTTACCCCCCCCCCACATGGCGCAACCGGTTCTCGAATTTTTTCCCTTCTCCAACTTCCTGTCCTTCCCTCGGTTTTTCTGGCCACCCCCCGCGCAACGTGCAACACTTGCGCCTTGATCCCTGACTTCTATATACAATCTTGCTGACAAATCCCGGACCCTTTCCAGGCCTTTTATCTAGTTATGTTCTTCCGTATTTTCCCCTTTCCGCCACAGCCAGGTTGTTTGTCTTCTCTCTGGGTTCAAAACCCATGGTTCCCTTTCACCTTTGCGAAGCTTTACGGTCAGGTACCCACCCCAGACTTCCCTATCACAACTCCACGAGGCCTGCTTCTTGGCGCGTGGGACTCCGTCATATATAGCCCCCCCAAAATCCAAATCGGAAGAGTCGGGGCTTCCTTTTGTACCCTTGGAGATGTGTTATAGATTACGGACTCAACCCGTCGCAGTGACTCGCAACTACGTCCTTTTGCAAGACCCTCCCCCTCGGGATCGACTGACATGCCTGTTGTCGAAGTGAACATTAGTCAACCTTTCTTTTCGCCTTTTGGGAGGTGTATCCCCCCAAGATTGCCCCGTCTGACCCCCAAGACTTCCTAGGTACCCCCCCCTTTCCGTCTCCTTAGGCCCCCCTTTTTTGTAAGACATTTCCCCAGACACCATCGGCCCTTTAGGTACTCCTCACACCAGCACCTGGCCTACTGTATCACCTTCCGTGGGAGATAATTGTGGAGGGCAAAGGAAAGGCTCCCCCCGATTTCTCCTAGTGGTTTCTTCCTCCATTTTTTCGTCCTGTGAGAACCTCGTATTATTCTATTATCGGCCGGCCAGAGAGGGCCCGTGGTCCCCCAGGCGTGTGTTAGTTTCGTGGTTTTGTTTGCTTTTTTTATCTTCGTTGGTGCCTTTTGATATTCTTTCATAATTCCCCCTCTGCTCCTTTGGTGTTATTTGTCATCTAGTCCCATTGCCTTGATTTTGTCAAGTGCTCCCCAGTAATTCCGGCCCATTCCTTATATTCGAATTTCTCCGAGGAAACCCCTTTTGGAGTAATCGGAGACGATTTCCTTTTTTCAGGGCAATTCCCAAAGTCTCTTTCCAGAGGGCAGTACGAACAAAATATCGCGGCCTGACTGGGCAGAACCGAAACATTCGCAACCTTCCTGCGTACACTAGGTTCCTGGAGTTTTTTCCCAACGAAAAAACCATGGGGACCCCGAACTTTTTCTAAAGATCCCCTTATTTGTTTTTCACCCTCCAGGAATTGTTACCGCTGCCGCTGACCCTCTGTTGAAGGGTCGGTACTTGCCCCCTTTCGACGCGTCATTGATCCCCACTTCTCACCCCCCCCCGTGCCGTTGCAGTCGAGTCCTGAGTTCCGGAGGTTGTTCTTTTTCAAAGCCCTACCGTCCGTTGGTGATGTTCAGGATCTTTTGCCATCTTTTCGTCTAGAGGGGGATATGCGAGGGAGTAATCGTTGCCTTCTTCGCTTACTGATGTCATTCTCAGTTATCGACCCCCTTAAATTTCCCCCTCACCACCCCCACAATTAGTTACTCCCTGGAACTTAAGCACTACTGATTCTCCCCCCTAACCGGTGTCTTTTACTTAGTGTTGATAAAAGGTTATCCCCCCACTCAGAATTGTATTCCCGTGAACACTTTCCCCCCAAGTCTTCTTTCCCCCTTAGCATGCGTCCCCACGCGCATCCCTCCCCAGGTTTTTTTCACTTTTAATGGTCAATCTAACCCGGAAAAATTGTTTCTTTGTTCTCTGACTTGCCCCCAACCGCCAAACGGGGTGATTTCCCTTTTTTTCCCTGGAGTTTTTGCTGACCGGACCGACTTCTGAATTTTCTTCTAACCCCTTCCCCCCCTGGTCTTCGAACCTACGCAGGTCTCCCCAAATCTCAAGGATTCCCCAGGCCCCCCTTCTTAGCCTTAACGCCACAGAGTCCGCAGGCTTCCAGCAACCCGGATATTTCGAGCCGAGGGCATCATCTGAGAAGCCTCTTTTCGTGGTACTTCCCTGTTTCATTGGAACCAAGATTAATCCCTGAGTGGGTTCCCCATGTTCTGGAAAACCCTCCTTCCTCACACGTGGCGGACTTTTTAGTCTTTTCCCAACTAATGTTTCTTCCCCAAGGCCCCTCTTATTTCCCAGGGCACTCTGGTCCTTCTCGCCGTGATTTTAGGCTCGTCTCTTGGGCTAGGTTAAGCCCAAATAGCTTTTAGTATTTATTGAATCCTTCTTTAAACTTTCTCCGGGGTTTGGAGGGTCCTGGACGACGCCCCCTATGGAGGTTTTAAGGATTGGAGAACCCGAAATGCGATTCTTGAAACCAAGTCCCGTCCCCTTGTTCCAGACCCAATCCTTCGATTTTCCCTCAAATTTTTTTTAGAGCACTTCTTGGTTATATTTCACTCACCCAAGCTTGTTTCTTTTTTATAGATATCCCTCCGTTTTTGTTTTTTTGAACCAATTCAAACTACTTTTCCTGACTCAAGTCTTTTTTCCTTTTCCCACCCCCCCCCAAGTCACGGACCTATACACATTGTCGTTTTTCTCTCCGTGTTCCCCCATGTTTTTCCAAAATGAGACCTTCCGAATGAAGTCTTCCTCAGCTAAGGCCCTGATAAAATCGGAAGGTCCCTATTTTTTGAAAAGTTCATGTTTCAAAATTTAAGGTTTCACTTGCGGGGTTCCTACCGATGATTCCCCCCCCCCTTGTCGATGGAGTGAATTCTATGATTAGAAGTTGATCGAGGAACCCCCAGACCCTAAAATTCCTTTCTCATTTTTTTTAAATAATTTTTCCTTCTGTTTTTTGGGTGCTTTTTTCCTTCCGGGTCCTTCCCGTCCTTTTTCTGGGATTTCCTCAGGTTCACCTATCGATTTTTCTCGACTTGACTCCCTTGAAGTTCCCTTTAGAAACAAGCCCCGTCCACATTTTGTTGGGTTTCCCTTATGGGATTTCATTTCTTAGGGACTTTCTTTTTTTAGACCCGCCGGACGGTTTCTAGGACAGCCCTTTCTCTCCGGCCCTCCCCTCAAATGCCCTTGACACTCTCTTCACCTCGTCATGAGTTTGAGGGCGAATTTCCGAGGTCGGTAATTCTCGTTTTCTCAAATTCCGATTTGCTTTGTTTTTCAAATGCTTAGTGACCTTACTTGACGAATAGCGTTCTCTACCCTCCCC
>Ga0179591_1318033_pt1 | contig 17132 bp, 14 predicted proteins | sample CZOMad2_1_08_16f_FD_182891 | JGI IMG/M metagenome (GOLD analysis project Ga0179591, IMG submission 182891) | Vadose zone soil fungal communities from Angelo Coast Range Reserve, California, USA - CZOMad2_1_08_16fungal (PacBio error correction) | ecosystem: Environmental > Terrestrial > Soil >... | reverse complement strand
TTCTTTTTGTCTGGAATCCACCTCTCCTTCGCTCAGGCCTTACCCAGGAGTGCATCTTGAGCCGAGGTGGTGCGCCTTACCGCTCGCGTCACTCCTATTCTGATACGAATCGTTTCTTTCTGATGTTTTCCTGCTCTTCCTAGCCGTTTCCGAGTATCTGCTTCGAAATTCTGGTTTGTAAAGGTGCTGAACCTCTTATCGGCGTCGTTCATCCTGTATCTCACCCCCTATCACACGGTGGTTCCTTCTCCTCCCTTTTCTAATTTAGTTGTTCCAATTGGAGTCCCTTTCGTTGGCTTTTAGGTTTGTCCACTTTCACGTTGGTTTTTTCCCGGGTTCTCCTGCGCACTTCTGAATTCCGGCCCTTTTGGGCACCTTCAACCTTTACTTGCCCTGCCCTTCCGACCTACTCTCCCTGTTGTTACCCCCCTCCTCTCGCCTTCTTGTCCTATGTGTTCCGCTCCTCCCTTTCCGCCGAGTTCTATGTGACTATCTCGTCTTTCTTCCCTGTTACCGTCTGAGGAACGCCAGCTTCGTTGCTCAGTTTGGTCCGGTACCGGGCTCGCCCTTCTGCCTCCGGTCACTTCCGAGTGTAAACTCTCTGCCTTCCGGGATCCACCTGCTTCTTTGGTATTATTTTCCCTTGCCTCTGCCTGTTCCTGCTCCTTCACCTTCCGTATGCCTTGCTGGCCTTCGCTCCTTTACCCGAGCCTTACGACTTTCCTGCGAGATCGGCCTAGTTTTCTACATTTTTTGGCGGGATCGGGGCGCGTCTTTCTTTCGACCCGGACAATCCCTCAGTGCTTTTTTTACACTGCCTGGGTCTCGGAAAATTTTTTGTGTTTTGCTTTCGGGGACTAAGACCCGCGCTTCCCTCCCTTCGCCGCGGATGGTTCTCCCCTGCGGTCTCGCCTTCTCTCTTTCCTCTCCCTTTTTTTTGTCTCTTTGCGACTTGCGTTCCTTGATTCCTGAGTAGAAGTTTGTTGCTTTTTCGTAGTACCCCCCTCCCTCGCGGTTCACAGCCGCATGTGCGGGTTCCGCCCGTTTTCGTTGTCTCTTGACTTTTCACGTCTTTCTTGCGTTTTCGTCTCGAGCTCTGCTCCTCTTCCTTTATTTCGGTGAGCCCCTAGCTTGGCGAACGTAGTCCTTCCTGGATTTCTCTCGGGCGGCTCTGCTTGTTTTCAATTACTTGAAACTCGGCTAGCGCCGTGAGTCCCTTTCACCTGTATCAGGATGTCTTTTTTTTTCCCGGATCTTTCCTTTATCGCCTCTTTTGCTCAGTTGAAGTTTTCCTTCTTTATCCGCTTCTTCCTGTTTTCCCACTGGACTGACGCTTTCTTTGGCGTTCTTCCGGTTAGGAGATCGTTCCTTCTCCTAGTGATTTTTCCCCCCCGCCGATCCCCCAGGGTTTCGGCCGTTTTCTAACGGTTTTGCCCCAATCCCGCCGAGAGCCTTTTTGTTCTCCTCGGTTGGCGTCGTTCGGCATCGGGCTCTTTTAACTTTTTTTTTTCCGGTGCCTTTTTTTTGCCCGGAATTAATCCCGAGTACCCCCCGCCTCCCCTTTCTCCGCGTCCCGTGACGACGTCGCCCCCCGTGTCAATCGGTTTGGTACTCTCCTTTAGTCCTCTTATAGCGGCTGCCTTTTTTATCTGTTGAGACATGCGGACAATCGACGATACTCTGTCCGCCCTTCACCCCTCCTTTTTTCCGATTCCTTCTCTGTTCTCTCCGGTTTCCCGATCGATGAGTCTTTGTAACTTTCTCCAGGATTTTTTGTTTCGCTTTAGTTGTCCCGGCAGCAGGCCATCCCCCCAATTTTTATATTACCTTCGGGCCGATCTCTCGATTCCAGTCTCTTGATCTGGACATTTTGAACGTCTCCCAGAACGGACTTCTCTTCTCCGGTTTTCGTGTGCGTTGTCTTGCGGTATAGCAGATTTTTCCTGGGCATCCTCTCTGCTTGATCCTAACCTTTTTCCGGGGAGTTTTTTCTCGCCTGCGGGATCTCTTGACGATTTTTTGGTTTCCGCCCAGGCTCCTTTCAAAGTCCCGCCTTAGGAGGTGCGGGGAATGCCGCCGATGGGGACCGTTTTGTGCTATCCCTCTCAGCGTCGAAGATCCCCTCCCAGTCAACTATTTACTTCTCCTCTTTCTTTTCGAATCGTGGATGGTTCCCCTGGCTAAGGGGGGTGATCTGCCACTCGTTCTCTGCGCCGTCCCCTTGTCCCCCTTCTATTGATTTAAATTAATTAGTCTGTCTCCTCTCACGTTAGGCCTCGGCCCTCTGCTTCTCAGTCCAACAGCCGGGTCCCGACCACCCTATTCTCCTCGCGGTCAAAGCGTCTCTCGGTATCCTCCTTCTTTTTTTTTTCAACCTGTACGGTTTCTTTTCATGACCGTGGTTTGATGGCCCTTTCGGGTCCACTGTTCCCTGTCGCACCTCGATCGATCAGGATGTGTTTCCCTCAAGGCTCTCTGTACTCGCCAATTTCATCGGAGGCTTTTTTCCCCTTTTGTCCAGTGGATGAAGCCACTTTGCCCCGCTTCTCGCTCTTGAGTGGTTTCTCCATCTATTGTTTGCCACCTATTTCCGTCTTTCCGCGAACGGTTGTATCTCCCTGCTTTTTCGCTTTTTTCTCACGTATGTTCCTGCCATTTCCCCGCCTGGTTCCAGCACCGACGTCGATTTCTGAGCTGATTGCCGATGTCGTGCTCTTCAGAGCACTGTTCTTCATCTTGCCCTCGCCTAGTAGACCTTGTTTTCCCCCAACCGCAGAGCGACATTGGCCCGCCTTCTTGGCTTCTCTTCTGCGTGCTGGCTGATTTCTCCTCGTGTCACCTTTCCGTCACCGGTCTCGCCTCCGTCAAATTTTTTTGCTCCCCCGTCAAGCTTCGAGCGTCCCCCTAGGTGCGTCGTCATTTTCTCCCTACTTTTTTGCCATTTGGAAAAAGGAGGACTTTTCCTTCCGTTTTTTTCGTTTGCTCTTCCTTCCATTCGTTCAACCCTGCCGCCTAGGACCACTATCGGCCCGACCTCTGGGTTTCTCTTATCGCGTTCTCGTCTGCTATCTTCCCCTTGTGGGGGTACTGGTTTTCATTACTTGCCCATGGGTTACCTTATGTTTCACTTCCACGCTTCCATCCCTTCGCTGCGCGTATCCAGGTCACCCTCTACTCTTTTCAGTTGCGTCCCCTCGGCCCCAGACCGAACCTTGATCCTCCTCACGATACCCCGCCAGGGCCGTGTTGTTTCTTGCTGCTCTCTGTCCCCCCTTACCCGGTTCTCTTTTCATTCATAACCTCCAAGCTCCATTTTTGACTGAGGGCGCCGGTATTACGAGATCTCTCTTCGCCTTTTGAATTGATCGCTCTCCTCGGATCCTTTCCACCCCCTCATTGTTTTGTCTTTCCTTGAATTCTTTTTACCAAGCCGACTCTTTTCTCGTACTTACCTGCGTTGTCTTTGTTTTTGTCGCCCCGCTTTTTGCCCATCATTCTCGGTCGCGCTGCCTCTGGAGTTCCTTCCCCTGCTCAGGGATCTTGAACCAGCCTTCTATAACCACGTTGTTTTCTCCTGGATCAATGTGATGTTCCAGTGGAGAACCTGGTCTTAAAATTCCTCCGGCTTCCGTTCCTGCGGTTCCTCTGAGAATTCCCTCTTTTCTTTTTTGAGAAGCTACTCGTACGGCTCTCTCCCCCCGACTTCCGATTATCTCTTGTCAAATTTCCCCTTGCTGCGCCTTCTTCTTCCTCGTATGGATAATCGTTCCGAGGTTGCAGAGTCATCACCTCTCTTCTCGTGATGCCCTTTAGGTGCCTGAGTTGGGTGCCTCCCGCCCGCTAACTTGGTCGTTAGCTACCTTGACCGTCCTTAGATTTACGCTCCAGACGCGGTCTTTTCGCGTAGCGATCCTGGAAGTTCTACTCCTAGTCTGCTTCTATTCCGTTTTGTCGTTCGGCGCTCGCGCCGGCTTCCATATAGTTTCTTCCCCTCCCCGACCCCCTTTTAGTGTTTGTATTCGCCAGTTCTGCGTGCGCCACTTCTAGTCTTACTTCGATGTGCTACCCGTCCCTTTAACGAGATTGATTGGGACGCTCCTCCTGTTTTCTCTTTCGTAAGAGGCTTTTTCTGTTTGCGCAGTGATAGTGGCTCTGCTCCGTGCTAGGCGTCCGTTTTCTACGCAGTACTGAGGTTCCTCGAGGGCGTCATTATTTCGTGGCCCTCGCACTTAGATATGTCCTACATTGGTTGTTTGCTATAGAGCCCGCAGCGTCTTTCGACTCCTACTCACTGTTCGACAAACGTGAACCAGTGTGACATGTGCCCCGACGCTTAGGCCGCTCCGTCGCCTCGTCATCCCGCCCACCTCGTCCCCTTTTTTTTTGACCTCATCTAACTTCGCCCAAGAATCACCGCTCTCGTTTTTGAGAGCCTCTTCATCCTTCCTTATCACTCTACTTTTTCTCAAAGACTCAGTCAGGCTGACTTTCTCCTCCTGTGCGCGCCTTTTTTTATTCGCTCCCCCACTTTTTCTCTGCCCTGGCGGACCCTCTCTAACACCCCTCCGGAGCCTACTCCTTCAGCTCATTTTTTTTTCAGGATCCCTTTCGCGCTTGAGAAGCGTTATCTGAGATCCCTTTCCCTCTCTTTCCCGGGACTTCAACCGCCGCTGTCTTTTTTTTTCCGTCTCATCGGCCCGCCCTCAAGGAGCCCCCTTTCTCGATTTTTTTCACGATTAAAACCCGGCTCTGGATTCTACCGTACCTGTAGAAGTAATCTGATCCTGCCCAGCGCCTTTTTTCATCGCTTCTGACCCCCCTTCTTCCGAGATGCATCCCTCTCAATTCTCCTCAGCGAACTGCCTCGGCCTCGAACACAAGGGAACCCTGCTTACTTTTCTTCTTGTCTCCCCTTTAGGTTACCTGCTTTTCTCGGAAAAAATGAAAGTGTCTTACACCCCATGGCTTTCCTGTTTGGGTTCCCTAGTTCGGGTTCGTAAGCTTCCATTCATCAGCTCATCGTCCTTAGATCCTCCCCTTGCTTCGGTTGACTTCAACCGCGCGATCGCCAATGAGTACCTTATGTCGCGGCTCCCTAAGTCCCTGTTTTCTCCATTCTTTCCCTGGCTCTCCTTTTATGGGGGTGCCAGTCTTTAGATCTGTTTCGACCCAGCCTAGTCGCCTCTAGGGCACTCCGCCTTCCCGTCCGGTTCTCCCTCTTTTAGTCTTCGTGAGAAAGGAGATCGCTTTCCCCCAGATAGGCGAGGAACCTGTTTCTTCTCCTTTGCTGATTTTGGATCAAGGTTAGGGATCCGTCTTTGCGTTGATTCATTTATACCGAGTTAACTGTCTCGCGGTCTGCTCCTTTCCTTTAGGCCATGCGGCCCGTTTACAGACTTTCCTGAAACTTCGCCTAGCCCCTTCTTTAGTCATTTCACACTACCTTTTCCCGTCCCTGGTGCGATAGAGAACCTATCCCCCCCTCAAGAGCCCGCCACTTTTCTAGTGCCACTCTCTTTTTTTTCTTCCTTGTGTGATGGTTCTCTCTATTGGCCTTCCCTTTCCTGGACTTTGTGCAGTTATTGCGAAGTCACGCTTAGGCCGAACTAGGTATTATTCCTTTCTCCCGTCTTTCTTTATTTTGCGTCGCATGTGCGGGTGCCGGTATTCGCGTTGACCAGATTTTTTGATTTACATTTTTCGTTGTCTCCTCTTTGTTTCCGTTCTTTACTAACTCTAGGTTTCTATCGCGTCCTGCCTGGCTTCCAGACTGTCGGTTTTTTCACGTTCCTGCGACCTTCGTCTGTTGGGTCTGTTCCGTCGAACTTTGATGTTCACGCAGTTCTTCGGTCTCTCGTTGTCCCCTCGATTCCTTAGTGTAAGGTCTTTACCTTCGATTATGACCCTGCATTCGCTGTGGCCCTCGCCCATTGCTTCGCAGTCGACTTGCGGTTTACATTGTTAGTGCTCCTCTCGACTTAGAGCATTCTGTTCGGTTGTCCTTGGCCCTCGGTTCCTTTTTTCGCTCTTCATCGCTAGTTTTCGACTTTTCCCAAATTTTTCACTAGCAGATGAGTTTTTGTCCCCCTTTGTATCTCCCCTGCTATCTCGATAGAGCCTTTCCAGTGCGTTTTTGTTAGGGTTTGGGGGAATGCGCTTTTTCTTTGAAGAAATCCGTTCCCTTTTCCTCCTTTTAGTTTTAGTCGCCATACTTCTCCTTGGAGGGCGCCAATCTCTCTCTCTCAGACGCGGGGTTTCTGGCTCTTGCCTTCTTTGGTTCTTACCATCTTTCCTGGCCAACCTCTCTGTGCTATAGCTTTTCTTGGGACCCGGTTCACGGCGATAGTCGCGTCCCCTGCCGTGATTTCCCTCGGAGACGGCCTGTGCTCCCACCCCTCTTTGAGGGCCATTGGGCGATGTACCTACCCGGTTTGCTTCTCGCTCAAGACCACGACGTAGTAATTCCGAGACGTATGCCCTTCTCATCCTTTATACCCGCCCGAGATCGAGCCGAGAGTACGTCGTGTATGTTCTGTAAATGGCTTTCCTCTCAGTTTCTTTGCCAATCCTCGGCGCATCCTCCTAAGTTATATGTTCTCCTAGTTTTTTCTTTTTTTCCAGCTCGTCCACCGACCTTCATTCGGTTTCACCGTGAAATCCGTCGCTTCCTTTCCGGACCCGTGGCTATTCGACCTGCGCTCGGGTTCAGAATTTTTTTTTGCCTTTGACTTTCCTTTTTTCCTTTCTTCCGATCTCCTCTCACCCCGTTTTGTTCCATCGCCCTTTCTTCGCTTTCCATCTTATTACCCCCGTGTCGGCTTTTTGTTTCTCTTTTCACTTTCTCCCCCTGTTGAAATTCCCCTTGTTAGCCCCTCTTCTTCACTTGCACAGCGATTTTTTTTACCTTCGCGTCCTTTCCCGCCCCCTGATCGACGCATCCTCTCTTTGTTTCTTACAAAGAAGCTGCGGCGTATCTTTTCCTTCGAGTTACCCACCAGGTTTTTCTCAGCAGCCCCGGGTTGGGTTACCTGTTACTGTCGTGTTCGACAAGGCGATCTCCTCACTTTTAGGACGCCAGCAGTCGGATGTTCCTTTAACCGGCTCATCTTGTTGACTTTTCACCTTTAGTCTTTGGGCTTTCCAGTACAGCTCCCTCTCAGGGAAGAAAAACTAGCTGGCCCCCGACACCAGGGTTCACTTTCATCTCCATTGCAGGGGTGAGTCCCCGACTCTCTCCGTCATGGTTGCGTGCCAAGTCAACTCGCTTACAGTTCAATCCTTTCTTCCTCCGCGGTCTTCGTATCTCTCGTAATACATTCTGCGGCTGTGATCTGTCCTCGCGGTCCTGTGTCCTGACAATCAGTACGTTGGGCTCACTGGCGGGGCCACTTTCGCGACCAACACCGCAACTTGTCCTGTTACGCTTTGTGGTATACTCCGACTTCGACTTCCATCTTGCCGCGTTCGTACTCTTTCGATGTCCTCTCCGGTCCTCTCTCCTTTTTTTTTGTTGAGTTGGCCGACGAGACGCTTCTCCTGTACTCGCGCCAAGTTTTCTTTGTCTAGCCGACTGGTCTCCTCTTGCGGGTCTTGTCGAGGTGCCCTCCCAGTGTTTCCCGACGTCCGCCGTAGTCATCATTTCCCCTCCCCCGCCGACGCTCCTGTCGTACTCGAGACCGCCTGCTCTTTTTTCGAAAGTTACCGGCGCGGTGGACCGTTTTTTCTTTATTTTTTCGGACCGCTCGGGGTCTTCCTGCAGCGCGTCGCGCTGCCTTGATTTTGGCCGACGCTTTGTTTTCGTTTTCCTTTGCGATCCTCGCCAGCGATCATTTTTTTTTGACTCTCCGTCCCTCTCCCCGTTTTTCCCGTTGCCAGCTGATCGCAGATGCTCTGGATTTCTTTTCTTTAGCTCGCTTTTCGCGAGTCGAACCGAAAGCGTTGTCTTGTCGGCGACGACCCTTTCTTTACCCTTTCTTTACATGTCCGCTCTGTTCTTTTTCACCTCTTTTTGCGGTCTTCGGTTTGATCGAGCCACGTCTAGGGCCAATTGGTGACTGTTACTCCTGTTCGGTAGTTGTCGACCTCGACCCCGCCTTTCAACCGCGATCCGTGATCCCGGGCTCCGCGTCTCGTGGCATGTAGTCTTTCGCCGACGTTCTGATTTTCGAGTAACCCTTGGTATTTCTTGAGTCGACATTGGGGTGACCGAGACTCTGTTCCCTTCAACCCAGAATCTGCTGCTCCGGTTCCCTTTCCTTCTGATTTCGTTTCTCACCGGTGACTTCTCGATCGTTCGGTTCCCACAGCCATGAATGTCTTTGTTGCCGCGATTATTTTCTCCTCCTTTCCCCACTTGGCTCTCTGTTCCTGATTCCGCTCTAGATTTATTCTGACGCCGTTCTGACATGCCCGTCTAACACTCAACGTACTTTTTCTTCTCGTGGTTGCGGCGGTATCACGCCCTTCTTCTGGGCCTCGAATCGTTTTTTTTGACTGTCTCATCACCAGCCGTCCTTTAGTCTCGCCTCCCGGTCTTCCCTACCGAGTTGTGACTTTCTTTTGTGTTTTTACTCGCGGGAGTTTCTTCGGTACTCTCGCTCTTTCTCTTGGGGTATGACCTTTCGCACTTCTGTTCTCTCGAATTTTGCTTTGTGGAGAATCCTTTTGTGGTCGACGGTTGGTGCAAGATCCTGCCCTCCCTTCCCTCAGTTTAACTCCATTATCTTCCGTTCCTCCTTTTGAACTCCAACTCACCATTTTCTGCCGAGGGCCCCTCGTGGATTAGTCCACGACTCCCACCCAGTCTCCTCTTTTCAATCACTTTTGCTTCTCGTTCTTTTAATGCTATCTCCCCCCCCGGTCTCCACTGATCGAGCTTTTGGTGCCGTTTTGCAATTCCCCTCATCAGGATTTTTCAAGTACCCCGCTCGAGACGGCCTTGTGTCAATGCCGGGGACACTCTCTGCTTCCTTCCTTCGTTCTGGCCCTCTCTTTCAGCTGCTGCCGCCCGTCTTCGCATAGTTTGCTGTTTCTTGCGATCCGTGGGGACGTACATCTTCCTTGAACTGCGAACGGTTTGAAGCCGAGAAAACCGTTTTTTTCTAGGTTGATTCAATACCTATTCTCTTTCTAGACCTTGTTACTGTTCATCTACTTCTTTCTCGGGCGAGACATTCCGCTGTTGCGCTCAGTTTGACTTAATCGGCCGAGCCTCTCTCATCTAAGACCGGGCCCACGCAGGCGACATCGTGCCGCTTTTCCTGCTTGGGAGCTTCTCTCTGGGCACCACTGACCTTTCCTGCCCTCGCAAATTCGCTCCCCCCAGTCCTGTTTGCTTCCCCCTCGGCTAGTCGTCTTTCTCTTGCTCCGCTTATACAACTTTTTCGGCCAAAGCGCGTTTTGTTTCCTTCAACCTCCTCTAGGTCTACCTTCGTGGCCTTTTTTCGGGTTTCCGATCTTTGTTTTCGGTCTTCCGCTTCCGGCACAGGTCTGGTACATTAAGCTTCCCGCACAGGGCGGACTTTTTTCCCCTTTTTCGCCATAACTTTCCGCCGTCGACTCCCTTACCCTTCTCAAAGTGTAACGTTTCCTCTACCCCCTTAACTACGATTCTGAGGACCTTGGTTGGCTCATATCTATTTTTCCAGCTTTTGGTTCCTACCTTTTTTTTTTTCGACCGGCTTGTTTTTTTTTTAGGTCGCGCTTCCGGGGGGACGATCCTGCCCCGGTTACCTCCTGGACCCCACTCCCTTATGTTTCAGGGACGACCTTTCCAATCGCTTTCTCCCAGACTACCCGACATGAATCCTGTGAATGGCTACCTGAGTTACGCACCCTCACAAGTTAGACGTATGCCGCTCCTACTAGCCCCCTTCCCCTGTAAGGTGGCTCCATTTTGAAGGTCCTCTATATCAACCCGCAATCGGGTCACTCTTCAATTCGAACGAGTTTCCCGGGTCCCCATCGCTAGGAGGTCTGTCTGTCGATCGTGCCTTCTTGCTTTCCCTCATCTTTCGCTCCCTACCCTCCCCGTTCGATACGAAAGCGCCGCCTTTCTTATGGACTGTAGCTGGCGCATTGATGCTTTTCCGTCCCGATCTCTCTTTGTGATGCTTCCTATCCCGTACGTCGATGTGTAGCAGGGGTTCCTCTTTTGCGGGTCTTCTTCGCTCCCGCGCTGAGTTTCCTTTTGTTCTTTTTTCGTCGCCCCTCTCTCTTTTTCGAAGGCGGCGCGGATCCCGTTGGAAGGCGCCTCTATCGTGTTTGACTCACCTACTCGTGCCCGTTTGTTCCGTCTGGGGGTGTTTTTGTGACCCGCACTTTCACGTTCGTCGTGAATCCCCCTGAGCTCTCTCTGACATCTACCTTTTGAGATTTTCTTTTCTCAGTCGTTCGCTCCCTTTCTCCACCGTGAGCGGCGACACGTCGAAGGGCGAGTCTTCGACGCTTGTTAGAGGTCGGTTCCTTGCTTCGTTTTGTGCTGCGCATTTTCCTTCGATCTTTTGCCCGACGGTCAACCTGCACCCTTAGGTCTCTTCGAGGTGACGCATTTTCCTCCTCGTTGTGTGTTTCGATCTCTTCGGGCCGGATCACGCTTCCCACTCCTTCGAAACTTTCTCCTTTCCCTCCGTCGCGGCCCCGTTCTCCTCTGAGCACTTCTGCCTCGTCACACGGTCTTGCCCTGAATCGCCTCTCTTCCCTCTCCGCTCCACTTACATACTTTTTTTTTGATTTTTCCCGATTCACCTCCTGTCTTTTTTGTTACAGAGGCTTCTCGAGCTGTTATCTTCCGATTTCCTTTTTGGCCCTTGTCCCACTATCTCTGCTGCGCGACCCCGCCCAATAACCCGCCCCGCCCGAGGACTTCCCCCGTCTGCGACGATATACTGAGCCCCCTTGCATCTCTCTCTCTCTCTGTCTATCTGCTTTGATCCAGCGCTCGCGCGTTGTAACGTACCTACGCCTTGTTCCGTCTTGTCTTTCTCCCCCTCCCCGCTCCTTCTCAGGATGACCATCGAGGTCCCTTAATTTCCCCCGGAGCCTCTTCTCGTGATTTCCGATGCAGCGCCCTTTTTTCCACCCAGACGCTTTTTTTTCTGTCTCCGCTGTGACGAGTTTTTTCAAATCTCCCCCTTCTCACCTGGTCGCTAATCCTACGCCTTGATGTCGAGTTCTCTCAATGGCCCTGGGTTTTCCCCGTTCTCGAAATTGAGTCCTTTCGTCGTTCTTTTCAATATAGGGGCTTTTTCGAATATACCCTCTGGGCAACTGTGTGATGTTACTCCCCCTCCAGCTCTTTTCCTTGTTTTTTACCCGCGCTTACCACCTCCCTCGACACTCCCTTTCGATGCGTTATCAGACGTCACCCCGTGGATTAGACTTCTGACTCTGTCATAATGTTTGGGGTTTCCCCTTCTGTTCTTCGGTGGATCCGATTTCCCGCTTTTCGCTCCTAGCGGCTCCCGGCGCCCTCCCAGTCCGCTCCTGGCCTCTTCTTTTTGCTTTTCTTCTCTTCACCTTCGCTGCTTTGCCAATGGCTTAGGCTCTTAAGGTAACGCTTGTCTAAGCGTTGAGGATCCCATCTTTCTGTCTGGCCCTGTATTGACGCGTTCTCTTCTTTTACCTTTGACCTCTTCCCCTCTGGCTTTCTCCGTTCTTAAGGGCCACTGTTCCCTTGCTGACCCACTCCGAATTCCGGCCTTTGTTCTAGCTCCGTTTTCGGTCTCGTTCTACCCCAGATTTGCCGCCTCCGTTTCGCTCTCTCTCCCAGTCCGTATGCTCGTAAAACCCCCCCTTCCAGCGACGGCCGTTTCTTGCCACATCCCGCCCTCTCTTTCTAGCGGGATTCTTATGTTGAGGGCTGCACGACCTTTTTTCTTTCGGTCCCACTTGTTCCCGCCCTGGAGCCGATAGACGAGCCAGTGCTACGTTTCGAAGCTTTACTTTGGTTTAGAGTCCACTTCCTCTTTTCTTTTGTTGATTTTGATTTTGTTGACTCCTTCTCCGTTCGCTCCCCAGCGCACGGATAGTTCCTGGGCACTCTAGTCGATCTGCCTCTGGTCCTTGCCTTCTTCATGAGGCTCGGCCGTCGCATCCGGCGAGACGACATGTCCCTTTTGTCTAATTTCACTTAGTCTTCCTTTTTTTGGTACTTTGTCATTCTTCTTGTTTTTTGATCCACTCTCTTCCTTCGGTTATATTGGTCCCCACCGTCACTTAGTGTAGTTTGTCTTATATCGGCTACCACCGCCTATCTGTTCAGCGCGTTCCTTCATCTTTTGGCCGGTTGAATTGATCTACGAGAACTCGGATTTTCGTTGTCCCTACTTCGCCTTTCTACTGGCCATGTCTATCGTTTCCTTGTTTCGCTCTTCGCCGTCGATTCCCCGCCGTCCGGTCCCCTAGCTCGATGGGAAGCGTGGCATTCTTCTTGAACGGATTTCGCCTTCGTCCGTCCACGTGCGTGCTTTTGGATAGGGTGTGATTTGGGATGAAAGCACTATTCTCCCCATTCGCTAATGGTCTCTTTTTCTTTCGACATACTTGTGGCGCCGACGTCTTTCAGCCCTTCTCACTCTACGCAGGGCCGCGAAGGACCAAGGGCGTTGGTTGGGTCGACCCATCTCAGGTCTCCTCTTTCGATGATGTCGCCTGTTAGTTCCAGTCCCCAGGGTCCTTTAGATAGCGCGCGCTCGTCCCCTCGCGGATCGAGTTTTAGCACGGTCTCCCCACCAAAACCCTCTCCCACGCTCTGGACGTTGAGAGTCTCCCCACTACCCCGGTTCCTTCTTGCGAGAGTATCGTCTCCTGCTCTCTTAACTCAATCGCCCAGCCATCGTCTATTGTATTCTCTTCTTTTTCTGTTCTGTTTTCAACGGATCCTACTCTCCTTCCTATTTGGCTTTCTTTGCCCCCCTCGTTTTCTGCTTTGCTTGTTTCTCCGCTTTTTGATCAGGCGGAGCTTACCCTTGGAAACTTTTACCTTTCTTTTGCTGGTCTTCCATACCCTCGTCTCCCCTCAGATCCGGTGGCTCCTCCTAGCCTTCCCGCGAGCTTTTTCCTATTCTTGCCTTTCCCTCACATCTGATTGTCTCTCTCGCCCTTCTCCCCCCCGTCAGGGTTTCATAGCTTTGGGACCTATACTTACCACTCTGCTTGTTTTTTATCTTTTCTCGTGTGTTCGGTTTCTTTGACTTTCAATTTCCTGGTCAACCTGATGGGCGTCCCTGCCTACTCGTCGTTCTGACCTACGCGCCCGTTCAGTCGTCTTGCGGATTTTTTCTTGGTTCCTTTGACGGTTTTTCATGAAACGCACTTTGCTCTTTGTTCTCTGCTACTCTTTTCGTTGACTTTTTCCTTCTCTTAACTCCCGTCCGTTCTCAGCCGGCACTTTTTCGCTCTCCTTCTTCGCGGTATCAGTCTAGCTGGCGGTCTTTTTTTTGACTCTCTTTTTTACGACAACCCCCCAGATTGCGTCCCCCCGGCGTACAGGTGGCATTTTCGCGCCTCGGTTCTGCGCCCCTCTTCTCCGTCCTGAGATTTTTTTCTCCCCCCTTAATCCCCCAGACTACTTTTCCTCTGCTGAGCTGTTATCATCTCGAAACCGGCCTCTTGTATCTTTTCCTTTTTCTCTGTCCCCATCTATTTGGCCGTCGGGAGTGCTTGGGACGCTGTCCCACCTCCTCCCGGCTTTCCGTGCTTCTACTACGCGACGTCGCGTCTTCTCGGTGAATCACCTTTTCTCTTCTTTCTTCCTCCCTTTTTTTTTTTTCTTGGACGCTGTTGATTTCACGGTCCTTTCTCAGCTTGTTTAGTCTTCTTCTTACCGAAAGCGCTTAACTATGGGTTTTTCTCTCATTGTGTCCGCAGGTTCCCGTTGATTGGCTCTCCCTAATCCTTTCACTGAACGAGAATGTCGAGATCTCCGCTCGCTCTCTTTCTTGACCTTTTGTTTTCCTTGTACGGGCGGCTCCTCGCTTTGACTCGAAGTATTTGGAATCTATGTCATGATGCTGTGCCTTCCTTTCCCTTCTCTCGGACGCGCTCTTTGTTTTCGCCCCTGCTCCTTTCTGGAATACCCCTGCTCCTCTCTGGCTTTGCTCGTTCGCAAGGCGGCGGTCGAAGCCTGCTGTACGGTCCATCTGATTCCGAGGCCTAGGTCTCTACTGTTCTTCTGATCTGCCCTGCGAGAGATCTTCGTGAACCCTTTCCGTTTGGTGCTACCGTCCTGCTGGACCTCTTTTACATAGATACCTCCCCGTTCGTTGATACCCTGGTGGCGGGCTTCTGTGCTCACGATCAGGTGATTGAAATGTAGTTCTTTTTTTGCTCCCAATCGTTCTTGTCCGGAACATTTTAGACGAGAACCCCGTTCTCTTACGCCCTTGAACCAAAACCTGACGCGTTCCGGTCTGTTTCGGCTTTTGAGAGCTGGAGGCCACAGTTGGTAGTGTGATATAATTCGTAGCACGTCGCTCTATTGCGACTCACCCCCCAGTGAAATTTCTTCCTCGCGGCGGTCGTGCTCGCCCGTTGGTTCTCTAAGACCTCTTCTTTTACATCCTTGGTCCGTCTCACTGGTAGGTCCTCCGACGTCATCAACTGCTCAACTGCCCTCCTTTTTCCTTCCTCGCCGTGACGTAGCATCCCGAAGCGATTCGGCCCCTCCGTCTAACTGAGCAATCTTTTTAGCGTACTCTTCTACGCTGGCTTTCGGCGTTCTACGCATTTGCCCGAAATATGCTCTATCTGAAATTTATGTGTCGAGGCATCTCCCCGCGCTCCCCGTTTATTCGCTACTCCTCCCGACCAGTGCTCCAATCCCGTTTTGTTTTTTTTTGATGACCCCCTTTTTATCATCGTTAGTAATCGTTTCGGCCCGCGAGAGCTCGTGACCCTTTATTTTTTCCTCCTCCCCAGCGCGTGATCCCGCTCTCCCCATCATGTCCTTCGATAATGGCTGTATAACTTCGGTATTGTACTCGATTTTTTTGCAGTTTCAGTGACCTTTTGCCGCATCGCATGCCTCCAAGGATTTCAGACCTTCTTCGTCTTTCCTCCATCAAAAACCAACCCGTCGCTTGCACATTCTTTTTCAGTACCAGCCTTCCGTCTCCCACATATCTACCTTCACGTGTTCTCGATTGCCAGGAAAGCTCCGTTATCTCACTTTTTCACTCTATCTAGCCCATGACCGTCGGATTTACGTCACAATATCGACCTCATTTCTGAGCCCCCACCAAATGATCGTCTATCATCTGGTATGCGCCCTGCGAGTTGGAACGAGCATCCGCTTCGAAGTGTCGGCTCCTGCAAATCCAGGTAAGTCCTCTTTTTTTCTCCTTCGATGGGGTCTCCTCGGATTGGGGCCTCTTTTACATCACGCACTCTTTTGGTTTTGATAACTTCAGTCTTCTTTTTGATACCGACCTGAGGTCCGCCCGGTCCCTGGGGAAGACTCACGTCTCCTTTCGCGGGCACCTAGCTCCCGATCCTTTCCCGGCCCTACGTTGCGGATTCATCTTCTTCCGCTGCTTCTAATGACGGGACCCGCGACGACCCCGATGTGGCCGCCTCCCTCCTGTTCGACCTATCCGCTTTGGCACAAAGGGCTCCTACGTACCTTCCTCTTCGGCAATCGCTGATTCACTTCTTCGATTTCTTCGTCCCTTCTTGCTCGGCTTCCTTTAAGTTTACGTTTTTTGGGAAGGGTCTTTCTGGCACTTCTTCTTGTTATAGTTTCTCCACACCCCGCTCGCCGTGTCCCTATCGCCCCTTGGCCGCTTCTTCGGTTCTCCGATCTCTCTGAGCCTCGCCGCGCCGCTGGCCAGGTCGTGTGTCCACATTTTACGACGCAAGACGGCGTACCCAAGTTGCGGACATCTTTTCCCAATCCGGCAAGCCTTTTCTTCTTCAGAACTGGCTCCGCCGCGAGTCCTTCACCGATACCCGACTCGCGTTCAAGAAGCCCATGACGCTACCAACTGCTCAATCGTCACGCGCTGCCGCAAGCCCTACTGTAGATATCCTATGCGATTTGCCCTGCGAGATCTTTTACATTTCCCCAAGAAGCCCCGTTCCCCGTGAGGGGCGCCGTGTCCGCTACTAGTCTCTTGACTGCTGGCCGAGACGCCGGTACAACGATCCATCTTCCCCAAACGGTTTATGCAATGTATGAAGTCTATACCACTCTGTTCATTAGTAGATCATCTACAGTAGTATGTGTCTAGTTTCTTCTATCTTCGTTTCTTACCCTAAAAAAGGGTTCGAGGTTTGCTTCCGTCCGCAGATGTTCCTTTCCCTCCTCGGACTTTGTTTCATCTTCTGAACCCTAATATAGTCCCCCCTTCGCCATTGCTACCGCAAGGTCGTCCCTTGCAAGGTGTTTTTTCTTTTGGTTTGCGGCTTCTTTTTCCTTTCCTTTTTTGCTTCTTGGTTGGTTTGTGTTTTGTTCGTGGGGTGGGTACCCGTTTTCACTCGTCTCGTACTGTTTTTCGAGGCGTGCCACGGCTTTGCTTCTGATTTTTCGACCTAGAGTTCACGGGCGATCCCGCCCCAGGCTCGTTTCTTTCCCAATTTTGCTCTTTCCCGCCGGACCTTTTCCTGGATTCGGGGTATCCTCATGGTTTGCAGTTTACCACTCATTCGCGTCCAGCGGCTTTTGCGGCGGGTGCGTGGCGGATTCGGAACTCCCTCCCCTGAACCTCTCGGAGTTAGTCCACCAACCAGGGCAGTTTCGCCGCTAGTTTTCTTTTGATCGACGCCTCTCTTTTTGAAGCTATCTTGTCTCGGAGCGACTACTAGTTGCGTGGAACATCGGCGTAGTGAAGGTTCTTGTGATCGCGCCCGTTCTCCCCTAAGCTTTTCCTTCCTCCTCACCCTTCACTGCGCTAGGATCCGCCCGCTCTCTTCCGTCCGCGCTTTCCCAGTCTTTTCTAAGTCCACCGGATCTTTTCCCCCGTAGCTAGGTCATGTTCTTTCTTTTTCTGCACTTCCAATTTCCGATTTTACTTCGATCCACATCTTTCCCAGTCTTTCGCCGTGCCTAGCTCCTGCTCAGTCTTCTCCCGATGCCGATCACCGTGCTTACCAATCGTTTAGTCTCGCGGTAGATCTCTCCTTTATGTGGTCCT
>Ga0179591_1373818_pt1 | contig 17134 bp, 22 predicted proteins | sample CZOMad2_1_08_16f_FD_182891 | JGI IMG/M metagenome (GOLD analysis project Ga0179591, IMG submission 182891) | Vadose zone soil fungal communities from Angelo Coast Range Reserve, California, USA - CZOMad2_1_08_16fungal (PacBio error correction) | ecosystem: Environmental > Terrestrial > Soil >... | reverse complement strand
TGGCAGAAAGCTTTTCCCGGAATTAACTCAGTCTGTATGAACATCCTTCTCTGCGCGCGTTGTAGTCTACTCTGTTGATTTTGGTGAAGACTTCGTCCCGCTTGTATTGCCCCCTCTCCACGTATTCAAACCAGAACAATCTCGGAAGTCGCCCATTGTCTCAGTGCCCTTTCTACGAAATACCTACCCGCTTAGTCTCATTTCCCGAATTTTTTCAATACGTCCTTTTCTTTTGACTTCCACGTTAGTAAGATGTTTGCCAGTCCCCTCGGCGCCGTAATGGAAAATCATCTGAATTGCACCATAGACCCCTTGTGTCCCAGTCGACCTGTGGGATCGCCCCAGTAAAATGGCGTTATTCTTCTTGCAAGGCTGTGGCTTTTTTTAGAGAAATTTGACCTCCGGCCAGGATCCCTGGACGTGTACGCACCGGGAAGACACAGGGCATCCAGCCTTTCCTCCAGGCAAATTCTGAAGAAGTCTGTGCTGAACGCCATTCCCGACCGAGATCCGAGGAAGCTTGACTTGTAGGCTATTTCACTTTCCCGAGAAGGTCGTTATTTCACAGATCCGTTGAGGATCGTCTACTCCCACCATTCTGGTCCCAGATATCTTGTGTTAAGACCGCAATTACTTGACCTTTTGATCAAGATTGTTTTTGCTTAGCCGTCTTGGCTCTCGTTGCACCAAAACTACCAATTCAACAAAATGAGGTGGGTGGTCCCGAGTTCTATTTAAATCATTCGCTGGATCAGGTCAAGCGCGAAAGTACCCACCGCCAACGGATTTGCTTCCCTTCTCGGTTCCGAAAGAAGCAGTTCTTGCAATATGGTTCTGCCTTGGACGGTTCCTTCTAGCAGAATTTGTCAGCTTAAAGTTCTTAACCTCCCGTGCAATAGACCTCGCTCGTGTCATTTCGCGATCCGTTTAACCCCCCCCATTTTCGTGAATTCCAGTTAAACGGCCTCGACATGTTTCGTATGAAATCAAACCGGTTTGGCCGACTCGCGCTGGCCTGGCACTCAAAGACCAGACCTCGTTCTTCTCCCAAGAATGATGATTCTGTAAACTCCCAAAGCTAATTGTCGTTACGACTATCTCTTCTACCCAATTGGATGACCCCCCTTGCTTGATAGACCGTATTTTTCCCACAGCAGCTATGCCAATTTATGGCGTGCCGAGTTTTCGTATACCCTTTCGACCCCGGCGGAACTGACCTCTGCTTCTTTCTCGACGTCCACAAACTGCAGACGAATTCTGCAAGACGCGAGAGCCAGTCGCAGTTTTTGATCGGTGTCCTACGGCAATCCCCAGCACTACATGCAGTGAGTTTTGAGGTTCCCGACTTAAGCAAGGCCCTCGCTCGATACTGCTCACGCCCCAGCCGCGCCATTTTCGTCGATGACAATCTAGACTAATCACCAATGATGCTTATACTGACCGAGCGCCAAGACCGACGGCAAACTGTAAGTTCCTTAATCCCTGCGGATTGGGAATTCAACCGAACCCCTCATCGCGGTCGACCGAGAGTAGGCCCCCCAAGAAAGCAAAATCGAGAGGGAACTTCCGTCAGTAACTGGTACCGGCTGAAGTTCGATGATTACAATAAACATTTAGAGGTTGGAATTTTGTAAATTCTATCTGTCGCCGAGTAGGCAAATGTTTGTCTATACACTTCGTCTTCTTCCTGTCAATCGAGCAGAAAAGATCAGTATTAGGTACAAGGATCACTATTACTATCTCCCGACTTTCGATATAGTCCCGAGATCCATAGAAAATAACCCAGATAGGGCCTTTCTACCACTAAAACTCGGAGCCGGGAAAGTGATTTTTCTTTAGTAGATCACTTCCGAAGATGCTATTTAGTCCGGCCCCCAGACCTGTAGTGTAGGTACACGCCTAGAAGTTGCTCTCCGGCCTCCATCGTCGCGGGAAGTCACAAAAGCGTTCCTCACAGGTCGCTTAAGTAATCCCCCAGCCTCTGAATTGGTCCCCCGCCCACAAAAATAGTGTTTGTACTTCACGAACTAGCGCTTGTCGGTATTCTGAAATTGTTTGGGTCTCTTTTTTCCAAGCTTCGAAAAAGCCTTTTCCCCCCCAATTCTCACCTCTCCGAAGCTGTGCAATAGGTTCTACGATTCTCACAGAAGTTGACTTCGAACATGCCGTGCGAAGAAGGATTTCTAGCATCCGCACGTTACCTCCTAAGACAACACTGCCGAGAATCCCCAACTTGTGCGTTTTTTTCTGTCCCTGATAACGTGTCTCCGCCGTCGGGCTGACACCATGACCCTTCCCTCGGTGACTCTCTGATCGAGGGGGAAAACCTAATATGCCAGCCGCCCAGGGAACACTATGTGCGCGGCGAGTTTTCCATCAGGCTGCTTATGGTTTGTTCTCTTCCCCGGGAGCAACATTCAACTTGCCTTAAGACGGCCCTAAATTTGTCCTAAGGATCCGTCGTCCTTTCTCCGTCCACGTCATCATTCGTCGAGCCCCATGGCGCCCTGGAAGTATTTTGCCCCGTGGGGTAGAAAGAAGTGCCCCCTGAAGCCTCATCCTAGCAATATCTTTTCGAACTTCCACAAGGTCGAGGCATGGCGTTGCCCGCTTGATCCCGGCCAAAGTAGCATTTACCGATTTTTAGTCAGGATCCGGAGGAGTTAGGCAACACTTCCCGGCGGCCATGAACCTCCCCCTCCCCAAGCAACTGATCTCAATGAGCCAAACCTTTCGATTCTTGGACGAAGATACTACCAGGACCCCGTCCTGGAAAAATTGTCTTGCCAAGAGACCAAATGATTATACTCAGTTCAGATTTAGCCCTCTCCCCCCAATGAGACGATATCTCTGCCCCGCCACGGAGGACCGAATGAAACGGGCCCACGAGACTAAAATCGAGTGTCGGGAAATAGTTGATCTCAGTATTCAAGCTATCATCGAGATAACGCCTTTAGTTGCAATCACCCGTTCTTTCCCCCTACTATATCTTTACCAGTGGGTCGATGCTATTTTTCTACAGTCCGGTACAAAGGTGTCGGAGCTCGATGATCGCTGGACCTTAACCGACCAGGACAAATATCTGTCAAGAAACGTTTTTGTTACATTCGGTCACCGTTTGTAGTTGAGGACCTAGTAGCGAGTGCTTCCCGACTTGTACGATTTTTATGGATACAAGATGTCCGGCTAGACTGGTTAGGCCATTTCTTAATGGAATTTTTTCCACTCTTTCCATTGGAAAGGATCAAGTTCTTAGTCCCGCCATCGGCAATGTGGTCACGTCCCTTTGGACTTGTTTTGGCAAGAGAGATTTTCCGGACGGTACGCCGAGGCCGGCGCCGAAATGCGTAACCCTCCTTTTTAATGTCCTCCGACGGTTTGCCTCAAAAAGCGTCAAAATTGAATTGAAGCGGGGTCTTTGCAGGTGACTTGAACCCAGATATTGCGGCAGCTTACGGGCCTCTTTCGGCACACCGGTAGACCCGCCCACGCAAAGGGAAGAGCCTGCTGTCTAATTTCTGATATATATGCGCTTGCGGGCGACCGACGTTTTTCCCGTCGACCACATTGATCGGGTGCAAGCGTGGCTCTACTTGCAATCCCCAAAACCTACGGGCTCCCTGCTACGCCCCTCGTTTCAAAACAGCGACCACCTTTTTCAGAAGGCGGCTGGAACTTATGTAGTGACAGGTGCCCCCCTATTAGCGTCCCGCCGTCCCCGTTAATGGTGTACACTTTCGTATCGCACCGTGATCAAATATGAGCAAGAATTTTGTTCATTCGCGCTGGGGTCATCCGCAAGGGTCCATTCTTACCGCAGAATACAGACCTTGTCTAAGTGCGGGACTGTGGCTTAGAAGATTATGCACTCCCCGTTAGCCGCTTTGGAAGGAAGTCGTTGTTCCCAGGCTTTATTGCCACACTCCACCACAAGTTTCGCCTCTGCGCCGCGATCAACCAGGATCGGCCCACAAACAGTCTATGCCAGGCACACTGAAGGCTTAGGGTTGAATGACGGTTAAAGGCCGAACAATGATGCCTCTTTTTTTCCGCTTCCTAGATGTATCGCTCTCCGTGACCCTCCACGAGGTACAGGAAGCCACACCCTCCGCTGGACAGTGCTTGCAGCGCGAGCGGCGCCAGCTTGAGTGTATACCTTCGGCGTCTTTCGGCTTCTCTCCTCCACGGGATATATAGTACAGGAGCTTCATTTGAGGGAATTCAGGTGGTGAACGCCGGTCCAGCCGATCTGTTATCGGACTCCACGCGGAACGTTACGTCCCGGCAGAAGACTTTTCGAGGCGCACTGATTTCAAAAGGCAACCCGACCCGCAGGTCTCAGAAGTCCGTCGTGGAAACCGGGTTTGCGCTCTCGATGAACTCGGCGAAGGGCGGTGATGGAGTGAGGTTTTACGGCGCAGGTTCTTTCTAGGCCAATAGATGTGAGAATCTAACTGTCGCCATGTGCCTCGGCTTTCTGCGCTCGGTCTGCTACTCATTGTTATATGCCTTAATGACCTCTTTTTCCCCCTGGAGGAGGGCGAGGCGTTGCCTATGGGACCCCCCCCCCCTAACAGGCGCGAGTTTGATTCGCTGCGTCACGGAAACCTGAAACCTGACTGAGTGTGTGGAGTTTGCCAGGACATGAAATCCCAAAGCGCCTGCTCGGTCCCGCTGTCAAAGTATGCCGAGATTTGATTCACGGGAGTCTCGGCCAGATTGGGACTCGAATATCAGGCAGCGACGTAATCGCCTGTACCCGCGTTTTTCTACTCGGCTTCGCTATAGTTTTTCGCAAATCATTTTTCCCATAATTGTTATCTTCTTCGCTGTTGGACACTGATCCTTCATTCGATAAAGAGGTTTTTAATCCAATTCGGAAAGTTTCAGTGCCCAGACACTGCGATTGACCCGCATAAGTAGGACCTCTCACCTGCTTTTGTCGAGATAGGTGACTTTCTTTGAGATTCTCAGACCCTTCATCGCTCCCGTTTCCCCGTTTTCCGAAACGCGCCGTGGCGACTTCAAGGCTCCATTCCGTTTAGGATTTCAGAAACCTGGGGTCGGTTTGTACACTGAAGTTCCGCCAATGAACGCCATACTGCTCGATGTTTCATTAATGTGCCCGGTCTTTCCCCCCTTCTTTTCGCTTCAAAACGGCCAAGCGAACAAGGAGTTCTCCCTTTCCTAACTCCTTAGTTTCTCGATACACTTGTTAATCTCCAGAGCTTGAGGTTGTTTCTATTTTCCTCTCGCTTCCTCGAAGAATGGTAACATGGCTCCAAATAACTTTTTTCCCCCCCTCTCCTTGGTGAAGGGCGGGGGGTCCCTAATTTTCATCTATTCTACGGACCAGCGAACGCCAATTCTGCACCAATTGGTTGGCTAAACACCCTACGGACCGAATTTCTCCTCCCGGCCTTTAAAACGGTCGCCCACCCAACGTATCTGTGAACCCTGACGTCCGCACCCTAACTAGAACTCCCCTCTTTCCGCGACAGAAGTGACGAGTGTATTGGTTCATCCAATGCCCGCCTTTTCCCCTTGTTTATTCTTTCATATTGCGAACGGCCTTCCTGGCCTGCTTTCCATTCGAACGAACCCTCATCGTCTTTGCACAACATTATATCGCGACTTGTTACCGGGAACCCACCAAGGTCGACTCGGCAGTGTAACAAAGCCCGATTTGTTCATGTCTTCTATGGTAGCACTTGCTTAAGGTTCCCCCCGCATTACGACCACCCGTAATCAAAGCCGTCGTCTTTAACAAATTCCGTCACTTCCCAACATGACCGATCTTAAGATTCGTTTTCCCCGCCACGGCTCATAGGCCGCGCTTTCGAGTTGCGTTAACGCTTGAGTGGCCCCCTACCGAATCGACGCCGAGTTTTTTTCGTCGCTCAATGTCCACGCAGCGCCGCTCTTTATTTGCAAGAACCTACGAGTGAGAATTGTGGCCAGCTTATTTCTGACGTCCTCCTATTGCGAGCCCACTTTCACTTCCATTCTCATATAAGTTTTTCTAGGCGCCCCGTGCTTTTGCTTCTATAGACGGAAGAGACTATCATTGTCCACCTCGGTGCTGCAAGCGAGCTACGATGAGGTTTTAGTACATATGTTTCGTTCTCGAGCTCCGATTTTTAGGCGTAATTATTAAAAAAGAGATATCTTAGGCCCCCCTTGGCGAAGATGAATTCTCGTAAGAAAAGGGCAGAGATGACCTCCCCTTTAAGTAAAGTCCACGAGTGGATAAAAGCGGGGGTTGGGGGGGTCTGTTGGTTGTGGCTTTTGGCGCGGGGGGGAACTCCCCCCCTTCTCCCCCCCCCTCTATACAGCCGGGACCCTCCAAGTCGGACCCTTTGGGGTTTGGGAATTGGTGTTCTTGGGAGGGGGTGGCCCCCCTACATTTTAATAATGTTTTTTTGTGGTTTGTGACTGGGGGGGGGGGGGGGTTTTTGGGGAAGGTAGGTGGTATTTTTGTTGGGGTCGGGGGCTTGGGGGGGGGGGGGGGGGGGCCCAGTCTAGTGTACCCAACCGGGGGTTTGGACGGGGACTTTCCCCCCCCCTTTGTTCCTACCACCCCCCCTTAATTCCTTTACTTTTTACTTGACGTAAGATGCGTGCACGCTTCCAACTCCGTGCCCTTGGCAAAAAGCACATTAGTCTTTCAACTTCGTCCGTAGCCATGTGGGATCGCAGTTTACCACCCACCATGTCTCTCTAAAATGAGGTATTCCAGATCGGTTCGTTTGATTAACATTGAAAGACTTCAAGGAATACGTTGTCCTCCACAGACTGCAGGTAAAATGAAGCTTTGCACAGGACCCCTCCTTACCGCCTTACGACCCAAGCGTCCTGAACGTCCCCCATATCAGACCCAACAGAGATTAGTTAGAGGAGTGAATTGTAGGTAGTGTAGGTTTGTATGCTTCCGGGTTATTCGTGCCAATGCTTTAGACCGTGTGGGTCTTTTTACGCACCTGGTTCAAAAGCATGGTTTTAGCCAAAAGAACCTTCCGAAGATTTAGATTGATAACGATTTTTTTTGTTGTGTGCCGTTGAGGTTCGGGGGTCCGGGTTAGCGAAGTCGACTTTGGGAACCCAGATGTGTAAATTCCCAAGTTCAAAAAAGGAAGGAGGGAAAAATTCCGGATCAGGTGCACTGCGTAAGATGCAAATACCAAACCACACACCGACCCTCCCGACCTGAAACGTATCGTTTTCCCAACATCAACGGTCACTGAGCCTCGATGGGACTATGCACTTTCCTTTCACGCCGATGGGTGGCAGGCCTGAAATGGCGGTAGTCTCCTTTTCCCTTTTACCGGCCCCCCCTCTAATCAGTCTGGCCTTTTCATTGAGGCGATAGGTTTCCCGAACCCCAGGTCGCTTCACTCCCCTGAACTTCCCCCCCCACCGAACCTGCATCGCCAAACTGGTCTCCTCCCCTTCCAACATCAGCCCCGTTTGCTCCCCTCCGAGAGATGACCGTTAGATTCACGATCCCACAGATCTCCGGCCCCCACGAATTGATGATTCTCTACTTCAGGCCGCGGCTTCCCTACCTCTCTCAATTGTCTGGACAAAGCTTGACGATCTTTTCCCCCACAGCGAATCCCGGAGGACCCCCCAATTATGGGTCTTTTCCGCAAGGAGGTGTTCTCCTCGCAAGACTCTCGACAAAGGCAGTAAAGGAACCGAAATCTCTTCTGTTCCCTCTCTAGCCCCATCCTTGGCCGAGAAGTTGGGAATATTTGCAAGTCCCGACTTTGAAAGCGACCTTTTTTTAGCAAGGCGATGGGATTGCCCCGGTCGTAACGGCTCTGCTCCAGCACCCCCAGAAGCGAGTTTTGCATTAAGATTCGCCTTGCAGCCAGAAATCTCCAGCCCAATAGAGCGTTGTCCAGGTGACCGCCGCCGCCACGCCATTCCCTCTGCTGAATCCTAACCAGGACCACCTACCGCGAGCTCCCAAGCAGACCCACATGTATCGCAGAGATTCGATGCTGCGATCGGCAGTAGTTGAACCCTCTTCTTGAGCCGCTAGGCCATCAAAAGAACTAACCCGGGCATTCTGCGCGCGTCAAAGCCGAACGGTCCACACAGCCCCGCCCCCCCCCCCCCCACAACACAACCCTTCATCCCCCTCCCAAAAACTAGCCTACCACCGAGACGCACCTTTGAAACCCCCCTACCCCCCGACAGTGGAGCCCCCCCTCGGGACGTCGCATGGGCTTTTACGTAGTAGTAGACTTTATTTACTGGCCGCACCCTGAACAGACTTTCCGGATCGGGAATTTCAGCTCTTCCTCCCCCCCGCCTTGTACGATATAGGCCGACGGCCCCAACGAGTTTTTTGTCGATCGTGCGTGAACAAGTACCCGATCGATGGGAATTCTTCCCCGATCGCGGTCGGCAACTGGACCCCCTTCCGCGTCTTATGGCAGAATTGAAGCGTTCCCCAGTTCGTGCGTTATCTAAATGTCGTAGAAAGGAGCAAACGGTACGTCAACGTACTGCCCGAAGCCTTGGCTAGTCAACCAACCATCCGCTTTTTTCTCCTCCTTGAGAGCAGGAGAGTTGGCCTCACAAAAGTTTTGTAGTGGTTTCAAGCCAGATAGTTAGATATCTTTATAAAGCGTGAAGCGCAGTGCATCTTTTTAATCTTCTACGATATCCAACTATATTTTGAAAGGAAGCCAAACAGGTCTTTCGCGGGACAGACCCCGGCTAGGTTCCCACCCCAATGCGAGGATCTGACAATTGATTGCTGAGGCACCGTCTCGATTGAAGACGCGGGCAATGAAAATTCGGCCTAGTCCGAAGCGTTTGGTTCCACCTTGCCCCATACCTTGTCCCCCTCGAAAAACCGACCTGTATGCGAGGAGTATTTGAAGAACGCCGCGAGTTCGCACTTAGTTGGATAGCTGAGACCACCCTATCCCCAGAAACGTCTCCCTGCGTATTCCCACTTTTAGAGCGAACCCCGCGTAAGATATCTATAGCCCGGATCTCAGCCCTCCTTACTTTTTGTTGGATGTCGAAAAGACACGTCCCCTGCACCGAAGTTTTCAAATCTTTTTAGAAAGTAACTGCGTGCCCCCCGCCCCAATGTTCAAAATGTTGCGCTGTTGTCTAGTTCCAACCCACGGAACATGATGCTTGTCGTACCCGTCATCGCCTGAGAGGTTAAGCGGATAAAATTAGGTTCATTCAACAGAACCTACCCCTCTGCCCCCCCCCTCTTGCAAGAAAACCCCCAACCACCCCCCCCCAACCAAAAAAACAACCAACCCCCACAAAACCAACCCCACACCCCAACCCCCCCCAAACCAAAACAAAAACCAAAACCCAACACAAACATCACACAAAAAACCACCTTAAATCCCCCCGCCCCCCCCCACAAAGCACAAACCCAACAAAACAACCTAACACAACCCCCCCCCAACCACAAAAACCCCAACCCATAAAACAACAAACAAAACCACCCCACAACAAACCAACACCACCACCCCAACAAACCCCCCCCCCCCCCCCCCCCCCCACCCCACAAAAAAAAACACCCCACCCCCCCAAAACAACCACAAACACCCCCACAACACAACCTCCCCCCACAACCAATATCACCCCAATCCCCATAAAAACCCCCACCACAAACAAATCACCCCACAACACAAACCCCAAAAAACACCCCACCACCCACCCCCACCCCCAACCCCCAAAAATTAACCAACCCCCCCAACCCCAAACAAAACAACCCCACCCCCAAACCCCCCACAAACCCCCCCCCCCCCAAACCCAACCCCCCAACCAAAAACCACCCCCAACAAACCCCCCAACCCAAAAAAAACAAAACCACCCCACACACAACCCCAACCCCAATCCCCCAAACCCACCACACAACACCCCACACCCACACCCAACCAACCAAACCCCCCCAACCCACCACCATCCCAAAAAACAACCCCCACCCCCCAACCCCCCCCCCACAAAAAAACCCCCCCCCACCCCACCAACCCCCCCCACAACACAAACCACCCCCCCCCAAACCCCCCCCACACACCCCCCACACAACAACCCCCACCCCCAAAAACAACCCCCCCCCCCCCCACCCCACCCACAACCCCCCCCCCCCCCCCCCAAACACCCCCCCAAACCCCACCACCCCACCCCCACACACCACCACCACCCCCACACACGCCAGAATAAATGCCTGCCCCTAATGCCTCGGGACCTAAGACTTAGCTGCAGTATTGTTAAACTTTGCATGCGTTCATTAAAGGGTTCGCAATATCTAGCAGGATTGTATCCGTCGGACCCTCCTTTCAGCCTACCTCTCTAGCTCCGAGTCCGAATCCCGCGAAACGGCCGCCTCCGCCCAGGGACTCTTCTTCAATCAAGCGAGCCTAAGGTTTCTTTGCCCCCCGCGACTATCCCCTGTCTTTTTTGGCCATTCAGAGGGACCTCTTCCTCCCTCTTTTTTTGAGAGAGGATCTCTGCGTCACGGTCCCGTCTTTTTGCACAACATTTTTCCCGAGCGCCCCGCTGAGAGGACAGAAAGAATTAGCTCCCGCTTGGACAGATGCCACAGCCTTATAGTGCTGCAGTGTCTTTGGCCTTGCGGCTTTAGTCGGCTTCTCCGCTTGTTCTTCTCGTAGTGTTCGGACTTAGCAAAAGAGTGCTAGGAGTGCCGCCAGTCTTTTTCTCGCCATCTTCATGTACGAAGCTTCGTCCACGGCTCGGAAATTATAAAGGAAGATCGGCGGTCTGGAGGGGAGGGATTCGTTCGTGCCAATGGATCCTTTCCGTAGACGTTAAACGATGATATACTGCCAATAAGGTCATTTGAGACGGTTTTTTTCTCCAAAGCCATTTTTTCAAAATTGGTCATTGATCGGGTCCCGTTTTGCACTTAGCAAGATTCTTACGACTCGGAACGGGAAAGGACGTCGACCTAAACACCGCACACATCCCGCCGGGCATATCCTTTTCTTTCTCGATTTCCCTCCCTCCTTGCGATGTTGAGGATGGCCCCCCCGGGTCCCCCATTCAGCCGGGACAATTGCTTCCCCTTCGGAGTCCCATTCGTGCCGAGGAAGTTTGCGCCCCCCCACCGGCGAAATAGCGACTCTTCCCTGCTAACTCTCTCCTCTCCGCAGTTGGTCTTTTTGCAATTAGGCGTTCAAGGGTGCACGCTCTAAAGTAAAGCCGCGGTTCATGGTTTTGTTCCGAAAGCCCCGGTACTCTGACACCCCCGTCGAAACTCTCAATTCGTAACTCCTCTCATGGGGTCGCCATAGTCTTTGCACTTTGCCAAGTCCCCCCTTCAATACCGAACCCGGTTATTTTCTTCTCGAAGGCAATTTCCTCTATGGACCTCTTACATGCCCCCCTTCTTCTGGCCCTGCACCTGCAGCCTCCTACCGTCGGAGTTTCAGGAGTCGAAAGGCTTGAAACCCCCCAAAAGGTTCACCGCGTCCGAGAATCCCCCCTGGAGCAAAAAAGAGATGTTTTATATGATGCTTGGGCTCACATCTTCCCCCATTTGCAGTTCAGGTAGCCCCTAGGGATTGCCCCCCATTCTACTACCTTAGCAGAAAAAACGCCCGGCTCTTTTCGAGCCCGTTCAGGTACTGTCTCCATAAATCTCCTCTGAAAGTTGCTAGCGAGATTTTTCCCCCCTGAAGTCGACTCGGTTTTTTTTTTTTTTGTTCTTTCCACGGCGCTTAGGGAGATTCCGATAGGCTAATCAATGGATTTAGATTTCTCTGCCCGGTCATCCTTTTACCCTCAATCATTCAACTCTTCCCCACCTTGTGAGAAGAGCCGTCCCGGAGACATGTTCCGTCCTTTTCTCCTGCTCACCACTAGTATTTTTCCCAAAGTCCACCTCCCTCGTGTGTAGCCCCCCTTCCCCCGTACGTTTCAGCAATCCCCTAGCGAGATTTTCACTCGTAGACGGGCTTGCTGATGTACATCCTTGTGGGAAGGCGTCATGTTTACTTTTATATCATCGCCCCCCTTTTCCTAATCGTAACCTTTCCCTGTCTCTGAACATTAGGAGGAGATACGGTCCGGATACAGACTACCCTTTTTTTATTTTTTTCGTAGTATCTTCCCGACCCTTACATCTGGCTTGAATCTCCCAAGACGAGAGTTGTGCTTCTTCTTTATTAGGCGAACCACTTCAAAACGACTTTCTGTCTCTTGAGTATGAATTCTTGTTCTCACCCTAGAATGAGAGGTGCTGTAAAAGGGGAGAGGCTTTGCCCAATATGCTTTCAATCTTCGGCCCCTGATTTTCAGTGTTGTTTCTTCCTTGTCCCTCGATCCACCCTCCCCGTGGAGACTTCGGCTCTTTCGAGTCAACATCAGTCCTTAGTTCTTGCAAATCTCCATCTTGCCCCCATTTTCTTTTCGGCGATGTTTTTTCCCCCCCCGACCTAGTTAGTATTCCCTGGAAGGCGGTTCAAATAACAATTTTTCTGATCATTCCCTTGCTGAAGCTATACCTTCTGCCTTCCAACTTTCCATCAATCGCCAGCGTCCCCTTGGGAAGTGATATACGAATGACCTAGCTCCCCCCCTTTCTCCCCCCTCCGCTTCTTTTTTCCCGACGGCTGCCTCATTCTTTTCTTCCTTTTACCTTTGGAGTTTGTGTCAATCTTAAAACATGGTGTTCGGTTGATTTCATGAACCCCTTCTTTCCACGTGAACTAAAGGACCTGTAGATATGTTCAAGTTCCCTGTTTCGTCATACCTCACAGTTTTTAAGGCTTGACCCCCCCTTTTCCCCATCTGCCCCATCTTTCCTAGGATTCTCATGCCTTCCCTCTTAGATTTGGACCCCCTATTAAATTGACTTCAGTTCTTTTCTTGCCCCGGATTTTGACCCCTCTACCTCTCTAATGGCTATCAATTCGTTTCCCATCATCCTTCTCCCCCCGCTTCGGGTACTACCTTCCCACTAGACCTATAGAGAATGATAAAAAGAGAACCTACACTTTGATCACTCCTCACTCTCTCCTTAGCGTCCCCTTGTCTTCTTTTCCCCCACCTAAAATAGATGGGCGCTTATAGCCCCGATCTTCCCTTTCCCCCTTTTAAACTTACTTTTTCCTTTAAATCAACCGTTTTCCGTCCCCCCTTTTTCCCCCATACAAGCCAGCTTAAGAGACACAGAAGTCGAGTTTTTTCTGTAGATTTTGAGTTAAGTCCTCTTTTCCCGGGAATTTTCCAGAGGGTGAGCCCCCCTTTACCTGGGACTTCAGGGGAGGGTCCGCATATCCTTTGTGAAGTATTTTTTCCTTATGCGAAGAACCTCCAATATTCTTTCTTTTTTCCCCATTTACGAAGAGTTAAATTTCTGTCGTTAGACCCCAAGGTCCCCCCTCTTTGCGAATGCCCACAAAAGACCTCGCTTTTTCTTTACCCCACTTCCCCTTATTTATTCCCTCGAGTGTGCTCTGGTTAAACAGATATTCATCTCAACCCCTTAATTCCCAAGAGTTCTGATTATTCCCACCCCCTTCCCTTTTCCGCTGGAACTCAATTCCTTTTACCCAGAACATATCTCCCTTTTAGCATGACGAAGCACTTAACTGCTGGCCCCCCCTCCCCCCTTACTATTGACTTCCCCCTCCAGTCGTTCTCCCCCCCCGATACCTCAGTCTTCGCTCCCTCTCCTTTTTTTTTCCTCCTTGAAAGCACCCCCTCAGGAGGACCCTCGTTCCATTCTTATATGCCCGTCCTGATCCCTCTCCCCCCTGAGGGCCATCTCTTTCTTTTCCCTCATCTAAGCTGTTGTTTTTTTTTTCTTTCTCTTTCTGGGAAAGTGGCAACACGCTACTTCCTCACTTTCCTTCATTGTAAATCCGTCTTTTTTTACCCCAGATTCTTCCTCGAGGCCGGCTTTGTCCCCCTTGTTTCTTTCCTGCCGGTTTTTGGTTTGCACCCCCTCCTGGTGACACCCGTTTACTTTCCTTTCCCTTTCCTGCAAGAGCGGAGTTTTTCCGCCCCCTTCCCATTCTAAGAACACCCCTTTTAAAGAGACGATAATGGATTCCTCACGTTTCCTTTCCTCATTTTCTCACCTTTTCCCAAGGTTGTGACCTTTGATCTCCTCTCCCCCCTGTTTAACCCCCCAAGAAAGCGTTTAGGCCCATCCTGATTACCTTTTCCCCTTTTTCCCCCCAGTGTTTTTTAAACCCTTCGCCGTTCGCCCTTTTGCACACAGGGTTGGAGCCTCTAATGAGGTTCTTTCCCCATCCTCTTGTTTAGTGAGAGAAATTCCCTGGACCTTCACTTCCTCTCTTAAGCCAGCTGCAGTTACCATTACTCTCTCCCAAGCAATTAATTCCCAAATGAAGACGTCTTTTTTGAACCTCCCTCTTTCAGCCTTCCACCTTATAGCTTTTCTAGGACTGCTTGTTGATTGTAGCTTGCCCTTTTCTCTGTCAGGGAGTTTTGAGAATAGTCCATTCTGCGGCTTTTGACGGGACGTGGCCTAGGACTCCTCCCACGGTCCTTCTGATTCTTGCCACCCTCCTCTCCCTCAGAGGGAGCGATCATTTTCTTGGTTTTTGTTCATTACCCCCTAAGTCGCCTCCGTCGTCCACCCACCCGTTTCTCAACGTCAATCCTCCCCCCCCCCCAAGGTCTTTAGGGAACACTTCATGTATATTCCCATGCCCCCCTAGGATAAGTTTCCCACTGCGCCCCCCCCCCCCTCACACCCGCTTTCCCTCTCGTTAATACAAGCTCCTCTTTTCCGCCCCAAATGCAGCTGTCTCCTACCTAAATAGGGACCCCATTTGTAAAGCGAAGGGTTTCCTTCCTTTTCCCAATTCTCAGTATTCTTGTCCCCCACTCTCAAAGTTCCACCCTTTTTTTGTTGTCATTCGTTCTCTCGTTCCCGAAAAACGGTGTTTAAAGAATCCCCCCCAGCCCAGGCAGAGAAATTCTTTTCTTCCTCTTTTCGCCCCCCTTCCCCTATTGTTTTCAGAGGCTCGCTCCGTTTTCCCTGATATAAAGACACGATCTCCCTAACAGACTTTCTTGCTCCGATGTCCCTGCTTCCTTGTCCCCTCTCCCTACAATTGATAGTGTCGAATTTGCTTTTGCCCCCCCCCCTTGCCTTTTTCACATAGGCGTTAAACCTTCCTCTCTTGAGCAAATATCAGTTCCTTCCCAGTTCTTGAGGGTAGACCTCTCGACAGAGAAGGAGACCCCCCATGCGTTTCCGAGCCCCTGGACTGCAATCTCGAATTCCCCCTCTTCAAACCGAGGGCCGGCGTATGCCTTTCCCTTTAATTGTCAAATCCACTCTCCCTCCTTGAACGAAGAAAGTAGCATGGGGTTTTCATTGCAAGTTTCTCTTAACTTCCCCTTTTATTCCCCCGACACCCGCAAGCCTCCTTTTTTTGCATGGTTTCATTACCCCCCCTCCCTTTCGCCTCCTTCTGTCAGCGATTAACTTACCCCCTCAGCCCCCCTCCCTTCGTAGATGTTAAGATTACTACCCCCCCCTTAACCATGAGGCTTTAGCCTCTTTTTTTCTCCTAAGCAGCCTTTTTTAAACCCCGTATCCCCCCCTTGAGATTTTATCCCGCTCATGCGCTGTAGTCCCCCCCCCCCCGTAACAGCCCCATCTTTTGCCGCGACAGTAGGCTTTCGGCCCTCCTCCCCCTCCCTTTCGCTCTTTCCTTATCCGCGCCCCTTCCTCTTTTTTTTACAGGCCCCCCTTCCCCCCGCTCCTGGCTCCCCCGTCAATAGTCTTTTCCTTTTGAAATCGCATTGTAGACGCTGTTTTCCCCTTTGCGCCGTCTCCGGTAGAGCATGGTCCTATTTCCGTGAACCATCCCTTTGTTTGAAAGGAGTTCAACTTGAATTTTCCCCCTCTATCATATTGCCCTATTCTCGACTCGATTCCTCTCAAGAAGTCCACAGATCTTTCTTCCAAATTTCCCACCGCTTTTTCTTTATGTTGCTTATGTTCCCCCCCCATTCGCTCTTCTCTGCCCCCAGCCCCAAAGATCCTCCGTCGTCGATTTCTTACACGAAAGGACTAAGTTTACCCTCCAGTCTTTGCCGTTAGTCTAACTCTCCGTAGAGAACGTCATTCAGGTATCCTTTACAGTAATGTCCCCCCGACGCCCTTGCTCCTGATGTCTCAATCCTGATTCAAACCCTACGGGTGTTCCTTGAGATCAACTCTGGAGCTCGGTCGATGTGTGAGTGACCAAACCTGTTTTTTTTGTCGGAGTTTAAATATTTAGCTTTTACCAGGAGATTCTCCCCATTCCCTACATCTCCCCTCTGAAGCTGGGCAGGCTCCTCTATCCGATATTTCCCCTGCCTCCAACGAGTGAACCCGTATTCTCGTTATACTTTCCCTGGACGAGGGCGCCCAAATGGAGTGAGCCTCCCTGATGAGTATTCCCCCTTCCACCCGTTTCTATTTCCAGCAAGCTGGGCGACTCCCAAAGTAGGAGGTTGATTCGTGGGGAACACTTGCCTGAAATATTTCCCATCGAAGAAACGACTTCTCGCAGGTTTTCTGTTTTCCGCATCCTTTCGAGCTTTTTCGCGGTGAGCCGCCGTCTGGAGACCCGCTTTGACCCCCCTTCCTTATCATTTCGTATTCACCCTTGTCTAGAACTCCCGCTTAGCCGACTAGAGCAGAGCGATGCCCGGAGCTTTTGAAGGCTACTGTGCGGGTCTGACATCCCTTTTCCCTGAAGCTCGCTCTGCGCAATATCTTTAGAAAGTACACGCAGCTGCACCCATGTGTTTTATCGGCCACCTCAATGCGGATTGGCGTACTCGCATGGACTCGCAGATAGGAGCCCATACCATTCCGGAGCCCTCGCAAATAACTAGGCAAACCAGCGAATACATGCTCCCCAATTGACCGGGACGACGACTGACCCGTCCTTACTGACTCCCTCTACTCTGGTGGGGGTTTTGTAAGATTCCATTCGCTATACCCCCCATTTATCTGTTACGAACCCCCTAGATCGCCGCCCTGCGTCAGATCCCTCCCAACGGACACAGGAGAGTCCGTCGAAACCGTTGTTTTAATTTCTTTACTCTACGCTCTTCATCGCCCCCCTGAATTTGAGCCAGCCGTTGA
>Ga0179591_1327083_pt1 | contig 17137 bp, 20 predicted proteins | sample CZOMad2_1_08_16f_FD_182891 | JGI IMG/M metagenome (GOLD analysis project Ga0179591, IMG submission 182891) | Vadose zone soil fungal communities from Angelo Coast Range Reserve, California, USA - CZOMad2_1_08_16fungal (PacBio error correction) | ecosystem: Environmental > Terrestrial > Soil >... | reverse complement strand
GAAGCCTGAGTACGCCGATTGTTCCTCACGCGCTAAGACTTCCTCCCTCTTCCGGTAAACTAGTTTTTGAGAACAGTTTTCTCATCGGCCCCTTCCTACTTTTTCATGCACTCTTTTGCTAGCCGTCGTTTTAATCCTAGAGAGAAGACCCCTTTTGTTTTTTCGCTGCCCCCCCATACATTTAGCCTTCAGCGCGGTGGTCCTTCATTGGTTTGGGGAGGATTTGGCCGGCTTCCTTGCTGAACTACCCCTTTGTCCCTTGCCCCCTGGATTTGGCCCTTTCCTCGGCCCTCTTCTGCTCGATCAACTTTTTTGCGGTAATGCCGTCCTTACGGCATTCTGATGTTTTCTTGACCTTTCGCTGTTGCTGCATCTCCTCGCCCTCAGCAAAGTTTCACACGCGTTCTGTCCCGCCTCCCCATTGATTGTTTCTCCCTTGCAGCCCGTCGCTGTTTTCACATCGCCCTAGATCTTTTCGAACACACGCCTTGCTGATGGTTAGATACTCCTAGGCTTTTCTCTGATCTGTAGGGCTTTGTACCCCTAGATGACCTACGTCGTCCATTTTAACGTTTGAGCGGTTTTTCGTTTTGTTGCCCCAGACGCCAATATTCGAGCGGGAAATACTCCTCCGGGAGTTGCAAGGCACAGTTCGTGCGTTTTTTTTTCCCTTATCCGACGATGTGCATCCGACCTTTTTTCCCTTAGGACAGGGACACGAGCGGATTCACTTGTTCGCCTATCGGCGTGTTTTTTTTTGACAGCTCCACATGAGACGCTATTTTTCTCCCTGTCCCCCTTCTCCTGAGCGCCTTGCAGCAAGCGAACGAAAACTTGGCCCTCTTGATTTCCATTCATGCTAGAAGCATTACATAGCTCAGTTCTGATCGCGCCTGCTGACGTGCCGTGATTTCGGCCTCACCTTGGTGACCCCCTACCCAATCGAACTCCCCCCTGCCCCCCCCATTGAGTACCCTGCATTAAATTGTCTTCCCGTCATCCAATTGCTTAATCCGACTTCAACCTGGTTGCTTTTTCTTCCCGGCGCTGATGAGCGAGCTGTTGTCGTTATCCGCCGGTTGCTGCTAAACCGTTTTTCCTGTCATCTCTTTTTCTTTTACCGAGGGGCGTTTGACGTGCCTTTTGTTGGAGCCTAGTGAAGCGCTCCCGCACCTTTCTAGTATCTCGTGTTCCACTCGGGCCCCCGGGCTCCCCTGACCCCATTTTTTATCGCGTCCCCAGCGAGCGGAACGTCTTGGTACCTCGTAACTATCCCACCCTTTATCGTTTCTAGGTTTTCCTGCCACGCATACGTGCCCTGCCTAGCAAGACGCCCGCATTCGTCCGATCTTCCCCCCTCGAATAAGCACCATCTGTGACCCCCAGGGTCGACCCCGCTAATCTTCTTCTTACGCACCCCTTTCCTACCTTTCCCCCCGATCTTTGCTTGCGCTCTTTTATGTGGTGGCTGCCGAGACCCCATAACTGGGCAATCTGTCAACGAATCCACTCCTTTTTTTCCATTATCGCGAAGATGAGCCCGTCTCTGACAAGGACCCCGTGGACGTGCCACCCCAGTGATCTGACATTCTGCCCCCTCCTAAAGGTGCTACAGACCAACTGCCCCGAGCCACATTCAATGAGTTACTTGACATTTGCAAGCGCTACATTTAATCCCCTTTCCCTGGTGGTTCCCCGTATCTTGGTGCAGGTCTACGCCCCCTCTTTTTTCCCCAATGGCCCAACAGCAAAACGATCCAGCCCTTTTCCAAGTGCAAGAGAGCACCGTTGCGCGAGCTTCCGCCGTCCTCTGCTTGGCTGTCCCTCGTCTTCCGTCCTTTTGTCCTATGTCTCATGAATTTAGTTTTTCATTTTTCCCCCTCTGACGTTGACTATTCTTCCTATAGTCAGGTGCCCGAATTCGTAGTTCCCCCCCCTGATTGTATCACGCATGAATTTTGCGCCCAGCTGCCGCCCTGATCGATCGGATACCTCGTTTAAAGGGGGTCATTCGCGCCCCTAGTAGGGTTTTTACTTATAAGCCGGAATTTTTTTTTTCGCCGCCCCCTTTTACTATCTATACGTCATAAGTTGTAGAGCCTCCCCACTTGCTCGGCGCAGCCCCTCGGCATACGCAGGGAACCTCCCAGTTTGTCTTTTTGACCTTCCCTAGATCTGATTAACTCCTTGGCTTCCCGCTGCGCAGACGGGGGTTCAACATCGACAGATTTTTTCCTCCCTTTTTTGCCCTCTGACGCTTCTCCTATCCACTTTTTTTTCCCTTTCATTTCGAGTGCAGCCTTCAATACTTCTTCCCTTCCCCGTACTCCAAACTAGCGGCTCCGATAAACCTCCCCTGTTTTCTCCGTTCCCCCCCTCCCCCCCCCCCCCCCCCCAAGTGCATTTTTTCGTCTTGTAGGTTTCCTGATCCATTACTGATCACCCTGCTGACTGACGGGAGTCAAACCCCTGCCTGTGGTCCTTCTGGTAAGCTCTGTACCGCCGTTGCAAACGAACCTTCCCCCGGCCTGGATTTTCTTTGGTCTCCCTTGACTACGCTGCGTGTCGTTCCGTTGGTTCTGAGTCCCTCAATACGGTCCTGTTTTCTTTTTGTCCGCCTCCTTCCTATGCAAGTTCTTTAATGTCCTTCCCCTTTTCTGGTTGACGTTTGCGCGTTTCCCCTCTCTGCTATAGCGGTCTCTCCCACGCGCAACACTCGCGCCTCCCAGCCTGAATCTCGTGTTACCGCGATCTACCGTTATTTAGTAATCAATTTCCTTTTCTTTTGAAAACCCTTTCCTCGGAATGTATTGCGTTCTTGTTCCTCCTTCCCACGCGCCCCCCCCTGACGCTCTGGCTTATTTCCAGTTTTCGTTGCGCCTCTAACTGCATACCACGCCTCGAGGTTCGCTTGTGTCTCTCTAAGTGTTTAACGACAGTTCCTTCTGTCTTGGGTTGGATTTCACCGGTCCTGCCCCCATTTCCAGGTCTTAACATGCACTATAGACGACCTCTCGGTTACCTCCTTACTCGTTAAGTTTGAGGCTATTCCTCATTACCTTGAAGGCACCTCTCTGATAATAGGCAACGACCCCATTGGGCTAAGCGACTTGGGATTAAGGTGCTCCCTTTTCTGCCAAGTAACGACCCCATAAAATTTGGTCCCCTACTTTTACAGTTCCTCTTCCCTCTTGTGCAAGGCCTTCCCTGAGGTACTGACCTATTTTCCCATCGATGCGACCATGTCCGTACCGCAGGAGTCGATTGTCAGGCTGTCAGCCCGTTGAGCATTTTTCACCCCCCCCCCCCCCCCCCCCCCCACCCCCCCCCCCCCACCCCAAAACACATCTCCGCCGTTTTGCTTCATTTGACCCTGCGATAGCCGCAGTATTTGCAGCCTCGCCTTTTGCCTGTAACACGACGAACCAGATGCCTTTTGTTCCATATTTCATACCCCCCAGGAATGGAAGATTTCCCTGACCCCCCAACAAACATCCCGTGCCGCCTAGGCAACCCGAAGCGGGCCTTGACTTAATCTTCTCAAGAAGATGAGTACCCTTGTTACCAATAAACGGGCATAGGCGGATCTTTGGCCTTTCCCCCCGTCCAGAAGACCAGGCCTCATCAATATCCCCCTGCCGTGTAAATCAATTCCGGCTCAAGTGCTTTATCGCACAATCAATAGAAGGAGTGCTTCCCCCCTCCGTTTTTTACGTTTTTCATTTGTCGACCCGAACCCAATCCCGCATTTGCGCGATTCTGCACCCCCCACACTATCGAATTTTTGAATCTCTTGATTTTTCGTTTTTTTTTCGCCTGCCGTGATTGCCTCCTCGTGCGCTGCACACCTGAATGCATTTCCTACGTTCAAATGGCGATAGCGACAAACGCTTTTTCATCCTTCCTTGTCGTGCGCGATCAGCTTTAGACTGCTCGTATCCTTTTTTGCTTCGTCACCCCCCCTTCCCGGCCCTATCCCGGCGTAAAGAGCCGCGTGTTCTCTGCATCATTTTCCCCCCCCGTGGAGGAAGTCGGTCTTCTCAAGTCATTTTCAAATTTTGACTTCCTTTTCGAACTCCCCCATTTCCCCCCCCTGAGCCTGAAGCGCTCCAAAGAGACCTTGCACTGTCGGATTCCATTCCTGTGACTTGCCTTGTAGACTCCGAACTACCATCGATGAGTAGTGCGTCCGATGAAGATATTCTGTCGAACCGCGTCGTACGCGGAATAGTCTCTGCGCGTCCCTGTTTCTTTTCTGGTCAATTCCTGGTGTCCGTATCGATTCACTCTGTTAACCCCCCCTCAAGTTCGAGCTCCCTGTCGAATCTATTTCCCCGAGTTTTTTTCTCTTTATGAGGGCACTTCCTCGCTGCGCAGGCCGCCTCAGCTTGATATGCAATGAAATAGTCATGCGCTGGGGACCCCTACAGCTGTACGGACTTTTTTTTTGGGTGCCCTCTCGGCAAGGCCCTCAATTGCCGCAGCGTCATTTCCTTATACGGAGATGTGTCACCCCCCCCCCACAAGGTTGGTTCTTTTTTTGCGATTTTTCGACATCCCCAGCGCGGTTTCCTTATTTTCCCAGAAGGAGCAATACTACTCCGCCCAGGAACGCATTTTCGGCCTCTTAGCATGCGTCGACGGTTCGTCCCGTGTCCCCGATTTCGTCAACTCTAGACCCATGACTCCATTCCTCCTGGCTCCAGCGCTTTACCGAGATTCGGTGTCTTTTTTTCCCCCTTTTTCCTACTTACCCATGATGAATGACCTTGTCCCATTTTAATTTACCATCTTGACTAACCTGATACCCCTTTTCCTATCCCCCCCCCCGCGACGATTCGGACTTTTTTTTTCATGCTGTTGCGTTTCTCTCCGGTCGAGATACGGCCATTGCCGCTTTTTCTGAACTAGTATTAAGATAGTAACGGTGCAATTTTCCGGTCCCGATGCCCCCTGGGAATTGCCGTAAAGGATCATACCTTATTTCCTCATGCCACGTCCCCCCCACTAAACCCACCCGCCGTTTTACCCTTGATACGGCGCCGTTATGGCGCGGGCCTTTGTTTGCGACGAGCGAAAGAGCTCGCTCTTCACGAAAGCCTTTTCTCGTTTACAGCCCTATTCCTTTCTCTTTTTCCTACCCATGCCCCCTCCAATCCCCCTTCAATCGACACACCCCCGACCCCCGCCAGAAATACAGATGATCCTCGTTTTCTGAGGACCCCCCGCAATCGAGCCTGCCCCTTCCCCCCACGGACATTTTCTATTCAACGCCTATTCTAGTCTCCCGCACCACGCATCGTCAGCCTCCTCCTTTTCTCGATATAGTACCATGCGCTTTCCCCTGTGTTTAGGCCGAGTACGTCTCTGGCGACATCACCCTACCTCCCAGAATCCGGCAGCTTCCATCAGCCAAGACCTTCTTTGACGATGGGGCCTCCTTGCGCACGTCCATGCCAGTGGATGGGACCACCTTGCCTCTCAAAGCGAACTTTTTTTAACTGGTATTTTTCATTTAATTATGCCTTCCAGCCTTTGCTAATTTGAACTGATAGAAAGATTTATGCCGCCTTTGAAAGCCCTCTTGAGCCCCGACGTCCAGTCCACCCACATCCTCTATGATGTACTAGCCCAAATAACGATTGCATCCTAGACGAGCCCGCCGACCCCTTCTACTTTCGGCATCGTTCACCACTCCTTTCGCGCGATTTCCTCAAACAGCTCTATAGAGTCAATGGATTCCCCCCCCCCCCCCCTTCGCTAGATATAGGCCCCCCTACCCTCGCTCTATTTGCCATGCTCTTTTCCGGCCTTTTTTCTTCCTTCTGATCAGGACTCCCTTGGAGAATCAGATTAAGCCTCTGAAACCGTAGGCCGGTCTCCCGAACCTACCTCTCCGCTTTTTACCCATTAGGCAGAGCTTCCCCTAACCTATTACCCCTCTAAATCCCACTTGTCCCTCCGCACGAAGCCGCGGTTTCCATGTCTTGAGCTAGTTCTATTCAATTTCTACAGATATGACCTCAGCCATTTGTCCGTCCCCAATAGACTTTTTTTTGTGCGTTCTTACGCATTGAGAACCGCCCAGAAGCGCGACCTCCCTCTTAATTTTTTCCCTTCATGCAATCGAATACAGACGCCTACTTGTGACGCCTTGTTGCGGTTTTTTTTGCACTGTCATTCTCCAACCCTTTCCTTGATTGGGTATAAATTTAGTTGCAGTCCCGTCCCAGAACACGTCGTCCCAAAGCTCCGTTTTCTGTTTTTCTCTCTTTAGTCTCTTGAGTATAGATTAAAAACCTATGTATCATAGTCTACATGCTGACAGATTTTTACCCTTTAATTGACTGCGTTCTTCCGACGAAACTGTCTTTTCCCTTTCCTAGTCCACGGCAAGAACCCTGCCCCTTTCCCAAATTTTCGCCGAGTCCATGTTCAACGCCCTTGCCCGCCCCAGGATTTATCTCCGCTGGTAACCTCTAATGAAGAGTTTTAATGCGGCCCAAATGATTTCTTTAGTTCTGCTCTTCCGTTAATTTAAGAAAAGAATCCCCTCTTACACATGGATATCAGCAGCCTTTCACTCTTCGCGCTAATTAGGTTTTTTTTCCAGTTCCCCCCCCCTTGGAACCGACTGGCTGATAGCCAGTGAGGGGTAACTTGGCCTATCCGATTGAAGCCATGCCTTAGAGCCCAGTGCTCCCCCCCATTTGGGTTTCCGTAGTTGTCCCTCCCGAGAAGCCAACTAAAAGCCCCTCTGTTTTTCTTCAAGCTCAGCTTAGCGTTTCGCGCAACATGGGCCTTTTTCCTCTAGACTTCCATCCGTGTGGATTTTTTCCCTCAGATTTCTTTCTAGAGACTAGGTTTTGATATTTATCAATAAACTTTCTTACCAGCCTTCACGGGCCCGGCCAACTTTTGAACGTACATTTCTATACCAGTTCGCAGCTTGAGATTCAGAGCTTTGCTATCGACACAACCGCATTATGCCCCCACTGTTCTTCCTGGCTTGTTTTACCTTGCTGAGCCCCGATAGAATAGCCCCACGCTGCTGCCGTTTTGCCTTTTTTTTCGTCTCAGTTTCTCACCCCCCAACAGAGGTGCCACGAACCTTAAGGAAATACATGGTCCTTTCCCCCCCCCCCTTCCCCTGCGAGACAGTCACCTAGCGGCCCTCCCTGTACCCCATTCCCAGTCACATTTGTTACTGAGCATCCTTCGTTATTCCCCACTTTCCCTTCGTGTGACGTCCGAGTTTGAGCCCTGTGGCTGCCGGAAGTAACGATGACCTAATCTGACCCCCCCGCCTTTTCACCCAGTTATGATGGCAACGAAAGCCCCGTCCCCCCTTTAGACGCCATCTGAGACCGTTTAACCCCGCGATTCCTGGTCGCGTCCCTAGGGTGCAAGATCCCCCATTTTCCTTAGACCCCGCGTTCAAATGGTCAAGCCGAGCCACGACTGCTCTCTCATTTCCTTATGCCTGCCGTCCGACCACGGACACGTGCTGCCCGTTCCAACCAGTGAGGTTGTTTTTTTGCCATCGAACGGAGAAAACGACCTTTCCCTTGTCTTATCCCGAAAACCGCGTCCCCTGGACGGCACTGTGTTAGACTGAAATCCTTTTGCAATCACCCCCCCTCCCTAATGTTTAACTGATTCATAGTGGCTTCCCGACCTCGAACATTTATCCAAACCCATCCCCCCCCCCTGCGTAATCAAGCTATGCCCCATTCGAGCCGTTAAAAGGGCTGAGAATTCCCCCCGCCTTTTTGGTTTGTCCCTAGCGCCTTCTTGATCCTTAAGTCCGTGCCATCTCCATCCCCCGACTCAGATGGACGTTTTTATATTGCTCCTCGATCGTGTTTTTGACAATTTGTCCCCCTTGTTCCGAATTGTTTCCCCCTTGCCTCCGGTGTCACGAGTTGAGCAGAGAAATCCATTTATTTCGAGCCTTAGATATGCATCGCCCACTGGGATAGGATAATGAAAAACCCCCAGATTTATTGAAATGCGGAAGTGCTCCGTATCCCCTGAGACCGGATCCTCAAGAATCTTTTTCTTATATTTGTTTTCTTCTCGTTTTCTTTTTTTTTTTTTTTTACCCCCCCCCTCCCCCGTCTTGACTCGAAAGTGCCTCATGCCATTTTTCCGCTGCTATCTGGACTGATCGAATCTTTTCTGCAGCTACCCGGCTGCCCCCGACCCCCATTTGTTACCCTCGTGACTCACCCCGAGCAGACTCTTATCCTGATCGCAAAGATCCGCGCGCTGACACTTTTTTAACTTCCTAGGCTCAACCCTCTATGACAAAATCGTCCCCCTGCCCACCTTCTCAGCCTTGTGCCCACGATTGCCATTTTGCTCTCTTTTTTTTGTATGCTTTCATTTTTGCTAGTTCCTTTTTCTTTTCCCGGCTTCGAAAGAGGAAACCGACTGGGAGTGGAATGACTCTCAGCTGTGATTGTCACGTTAACCTAGGGAAGCCCCCCATTGCCTATGTGCGTGCAATTTTTTGGCTTCCCCCTTCACCGTTTGCTCATGCTAGTTTCCTTTTCGCCCGGGTTGAACCTCCTGCGCCTTATTCTTTTTGATAGCCGAAGCGTGCGTCTCCTTCCAGTGCCACGAGATAATTGTATATATCGAGACTTTACACCTGGGATAGTTGCTTTTGTTTTGTTTTCTGCCTTCTGGTCTCCTGCACCCTCCTGAACCCTCGCGGCCGACCCCTTAGCCCCCGATTTCTCCCCTTTTATGACGCCATCCCAATCTAGGTTCCGGTCCCCCTTTTCCCCCCCTTCATCCCTTTTTTTTTTGATGCGGGTCTTTGTCTCCTTTTTCTACCGCCGCGCGCTTTTAAGAACGTCTCAAGTATTCAGAGTTTCCTGTAAGCCCCAAAAAGATCGAGCGACTGTTTGACTCTACGCGAGGCGTATTCAGCTCCGTCCGCCCCTTTCCATACATGTTTACCCCCCTTCGGTCTTAAATGCTAGGTGTCAAACTTTTGCTGCATCTCCCCCTGATCCTTTTTTCCTCCTTTTGTTCAGTATTTCCCCCGGCGACCCCGCTAGAAGGAAACAGTAGCCAAGAACATGGACAGTTAGGGTTTTAAGCTCACCTCCCCCTCCCCCCCGTCTCCACCCGATAGTTTCACCTCTCCGCCCTTTCATATGTTGCCCTCAGTCAATGTTAATCATGTATTGGAACCCTATGTCACCCTCCTATCATGCCCTAGTCAGCCCCTCCCCTTTGTTTCCTCGATTTGGAGGAGCCTTTTCGCCCGAAACCCCACTCTTATTGTCCTTCCTCGTCTTGGATGCGCTTCCCTTTTTGACACGTCAAAGCCGTCCAACCATTTCCTCTTCCACTTCTCCTGACGTAAGCCGCTCCCGCCCTTCTTTCCCTTCAACCCCCAGCCCTTAGAGTATGCAGCACCCCACATCAGATATTTCCCCTCGACAATCGTTGCCCGCCACCATTCCGTTTCCAACACCCCCACCCCCCCCCCCCCCTTTCATGTTACGTAGATAGGTGCTCTGACTCGCCCTGTCCCCTACCCCCCAATACTTGAAAATGCCCCCTATCCCGAAGACTTTACGTTCTTCCCCCCTTCCCTCTGCTGATCTCCTCCGCGTCAGTTTTTAAAAACTCCTTAACATGGAACCTCACCACCCCGCCGCCAGATCCTTCTTTCTTTCGGGCCTCCTGATGACCGCGGACATTTCTTTTATAACTGTAACGATCTACTTGTTCTCTCAGTGAGTACCACGCCTCAATGGAAGAATCTCCGTCCCCTCTTTTCTCATTATGTCGACGTTAATTCTCAGGCGATCAGCTCAACTTCACGAGGCATTCCACGTCCTCCCCCCATTTGCACGGTTTATCCCCGCAGACAGGCCGCCCATCGCGTTTTGGCTCGTCCCTCTGAAAAGTTCCTTTTTGAGCTTCCGCGATCCCCTCCCTGCCAGGCGAGCCCGGCCCTGCTGACCACCGATACTTCAATCCCCCTTCCCCACCTTGCAGCGTCGCATTCAGACTTGCACCATCTCACATGGTTCCTAATAGGAAACCCCCATCTGCGGGTGCCTACAAAAGCCAGAAATTAGATTCCCCCCTATATACTGAAGGGGCGAAAGAAGCCGTAAACTCTGTTTTCTCCTGTTCGAGATTTAACGCAGATTCTCCGTTTTTTTTTCTGGTTTTAATTTTGGAGCCCTCCTTTTCTCCTACGGTCATAGCCTTCGCGTCCCACATACCAAGTCCCGCGAAGAATCTCTCCTCAGAGCGTCTCCTGCGCCGCCAACCGTTCAAGACGAAGTTGAGGGGAGCTCCTACTGCTGATTTTCGTATTTAAAGATGCGAAGTTTTACTATCGTTATTCTTATAGCCTGCTCCTTCACAGGAACCAGTCCATTTTTTTTTTAATGAAGTTTAGAAGACTTCCTCGTCTTCTTGTTCCCGGGGCATCGCATACGGTTCCCTTTTTTTCTCGGCAAGTTCCTTAACTCATTCAAAAATCAATCACCACCCTCTCTAGTCCAACTTTGCCCAAGGCATATCGCGGTCGCTCCCGTAGTTATACAGCCCCCCCTTTATGGCTTTGCCACCTTTAGCCCCCCTCGTTCACCTGCAATTCACTCTTTGGTGATATGGTTTGCTCGCGTTGTTTAGTACGTTTTTTTCTATCATTGGCTTCCTTTATAGTTCCTGTCCCCTCTTTGCCCTTTTTTGCCTTTGTCGCTCTCCTCCTGATTTATTTGACCTTTTTTTATCGTTCGTAAGCTCGTCCCCTGTCAAATTTTTTTGTGACCCCCCGTACCGAAAGAACTATTTTGTCCCACTTTTCCCCTTTCCCTCCTGTTGCGTAACCCTTTGATCACTTTCTTTTTTTTTTTTTTCCCGATTCTGGTCCTGCTGTTGTCACATGTTCGCTTTTCTTTTTCTTTTTTCAATCTCGCCCGATCGATTCTTTTCCCCCTTTTTTTTTCCCCCCTCCGGTTAGAGATCTCTTCTCTATTGCTTGGATATTTTTACCTGCATCGCTGCTCTCCCCCCTCCGCCGCTCCCCCCGAGAAATCAAGATGACCGCCTGCAATTCCTCCCGACCGACATGCTGCGCCCCCACCGGAGGTTGGTTTGTTTTAAGTTGTAACCTCACGATTATCGTTCCCGCAACAAGCACTCTCTATAAGAAGACGGGACTCTCCTCCCCCCATTCTTTGCAAGCGTTCACCCCATTTTCTACAGCGATCATTAACTTTCTGAAGATCGCAATGCAGTCCCCCAGCATCTGAGCCCCGATCTCAGCCGCATCGTCCACTGACGGTATGACCATAGATAATTTCTCCCTCTTACCGTTATTTTGTCTTTCAAAGCCTCCCCTCCCGGCGCTATGCTTGTTCCGTTGCTTTTTGTATGAGTCCTCCTTCATTTCAGTAAACGCCCGCAGCCTTTTGCTTCCCTGATGTTCCGAAATGCCTGTTGTTGGTCCCCCCCTCAAGCCGCCTTTCGCACCTTTTAAAAAGCGCCGATTCATTGTGTAATTTTGCCTGCTGCAGCCCTTGCGAACGCCCTTTCCCCCCCTTCCTAAGCCCTCTCACCCATATTTATATCCACCCCCATCATCTCGTTGCGAGTCGGACTCCCCCCCACTCCCCTCGATCGTCCCCTTGGTTCCCCTCGCCCTGTCGCGAATATTTTCAGGACGGGTAGATATGCATATTTTTGCTCTCACAGTGAGATTATTCTTCTCTCTTCCCTGCGCGCCCAGCCTCTGAACCCCCTCCCCGCGACTGAAGAACCTCCCGGTAAGGACCTTAACACTCTTCCGCTTAATCCCCCCGCCGTTCCCGCCCCATCTCAGCGGCATACTAAGCTTTTTATGCAGAGACCCTGCCGCCGTGGTCCCTTCCCCGCAAGAAGTGTGCCGAGGCCTTGACAGATGATCCCTTTCGTCCCCCCCAGCGTCCTTGTGACATTGAAGTCTTTCCTCGCCAGCGAAGTGAGATTCCGTTCAGATGCGCGAATACGCCTTTTTCCTCGGACTTCGATGTCCTCCCCCTGCTTTCCTTTTTATTTCCGGATCTCTTTTTCCCTTGGGCTCACAAGTGCAATGCAGGTGAATTTTTTTTTTGACCTCGACCCCACTTTACTCCCCCCCCAGCACGCTTCCTTCCTCTCCCTTCCATTGTTAGACAGATTCCCCCCCCTCAGTCGATATCGCCCTCTAGCTGAGAGAAGAGTAGTAATTCAGGCGGGCGAACCGATCGGCTCTTCCCCTCTCTTGTAGGGCCCCCTTGACGTACCCCTTCTGGTCGATTTCCCAAGCCCCCCCTGTGCACCGGTTTCGTTGCCAGACGCCGCCCCCATTCCCTGATTCCAATTTAGAGGAGAGGGTCAGGCACCCAGGTCTTTTGAGTATCATGTTTACCTATACACCCCCCCCCCCCCCCCCCACCCCCAACCCTTCGTTCCCTCTGAAAGATGCCCCCGATTCCCCCAAGTTTTTTTTTTTAGAAGTAATTTTGAAAGCCGCTGGGTTTCCACCGATTTTCGGCACCCTGGTTTTCGCATTCTGGCCGTACTGCGAGTTCCATGGACGCCTTGAGCTTCTCCCATTCTACCCCCACTTGTGCCTTCCTTTTTCTTCGGCTGTCCCTTCCCCTCAGACTGTAATACTGACATACGTTGATGCCCTCTTCCTTAGAGTGTGGCGCCTGCCCCATGGCTGACCCCAGACCCCACATCGAATCTGATTTTTCTTGTGTGTTTTTGACCCTTTATCCCTCTTGCTCTTCTTTCCCAGTCAGACTCCTTTATCCAGCCAGTCCCCCGGGTTAACCCTCCTTTCTACTGCAGATAGTCCTTTTTCTTCTTTGTAGTATGCGCTTTGCCCCCGCTTGCGCTGAAACCCCCCTTGCATTAGGATGTTCGTTCCCGAGGGCCTGTTTTCTTTTCCCCTGCATCTCGGCGCCGGTTCTGTCCTCTCGCAGATGATAGATAGCTAGCCCCTGATTCCAACTCTATCTTTTCAGAGTTGTCCTTCTCCACGCGGAAGGGCGCGAACGTCCCTCGATATCTCCCCCCCGTAGAAATCCCTGTGGTTTTTGCTATACGCCACGAATACGGATAAGCAGCAGAGCCCCGCCCGCCCGTAGGGACTTGGATTCCACTCTCCCCCTTTTTTTAATAAGCCTTGAACGTTCTCTTATCACACTCCGTACCAGTTCTCTTCGCTCCCTCCGGCTCTGAACGTACTCTCCCTGTTAAGGAATTTTTTATCGATTGAGCTTCGAGCTAACGCTCCTTTTCATCCGGCAAAGCGCACGCCCTCTCGACCTTTCCCCTTATCCAGGCGCCTCTTTTTTAGTCATTCCCCTCCCTGAAGAGGTTTTATGTCAACTTTAGACGACCCAGAAATCTCCCCGACCAGCTCTCCTGGGAAGCGCCCCCCACTCCTCCATGCGCCAGCGCCCCCTTGAAGGCACGGGTTAGTTACACTTGTGCCTCGCTGTCTTTCTTCACCTACCGTCCATGGCGTCCCGTTTTTCTTTATCCTCTATCTCAACGGTTCGCCATGAGGAGCCCACCGTTTCACCCTGGCACCGCCGAATTCATTGTGAACGCAGGACCGGTGTCTCACTCCTCTTTTTCCTCTTTTAAAGACGTCGTGGCGCGTTGCGATGCTCTTTTTGACGCTCCTTTTCCTTTGTTTTTAAGACCATCCCCATGACGTTTTCGGATCCCCTAGCGCCTTACCCTTCCTGTGTTTTTCTTTCCCCAATTTTTTCCGCAAAAATGCTTTCACGTCCACTTTCGCGGATGACGGGAGTGAGCTCGATGTTTCTATAAGCCGTCTCTCTCTTGAGGGGTCATGAGGTGATGATTCAGATTTTTTCTTGCTTCTTTTTTTTCTCTGAACCCTATTTGTTTATCCTGCGAGTTTCTCTAGTTTTTTGTTCTCGACCCTGAGCCCAACCTTGGGTTTTTGAGTTTTTTGAAAAGACTTTCCTTCAACATTTCCTTTCCCCCACCAAACTTCCCCACACCGGAGAGACCAACCACACACCCACCGTGACAACCTTTTCCCCCCCCCCCCCCCCCCCCCCCCCTCCCTTGCATCAGGACCCAATTCGCTCTCTTCCTTTTCGATCATGGAGTTTTTTTCAAGCCCTTCAATTGCTGGGTTAATCTGCCGTTTGCCGACCCCCCCCTTTTTCCTTTTACAATCTAGGTCCTGACATAGGATCCACTTTCCTCTCTCCTTGATATGGGCCACAGGATTCCGGCTTCGCGTATACGAACATCCTTTATAATTCTGCCCCACTGGCCTCGTTGCCCCGTGCCTTCTTTTTTCTTTTTTTGTGGAGGGTGTTAATTTCCTTAAGATTTCCCTTCACCTATGTTGCCCTGGTTTAACCTGCCTGGGTTGTTAGGTTGGAATGCTACCGAAGAGTGGTCGGTTCACTGGTTTCCCCCGCACCCCTTAAGCACTTTTTGATGAGTTTTTTCCCCCAATGTGCTGCGGGATCGTTCCATGGGAGTGTTTCTTAAACTCGGCGCATTTTTCTGTTTAGACGCGGGTAAATGATTATCGCATTTCATTCTCTTTCTAATTGCGAGTAGAGAGGCATTGCGGTCTGGCACCCCTACCATGCCCTCCACGGCCTTTTTGACATCTACCTTATTTTCCCCCATCTCTGTTACCCCGGTCGTTGCCATCCTCGGGAAGCTTTTTTTTCTGTCGCTTTTTCTCATCACCGATGCTTGGTGCTATTCTTCCCCTTTTTTCTTTTGTCCTAAGCAGAACCCGACCATGCGGATTTTGATCGTCCCCGAGGCGTTCTCAGAGCGCTGACCCGCGGCTGTCCCAATGCGAGGTGACTGGTTGTGGCGAGTCCGTACTCTAGTCCTGCTTGTCTTTTCTGCGAGCCGGCTTCCCTGCCCTCGGACAGAACACATTGCTCAGCGTTTTTTGTCCCTCGCCCCTCCAACAGATTGACCAACCGATTTAACTCCTTACTCTATTGCCTATCTTTCATGAGTTCCTTCCCTTTTAGTGATCCCATGGGCATCCCTTTCTTACAGGCGTCCTGGGTTGTTTCTCCAGCCATTTGCCTCGACCCACTATGCCTTTGCCCCGATACCGGATTGCTATAAGGTCCCGGCCGAACCACCAAGGCCGTTTTTGTACGCATTTCCTTCGCTCAAGTTTGCGATAGTACTTTTCACAATTGACCTAGGCCCCCCCCAACAATTTCGGTCCTTCCGTTGGACAACGCATGATCCCCATGTTCCTGTCACGGGCTTGACTTCCTTCATACAAAGAATAGGCCCAATTGCCGCCTAAACGTTGCCCCACCCCCCCCACCGCTAATGCCTCCCTCAAGACCGCTTTTCGCACTTTTTTGTCACCCCGAACTTGGGCCTCCCCTAACAGCCCATATTCTCCCTATCGTTTCATCGAATCACCCTACGGGGTGAGTACTACGCGTCTATTTTCCGAGTCCGCGGATCCCTTCGCCTTGGCAGAATTTTAAGCGATTCTTATGAGCCTAGTTGACTTGGACTCTTTTGCCGTTGCGAAGAACCAATGATCCCTTTCTCAAAATCATTTTACTCAACCGCCCTTCCCCCTAGAAGTGAAAGTGCAGTTCCCTTTTAGTGACCAGAATATGTCATCCGCTTCTATGCGGCTTCCGCGGTGGTAATAAAAACATCGCTTTCTCGCAAGCGTCAATTTTTACAACCCCTTCGCTTCCAGAGAAATTATTTCCCTCATTTAAGACGGTTTATCCTTTTTCATTCCCCCTCTCTCTTCCTCCTCCAAGGATCCCTCATGCTATCAGAAGGCCCTTGAACGCGGAGTTTGAAGAGTTATCTTCCCAGACTCCGGCTCTTCTCTGTTCCTCTTTTTTTGAACTTTCCTTGCCTGAAAATCTCCGTAATCCATTGTAGGAACAATGCCCCAAATTTTCTCTGGCTAGCAGGAACTTTTTTTCCCATTTTCCACAGGGATTTGCTGTATGCTCTCGTCGGAGATTATTTTTGTGTCCTTCTGCAGACCGTGCGTAATATCTTTCCCCTTGCTGGCTTCGCATCCCTTTCGTGCAATTGGATGTCATAGATCCTCTTCTGGCGGTGGAGTGACCTAGCCTCGTCATTTTCGCGCACACCAGCGTCGGAATTTCTGTCCACTCTGTTCCCCCCCATTTTAATTGAACTTTTAACCTTAGCGGTAGAGTTCCAGAAAAGCCCTTCCAAACTAGCCCCAGGTACCCGACTTTCGTCTCCCCTATGGCTCGATGCTCCGGTCTCGGGGAAGTCGTTGGTGATGAAACTGGTCCGACCGTTTTTCCAAGGGTTGTCGGCTACTCTCTACTTGCTGGGATTTTTTACGAGTTAGGCTTCCTTTTTCCCTTTGTGAACAGAAGTACGGTCTTTGGAGTGCTCTGCCCCCGTCTTGGAGAATTGAAGGAGGTCACTTGGTTTTTGGCTTCTGAGAGGGTGGAGACTTCCCTTACGATTGATGGATTTGAAAACCCCCCCAGAATGCCTCTTTCTCTACGTTTTGTTGAGATTTCGAGATGCTGGGAGGCACCCCCCCCCCCCCCACAGACCCCCTCCACCGTTATCTTTTCGCAGTCCCTGAGAAGAAATGACTCAGTTCCAGGCCGCCCCCGTTTAGCCGGCACGCCATACTCTTCAGTTTCACCCCTTTTCCGATCTTTGCGTCTGCCGCCACATGCCGCTAGTCCGCATGACCTTTTTGCTTCCTCACCCCGCCATTGCAGTGATTTGCACGGGACAACTCTCATTTTTTTTGATTAGCCCCTGCGAGCCGGCCTCGCAGCCTCTCCCCTTCGTTGAGAATGCTTTCCCTCTTGCTATATGACGCAGGCATTTGGCGGACCCCCCCAACCTGCTGTCCTCTTTTCTTGGGCCCCGGCTGTTATTGCTATGATGACAGCAGTGGTTTTGACCAGTGCTCTTTGTTGCTTCCGAAAAGAAGAAGCAACCGGTCACCACTCCTGCCTGTATGTCTTCACATTCTCTCTTATTGCCCTTGATCTCGCAAACTACAGATTTTACCCCTTGCTTTTTCCCCCCACAACACTTGGCATCTCTCTTAGGCCGC
>Ga0179591_1247269_pt1 | contig 17139 bp, 25 predicted proteins | sample CZOMad2_1_08_16f_FD_182891 | JGI IMG/M metagenome (GOLD analysis project Ga0179591, IMG submission 182891) | Vadose zone soil fungal communities from Angelo Coast Range Reserve, California, USA - CZOMad2_1_08_16fungal (PacBio error correction) | ecosystem: Environmental > Terrestrial > Soil >... | reverse complement strand
CCTGTGCCCTTCCACTTTGCCCCAGCAGGCGGACGGCCGGGGCTTTTTGCTTCCTTTGTGCGCTCGATTTCCGTTTTCTCCCCCCAGCCGGTCGCGGCGGGCCTTTTTATTTTACCAAACTCACGAGGTGACGGAGGGGCCAACTCTTTTGAGATCGAATGCTCCCCTTCCCCCCCCTTTGCCGTAGATTTTGCTTCCCACTGAAGGCGCTCACCACTCCCCCTTCTTTGCTTTTCGGAATTTGATGCGGTTTCTTCCCCCTTTCCCCGTGATCCTTTGGAATTTTTTTTCCAGGCGGACTGGCTCTGCCGTTTTTTGTCCCCAAGAAAAATTCCCTTTTTTTTCTTGTCCGTACTTGTTGCTGTGGTTTTTTTCCCGTCGCGGGGGTTCGGTTTGTTTTTGCACTTCCCCCCCCTTCCCTGGCGCTCTCGTATTTTTTTTCCTCCCCCACTGAAATCCTCCCCTTTTTCGGGATTTAAGAAGCCATTTACATTAAGACTTGGCTAGCTGGCCAAGTGGCCAGCAGATCCCTCTTTCAGTCACATCATTTCTGTTACACTTGCCCCCTTCCTGTTTTTTTTGTCCCCCTGCCTTCTTACCTTCTTACGTTGCGTTGTCTCTTCCGTCGCGCACCTAAGGAAAACGAGTCCCCTTTCCCCCCTTCCTCCCCTGACATACCTGAACTTGTTTTTCCGTGCATCAACTTTTTTACACAGCGATTTCAACCGACTTTTCCCACCATTGAAGCGACAACCCACTTTTTGACCCCCCCCGTTTGTGAAGACGGCTGGTTAGACTTATGTTTCTCCAGCCAAGCTGGTTTTTCCCCCCCTCTGCCCGTGTCCTATTCTGATCAACACCTCGATATTGCGTTTTACTTATTTTGGAGGGAGGCCCCCCTATCTTTGCGGCTTCCTCCCTTGTTTTTCCCGTTAGCGTATGTAGTTTTTTGATCCGTTTTTTGCTCTTTCCTCGGATTTGATTTGTCAACATTTTGCCCTCCCTCCTTTCCGAGGGGGACATGATCGATGCTTACGGAACCATTCTTCCTCTCTTCCTACCGCATTGTCTTCTATTTTGTTCCATTAGTACGGTGATTCCCCTCGCTTGAGTTTGTCGTCGAATTTTCCTGGTACAGTTCCAGTTGCGCTTCCATTGAAACTTTTTTGCTTTGCTCAAAAACCCTTCTATAACGTTGGGCTGCTCCCTGGTCGTTTTCCCAAAGGAGGTTCCCGAGCCGCTTTTCTTTTTTGTCCTTTAACGAACACTTTCCTTACGGCCTTTCCCACCCAACCAACTTGCTTCCTTTCACGTTTTGCCTTAACGTCATTTTTTTGCTGATTAGCAAGCAGCGCCAGCAGGGATCACCCCCTTTTTCATTACCACGCGGCTCCCCCCCATTTTTTCAAGCCTCCTTTTCCAGGAGCCTGAGCTACTTGAAGGCCAGAGCAGGCAGGCGCGATTTTGCTGCCAGGGACCCCTACCCCCCTTTCTTTGCCCTCGGGACCTTCTAGCAGAAAGCTACCCTACCTTTTTCCCCCCGCCCCCCACAGTGAGTTGGACCCATCTAGTTTTTAGCCTGCGCCCTCCTGGGTTGTAGCTCTTGGAGGGGACGGGAGACCCTCAAGTTGAGTTAGTTTTGGCCTTTGTTTTCGGGGGTTTCTCTTTTGCCCTTGTCTTGGTTGATTAGTTCCTCTATTAGGTTTGTGAGAGCTCAGATCTTCATGGTTTTCGTTATTGGCGTGTGCTCCAGGTTTTTACCTTTTTGTGCCTCGATTCGATAGTTGCCGTTGATCCGTTAATCCCCTTGATTCGCTTTAGGCCTTTATCCTCTTCTCTTTTTGGTTGCTTGAGTTGCTAGGTGTTTCCCTCTTTACTATTAAGGAGGGTCTCATGACGGCGCCCCTTGCAGGAGGTGCTGAGGAGGGCGCCGGGGCATGTTCGTGTTTTCTTTTTCGGGGGGGCCCCCCTCTTTTCGTGCGTTAGTTCCTGGAGGGGGTTCGTTCCTGTTTCGTCCCCCCCCGATTTTAGCCGTTCCTTTCTTCCGGCTGTCCTGCCGTCTCTAGGTCCCCCCCTTCTCCCCAAACCCCTGCGAGTGCGGCGGAACCACCCGCCCGGTTTTCCCCAAAGATGGATTGTGTTGTTTTTGTTCTGTTCTGATTTCTTCTCTTTTTTTATAGTTTGGACAAAGTTTTTTGTCTTGTGTTTTGCCCTTTTTTTGGTCTTGACTTTCTCTTCCTTTTCCCACCATGGGATTCGCCCACTTTCTTGGACCCTCCCCCCTCCCCCCCCTTCCATCTGGACCCTCTGCACGCCGCATTTGCTGTTTTTCACTTTTTTTGCGGTCTTTGTCGACTTCATCCCCCGACCCCCCCGCCAGGCTGTTTTGACCAATACCCCCGCAATTTTCTTCCCCCCCCTCCCTTGTCGTTGGCCATGTTATTCGTCCATTAGTTTGTGTTGTCAAGGCGCCCCAGCGCTCGCATTCGTCTGAATCCCCCCGAAAATTCCCCACCTCTTCCCTCTTTACCAAAAGGATGAGCTCGGCCTTGCCCGTTTTTTTTTTTCCCCCTGGCCCACTTCCTCCCATGAGGAGTGGCCTAGTCACCTCGACCTTTTTTGTTCAAGTAGTTTTTGGAATGCGCAGCCGAATTTTTTCCTCGCATGCCGAACCGCCTTTTTCCCCCCGACCCGACGGTGCCACCTTTTGTGTTTTTGCCAAGAGTTAGGGCAGTCCCCCCTCCCTTTCCCTTAGTATCTTTTTTTTTGGGTCTTTCCTTCTTACAGATTTGTGGTAAATGCCGCTTCCCTAAGTGGTCTGAGGCACTTTCCGACTTCTCCTTTCCCTTCTTGTTTTCCATTTTTGTGTCCGTTCTCTGTTCCTTCTTTCTTTTTTCTTAGTCGTTTGAGGTGAGTTGGGGTCTTGGGGAGGCAATTTTTTCTTTACCCCCCTCATTTTGGTCTTTCTTTTTTTTGGGGCCTTTTTTTGTTTATAACCGGCAAACCAACGGTTAAGTCCCCCCTTTTTTTTTTAAACGCCAACGCTGTAGCTCTTCTCCGCTTCATCCTTTCTCCTTGTCATGACGTCCAAATCCCCCCCTGAGTGTCTTTCCCCACTCCTCGCGGGAGTGCAACACCCAAAACCCCCGCTCCCCCTCTTTTTTTTGCTGACTCGGGCCGGCCACACCCCTTCTTTCCCCTTTTTGCCTGAAACCCTGGCCCTTTCATTCCATAGGAAGACAAAAGCCGCCAACATTTTTGTTGCAGTGGTGAGGCCTCTACCTGGTTTTCCCTTCCCCCCTTTGCAACCTGGGGACACAGCTTTCGTTCTTTTTTGTGGTTTTGTGCGTCCGAGAGGAACCCACGGCATGCATTTCGGCCTGTCGTTACGGTATAGTCCCGATCTCTTCTTCTCTCCCCTTTGTTTTTTTTTTATACATTATATTGATCGTCTTCATACCTCCTCCTCGCCCTTGCCACAATTTTGGGGTCACGCTCGGGTGACCCCCCAAAAAAAACCGGTTCTTCCCCCCCGGCCCTTTTTCCATTGGCCACATCTTTTCTCCCCCCTTCGTTCTTTTTTGTGCTCCCCCAACGGCCAAAACCTTTGCTTTTATCGATTCTTCCCTTTTCGGCCCCCCCCAGCCTTTCTATTTGTAAGTTTGTGGGCGGCCCCGAGAAAACTTTATTTGGCTCTTTTTGGTTTCCCTCAGGCATTTGCTGCTCCCCGTGGAGAAAAAAAAGATCCATCTTTTTTCCCCCCCTTCAGTTTTATTTTCCTTCTTTTTCATTGTTCCTTTCCAATCGTTGGCCCTGCCACTTTGTTTTCCCCTTTACTTTTTGGCAGGTAGAAAACCCCGTTGGTTTCCCTTTCAGCTATGGATCCGGACCACACCCTCTTTCCCCCTTCCCCAGGCTCCCAACGACTACCCCTGTCCCACTAAGGAGTCTTTTTTTTTCCTTTAACCCCCCATGCCAAAAGAAGTCGAAATCAACAATGCCCAGGTTCCTTCTTTCCTAGTCAACGGTATCTTCGTCCGCTCTTTCCTCCATCCCTTCCCCTCCAGGTTCGAAATCGGTCTGTGATTTCCTCCTCTCCACGGCGTCACCCCTGTCGGCGTTTTAGTCTTTCGTGGTATTGCTCAGCGGGCCTGCCCTTTCCTTCCCTGACACCCTCAAATTTTCCTGTAGTTCCTCCTTTTTTGCTGGTGCCCGAAACACGAATGTGACCCCAGTGCCCGTTTGTTTTTTTCTCTCCTTTTCCATCGTTTGTCCCCCTTCTTCTTTTTTTTTAGCCGTTTGTGTTTCTTTTCTTTTTCCCTTGCTTTTGACTTTCGATTGCCCCCCCCAAGCTTTTAGATACCCATTTTTTTTCTTAATTCCTTGGTCCTGAGTTTTGAGGTCGCGGGGAAAAAATTGTTGACTTGTTTCGTTTGTGTAATACGAACATGTCGTTTTCACTGATTTTTTTTTTTCCTCCTCCCTCCTGCCCCTTCACATCAGCGGACTCGTTTTTGCAAGCGTTCGGATGAAGGCTTTTTTTTGATTACCCCTTTTCAGCCTTTGCGGATACCTTTTCACCCCTGACCCCCTGTCAGAGGCCTCGGGCAAACCCCCTTTGCTAGTCTTCTCCCTTTTTGTTCCCAAAACTTCAGGGTTTTTTTTTTGTCTTTGACCGAAACGCTGATTTATCAGACTTTCCCACCTTCCTTTTTTTTTCAACCCCCTGTGGTTTATGTCTCCTTTTTCGTCTTTTGGCGCAGTCTGGGACAGGCACATCTTCCTTGCCAACTCTATGGGGGTTACTGCCTTCCCTTTACCCCTTTTGCAGGGGGTAAGTACTCCCTACCCCATTTTTTTTTGGTCCCCCGTCACGCCAGGCCCGTGTTAGCCCCCTCCCCCGATTTTTTTTTCCTGCCGGCCAAAGGGGGTCCTTTACCCCCTCCGGTCCTTCATTTCTTAGATTGACACACACTTTTGCCCCTCCCGCAAAGCAATCGTTCATGTCCCGTGCCATATCCTCCGCCCCGTGGCAGTTACGATCCACTTCTTTTTTCCATTTTTCCCTTCAAAGGGTTACGGTGAGTCCCCCCATTCAATCACACTAAGAAGCCCTCTCTCTTCCCCCTTGCCTACCAGGCGGGTTTCTCCACTTCCTTTAAAAATCCTCCCCGTATCCACCCCAACTTCACCCCCCCACCGGAACCCTTCTACCATGCTTCCGTGGCCCTTTTCTCCCCCCCCTTTTTTTTTTTTAGCCCCCCTCGGTATCGCAATATGATGGTTGTTCCCCCAGTGGTTCTTGTTGAGTCCCCTTACCTACGTCTTTTCTTCCTATAATGATTGTGCCCCCCTTTTTCTTGTTGTTCGTTTTTTCCCTTCGACTCCTTTTTTCTTCTCTGGTGATCAAACGTCGACCTCTTTTACCCAAATTCTTCGGTTTGAGGCCGCTTTTTTCTGGTTTTTCTCCTTTCTCTTTGGAGCTTCTTTTGCGCGGGCGAATTCTTTCTGCAGTACCTGAAGCGCTTGTTGATCGGCGCAACGTAGTCTTTTCCCGTTGTCTGTTTGTGCCGGCTGTTCTTTTAGCGCCCCCCCCCCATTGAAAAAAGCGTCTTTCCTTCTTTCTTTCCCCCTCCCTCGATACTCCAGTGCACGCCCTCTTGTGTTCTCCTTTTCCCCACTTCTTCGAGTGTCGCCTTTTTTTTTCAGGGGGTGGCCGGTTACCTTATTTCCCTACGACCGACCCCCCTCTCCTTCCTTCTGGGGGTGACCCTTTCTGCCAGTATTCCCCCCCCCCTTGCTTCCTGCCTCAGCTCGTCGTCCTGCCCGACAGGTCTTCTAAGTGGTGAGCAGAACCAGGTTTTCCTGCGTCTTTTTCTTCCTGTTGCCTTTTCTGAAGCTCATCGGCTTTTCAGGTTTTTACTTCTCCTCCCTTTCTCTGAGGTAGCCCGCAAATATTTTTTTTTTCCCCCCCTTCCCGCCAAAATAAATCGGACCCTATCCCCCCCTGCCCTATTTAGGGTTGTCAGTCCTTTTATTCACAGTATTCGGGGGACCACCCTGCGTTTCCCCCATGTTCCGGAGACCCACAACCGTTTCCTTAGTTACTTTTTGAAATGTTTCGTTTTCCCTTAGTAGTTTGAATCGTGTGATCGTCGGGGCATTTTTTTCAGGCCCTTCTCCCCCCCCCGTCTGTCATCAGGAGGGGTATTTCTGACGGTAGTTTTCTTCTTCCTCCGGTTGACCTTAGTGGCCCGTCTTTCACCTTGCCCTATCCGTTTAAAGTTTTTTGTATCGTCTTGCCTTTTTCAACAGAGTTTGTTCAAAAGTTAACACCTTTCTTTGTCAGCAATTCTTCGTCCCTTTTTTTTTGTTCTTCCCTTCTTTTATTTTGCTTTACCATCCGGGACTTTCCCGTTTTTTTTCCTGGACACTTCGGATTCGTCGAATTGACTTTTGGTTGGAGAAAATATTGTTTCCATTGTAACCACGAACCACCCTGCTTTTTTTTTCCCCCCCTTCCCCCACTTCCCCTCCTTACCCCTCTCCCCCCCCCACAAGGGCTTTTAGTCGCGCTCTTCCCCCCCAATAGCTTTTTTTCCTTTTTCTTCCTCGCATTCAAACCACAGCTTCATCCCTTTTCGTCGCTTCTTCCGTTTAGGGGTTTTGTTTTTTTTTTTTTGGTTAGAGCAGGTTTGGACAGTGTTTCTTTATGGCTTTTTTTACGGGATTGGCCCCATGGTTGTTGCTCTTGATGAGACTCGCGTTTCATCGAGTCTTACCATCCTAGTGAGTTTCATTTTTTTTATTAGGACAGGTTCATTATTTCGATTGTTATCAACCCCTGGCTAGACGACTTCAGCGCACTTTCCGTTCCGTTCCCCCTCGCCGGGCCGTTCGGTTTTTCCCGTTTGCGTTGCGGCTCGGTCAAAACCCGGTTTTTTTCCTTTTTTCATTGTGATCCACCGCCTCACCGCAGTTTTCTTTCTTTTTCTGATCCATCGACTTGGAGGAGGTCCAGTTACACGTTCTTTGGCCCCCCGCCATGAGCGTGGCCCCACCCCCCCTTCCGAGCCTGTTCCCTTTTCCTGCCCCCTCCACCCCCACGTCGCACACGGGTCCAATCGTCTTTGTTCTTCATGGCACCAGCGCTTCCCGCGGCTATTCTCTTTTTTCTTTTGGGCTGCGTTCTGGATCCCTGGTGTTGGCCGCGTCATATTGGTTTTTCCCCCCCCCCGAGGTCAAGGTTCCCAACCCGTTTCTTTTTTCCTTGCGCCGGAGACCCTTTTCTCACGGCAAACAAAGCTTCTTCCCCCCCTACTGCCGAAACCTGCTCCCTTCCCCCCGCTTCCCTACAACCCTTCCGGATTTCTTTTTTCCCTGCAAAACAATAAGAGCCCCTGATCCCTTTCTTCCCCTTAGTCATTTTTGATTCCTCCTGGCGGGGCATCTCCCTCCCGAGTGTGCGCTCTGAAAAAACAGCCGCAGGGATTGGTCTTTTTTGTGACCCCTTTTTCCCCTCCCATCAGTTGAAATTTTCCCGTTCCGTCTGCACCCCCACTCGAGCAGGTCGTCTTGCCGTTCACTTTTTTTCCGGGCCTCCCCCCCCCTTGTCCCGATCCGGTTTAGGGTTCTTTCCTCAGATTTCCTCATGTCCGCGAGAGATCTCTTCACTTTCCTTCCCGTTTTTCTTCTGTGTTTTCTTTTTGTTTTTTTTGAGTCGAGAGCCCTCCTCGTGACGATTTTTGTTTTTCTTTTTGACCCCCCGACACAGGTCTTTTGCGCTGGCGTTTTCCTTTTTTTGCTCCCAACTTACTTCGCCACCAAATCCGCCCCCACCTGGTGCGGCTCTCATTTTTTCCCCCGGGACGCCTTTTTTTTATTTGCACGGGGTCATGCGTGACCCGTTTCCCTCCCCAGATCCTTTCGGCTTTTTCGGCTCCTTTCTCCATATTCTCCGGAGATGGGTTCCCGTGTTTCCTCTCGACCTCCTCTTCTTCCCCTTCCTTTTTTTTTTCGGTACTTTGGGACCATCTTTTTTGTAGTTTTTGCCGTTTTAGGGTGGTTCCGGGTCGTCTTTTTGCTTTCGTTCCTTGAGACACCACTTTTTGTTTGGCCCGTGATTTTCGGACCCCTTCCCCGGCGTGCCGGCTTTTGGGGGCAGTTGTTTCACCCTTGCCCCTCGTAACCCTTTACTTCACCCTGCCTTTGTGATCTGGATCTCCCCCCACCCCGAAACCCACCCTCCCACGAGGTTTCGCTCAGACGGCTGGTTGTTTACCCTTTCTCCACCCAACGATTTTCCCTTTTTTTTTCCTCTCCCTTTTTTTTTTTGGCGTTGAGCCCTGGACTGGCTCACTTCTGATCCACTTGTGTTGGTTTGGCCCCTACCGTGTGGCTGGTTCGTCCCTCTGCCCTTTTTGGTGTTCCGGCCCGTTCGGAGGGGTTATCCAAAGATTACAGGCCCCTAGTGCTGTTTTTGGTTCCCCCTGTAAAGATTGGCCCCAGTTTCGGGCGAGACGCAATCCTTTTTTCTCCCCTCGTTTTTTACTGGCCGGGCGCCTTTTCCCCTTTTTGTTTTTCCCCCTACGGGCGGATTCTTTTTCACCTTGCTCCTCCCCTCCCTTCCCTTTTTCCGAAGGCCCCCCCCCCATAAAAACATCCGTTTTTTTTTCTGACGAGTGAACGTGCCGTGCTTCGCCCTCCTCCTTTTGCCAACTGCCCGTCAAATTCTCCGTTTTTGTCCCTTTTTTCCTTGCTCACCCCGACTTCCAACTTTTTTTTCCCCGCGCCTGTCGTGATGCGGGTTTCTTTCCTTCCGCGTTCGTTGTTTATATCGAGTGTGCTCGCCGCCGCGCAGCCTGGAGCCTTGGGAATTTTTTGTTGGTGAGGTTTTGGTGTGCCCCAGCGCGGCGTGTTGGTGCTTTTTTTTTCCGGCGAAAAACAAAATATTTTTTCATCCAACAAGTCCCACCTCTGGAGACGAGCGATTTTCCTTTTCTCTCTTCCCTTCTTCCTTTCCGGGATTTTCTGTTTTTTTCCCTTTTTTTCCACCAGGGTTGATTTTCACTATACACACTTTTCACTTCCCTCGAGAGCGGTTCTTCTTTGCCAGGCCGCAGCTTTCGGCTGTCCCCTTTTTTCCAACACTTGTTGATCCCGATCCCTTTTACGGTGTCCATTTTTTTGCGTCTCCTAAGGTTCCCGGTTTCGCCCCCCTTTCATAAATTCGTGTCTGCCCTTTTTTAATTCAGGTACATAACAAATCCAGCATCCTTTCATTCCTTTTTTCTGCATGGAATGACACTAACCCCGATATTCCCCTCTGGGAAACTACTGACAGCGCCCACCCCCTCCATCTTTTTTCCCGAGGGTGATCTGTTTCTCTTTTTTTTGTTCCCAAGATTATGTTTTACCCAGATTGTCCCGCTAGATGCGTCCCTTTCTCCTTTGTCGTTTGAGGCTATTATTTGTTTTGGTCCCCTTTTGTCGGATCTCGACGACTTGCGCTCTTTCTTCTCCTTGACTCTTTTTCCCCCCCCGTAGATCTCGTTTTGTTGTCCCCCCCCCCCCCTTTCTTGCTGTTTTACATTTTCCGCTGCGGTTTTCCAAGGTCTCTTCGGCGGCGACGATCGTTTTTGACTCATTTTCAGCTGTTCCTCTCCTGGGAAGGTACTTCAGCGACTCCTACTGGCGTTTCGGTCGTAGTCCTACTGTTCAAACAGGGTGCCCCCCCCCCGGCAATTCCCCTTCTTATTTTGACCCGAATTTGTTGCTCCACCCCTTGTTACCTTTAGTATGTCCTTTTTCGGCCGACCCCATTGGCAAAAAGTTTTATTCCGCACGAGACGGCTCAAGTTTCCCCTTTGTGACTCGTGTACCCCGCCACTTTCTGCCTGTGCCCCAAAACCTTGCCCCCCTCCCCTTGCGCATCAAGCTTTTTTTTTTTATTCCTGTCGACGACATTTTTGTTTTTTTTCCCCAAGCATTTTTTTTCGAGCCCAATACTGCGATCTTCCCCCCCTAAAAGCGGGTACTCTCCTTCGTTTCCCGTCGCATTGAGCCTCCCTTATACGGCTTTTGTTTTCCCTTCCTGTGACTTTTTTTTTTTGAACGCCAGTGCCCCCTTTTCCCCTTCTTTATCTTCGTATTGAAACAATGGCCCCTGTCCATTCAGGTGCCCGTTTTTTTTCACCCCCCTTTTCGTGAGCCGAGCCTCTGTTTTTTTTTTTCGACTCTTTGACACGTTTCGCAGGCCGGAATCTTCAAAGTCGTTTGCCGGGGTGGTTTGATTTTTTGGGTATCCGGGGGCCGTTTTTTTCTTTTTTAGATTTAGTTCCCCCCGCTGTTTTTTGTCTTATCCTATTCCTGTTGTTTACAGTTGATTTGGAGGGGTTGGTTTCCAATTTGCCGCGTTGGTTTTTTTTCTCTTGGATCGTAATGCCATTTTCGTTTATTTGCAGTTGCCCTTCCAGAGGGGATTGGGTGGTTTTCGACGGTGATGTGTTGGCACCTCTCTTATGACGGCCCTTTTTGCCACGCTTCGGCACGTCCGGTCCGTCCCTTGTGTGTTCTTGACCGGGATATTTGGTTAGAGTTTTTGCTTATGCTTTTACGTTGCGGTTTTGTGTTTCCCCCTCTTGTTCGTTTTCTTTCAGTTCCCTGTCCCCCTTGGTTTTTTTTTTTCCGGCCGTACCCCATCTCATTTTGCAACAGTTGACGGATTTTTTTTGCTGGTCCGCACTTTGCTACTCGGTTGACTCCCCGGAAAACACCTCGTTCGGTCCCCCGTGTACCCCCAAGACACCCGCTGGCACCCAGCTTTGAGTTCATTTTTTGCGATCCTCTCTTTCTTCTTCTTTTTTTTCCCAATTCCCTTGCACCGACAGGTTTTTTTGTTGAGTTTTTTGCTTTTTATTTTTATATGACCTTCTGTAAGGCTTATTAGCAACCCAGCTTACGTGGTTTCTGAAAGTCCGCCCTCCCAAACTTCCCCTGACCGTGCAATTCTTTTCGGCCAGGCGCTGTTGTGTTCTTTGAGCTGGAGTTTCTACTGACCCCACTTCCTTTCCTGTTTTTCGGTTTTACAAAAAAAAAAAAACCCCCCCCCCCACCTCCCCCCTTTTTTTACGGCTCAGGTCTGATTGGCATATGTTCTTTTTCCCTTCCAGAATTTCCTTTTTGTTGCAATCGAACTGACCTTCAGTCTAGGATTTGGGCGATACGAACCCTCTCACAACGTAGTTTTGAACGAGGTAAAGTCTCAGTTCCCACCTTAACGGTTTTTTTCGGTTGCGCTTTTTTCCGCCGATGATGTAGATTGTTTCCCCCCGCGAAATTTAGTATTTTTATTCGATTTTTTGGCATGCGTTTCCCTCCTTTCGTCCGTTAGGGCTCCTCTTTTGTTGTTTCTACTGAAGGCGTGCCCCTTTTTCCAAGTCGTTCTGGGCAGGGACCGCAATAAATTTTTGCTTGCCCTCGTGCTGCTGAGTTTTGCCTGCGGCTCATTTTCCTTTGTTTTAAGAATATACTGCTCTGTCTGCTGGTCTCTGTTTTGCATTTTCCCTCTTCTTCGAAATTCTTTTTTTTTCCAGCTTATTGGTAATTTCTTTTTCTTTGGGTTTCGTAGTATGTTGGTCGCAGTTTTTTTTGCTTCGTGTGTCCCGGAAGCCCATCGTCCTCCCGTCCCCTTGGTTAATTGGGACAGTTAGGTTTACCTCAAAAACCACCTGGTTTTTTCCCCCCCCAAACAAAATTTGTGCCGCCCACTTTGTCACACTTCTGATGCTGCGGACTCACGTGTTCCTATTTGAGTCCCACTAACCTTGCTTGCGCCCCTTTTTTTTTTTTTTTCTTTAGAAATAATTATTTCTGAACCCACAAACATCCCGTCAGACACTAGTGCCGAAACGGGCCTTCCCTCCCGCCCTACCCCCATACCGTCTTGGGGCTGACTGTCAGATATAAATCCCCAGTTCCCCCCCCCTTTCCGGCCCCAGTTGGCAGTTGGTATCTCGAAGGGCGACCCGAAAATGTTTGCCTTGACCATTTTACCCGTTGCTCCCTCTTTGGTTTTTTTGTTGTTGTTACCTGGACCCCACCCCTCTCTTTTTTCGGGCTTGTGCTTTCGAATCCGATCCATTCCCCTCTCCCTCTTGTTTTTTTTTTCTCGAGCTGATCGGTCTTTCATTTTTGAACGCACCTTCCGCCTCCGGTTTTGTGTTCCCCTTCGTTGGTCCCCCCCCAACACCCCGCCGTTTCCGCTGTTTGTTTCCTTTTTTGCCAACGTTCTGTAGTTTACCCTTTTCTTTTGTTCTCACTGTTTCCACCTTTGTGGATTTTCTTCTATGATTTCCCCTCTTGCCCCCCCTCCCGTGATACTTGTTTTTTAAACTTTCTGGTTCCCTTAGTCCATACCCCCTTTGTTTTTCCACCCGGACTTTTTCCCCCCTCCCCCCCCCTTTTCTGCCCGGAATGTGTGTTCAATTTCTTTTTTATTGCGATTTTTTCCCCCCAAAACGGGTGCCGCAGTTCGTGGTGGACAGTTAGGTTAACGAGGAAGGATCCACTTTCTTCCCGAGTTTTTTTGGTTAGTTGTTTTTTTTTTTTGGTTTCGACCCCATTTTTGACCGGGCCCGTGGTTGCCGGTATTTGACCAAATCCGCCAGTGGTTTTTTTGGTAACCTCTGGTTTTTCCCCCCCACTGGTACCCCTGACCTCATGTCTCTGACCACCCCCTCCCTTGCTCACAACACCCTCCTTTTTCGTCCCATCTTACAGGAAGAATTCCTCGCCCTGTTTTAACTCCACCCAAAATGTCTTTCTTCAGTTTCATCATGCCTCCCACCTTCTGACACGGTTAATACCAGGCTTATTTAATCTTTCCACGGTCGCCCGGTGAGCTGTCGCTAGAAACTGTGTCGATCGTCCCGCGAGTTGTTGATCTTCGGCACAGCTTTACACATTATAGAGAAGTTAGGTGGCGCAAATCTCGATGGTCTCGGCCTCCCTTTGTCTCTCGCTTTCAATTTATACCGTCCTTTGGACACTTTCAAGCATTTTTGTTTAGGAAGCAGCGGTTGTGAGGGGCCCCGCCGGTGCACGTTCCCTGGTCAAGTTTCCTTTTTTTTCTCCGGTACCTGACAAATTCCATGAAAAAACGACGACATTTCGTTGTTGTTTTTTTTGCCCCCCGTTCTATCCTTCGCTTCGACACCTTGGACCCCGGAAGTGTCGCCGAGTTGGAATATTGACCCCCTTCGTCCCCCCACTAGTGTCGAGTTTTCCCGTTTTTTTTTCCTCCTCCCCTGGTCGAGGCTACTGTCTTGTGCCAAACCACCGATTCTGGACCCCCAGTTTCACATTGACGATTTGTTAAGGGGATGATCTTTTGATCTTACTGACCCCCTCCGTCGGGAAAATACCCGGGATTCGTTGGGAGGGGGTTTTATCCCTAGGACATGGCCCCCCCCTTGGCTCGCCGCCCAATCCCTGGATACTTGATGGTGCGGACTGAAACAGAATTGAGCCCTACGCCGGGAACCCTCCGCGTAACCTTTTGGGGTTCGCTGTCCAGTGCGTTTTGGCATTCGTCGTATTTCTTGTTTTTCGTCGGTGTCCCCGGTTCACAGACTTGCGTTGCGAATACCCATTTTGCAGTTACCTGCAAAAGTTTCGTTTTCCTTCTGAACACCCCGTCCCTGACCCCCCCTCTTCGTCCGCCTTTTTCTTGTTCCCAACTCAGGTACCGGCAATTTTTCGTTTGATTTGCTCTCAGACCACATCGGCCTCCTCTTTTTTTTTTTTTTTGGTGTACCATCGTGGGATGGGAGTGTTTTCCCGCGAACCTTCGCTGTTGAGGCGGCCTCAGTTTATGGTGTGTTTTTTTTTTTTCCCCAGGCCCATTGCCAATACTTTCTGCTGGCATATTTTTTTTACGGGACCGGGAAAGTTTCTTTTTTTGTTTTCCCGTTTGACGCCCTTCTTACATCCTTTTTTTACCCCTCAAGCCACTAGTTGCAATGGCCGTCCCTCCCCCGCCAGGTCCGCCCCGGTTTCGCCCACCTTGGCTCCGTTGTCGAGAAGCACTCCTTTTACTCGCTTCAGTTTTCAACCAACCCGTCTTTTGACAACCGAGCCCCTCCCCCAGTGCTTCATTGCCACCGGCCCCACCCCCCCTTCCGTTAAAGGGTTTGGTCACTCTGATTTAAGCGTTGTACCCAACCTTTCGTTCCGTGCACCCTTACCCCTTCTTTTTTCCCCCTTCACAATCAACCCACGGTCAAACCATTTGCTTTCTTTTGTCCAGGCCTCCCCAAGGGCGTTTTTTTTGTGAACTACACTATACCCCCTTTGTGCCCCGCTCCTAAACAAAATCACCACCCCCCTTCACACTGACGTCTAGCCGGGACCGTTCCCAAGGTATTTTTTACAACAATGGCTTTTTCTCTGGTCTCTACGTTTTGGTTGGTCAACTGTTGGGTGTGAGGTTGGGCGCCTAAAGGACTTTAGACTTTATACTCCTATCTTTCATGTGGGAGGCGTTTTTTTTTTCCCCCCGGGTGGTTGGCGTACCCGTTCTTTTCCATCGAGAGGCTTTCTTTTCTTTTTTGTTCCCCCCCGTTTCGGTCCTACACTTGTCCTGTGGTGTTCTTTTGCCTCACTTTTTTCTCGTTCTTTGTCTTTTTTATTCGCCGGCTTGAGTGCCTGATGTTTCCTTGCCGCCCCATTTGTACTTTTTCTTAGGTGCATATAATGCAGCTGGGTTTTTTCCTGCGAAAGTTACTCCATTTTGTCCACCCAGGCATAGCCCTGTCCTTTTACTCTGTCCACAACTTGTAAACCGCCAGCGTATCGCCCTGACGTCCTTGCATGTTCTTTTTTCGCCTCTTTAAGGAAACCCCAGAACGTTTTTCCTCGTGGTTGGCATATTCAACTTTCCCTCAAGATAATTTTTTCTTTCCATGGTGGGTAACAGGTTCTCCCCCATCGGTTGAGGACCACCCATTACTTTCTTTTCTTCACCAATGGACCACACACTGCTCTGTTTGAGGTTGCGCGCCCCCTTGGACTTTCTTTACTGCCGGTAGTCCAGATTTTCCTTTTTTTCCCCGTGTTGCCCCCCATGGGATAGATACAGTCCCCGTGGCGAGACAGTTTTTTGCCTTGCCCAGGTTTCCCCAGCCCAAAGCCTTGAAGGCATGCTTTTTTCTTTTCCTCCCGCTAAATAACAAGTTTTTTTTTACAGAGAGCATCTTTATTTTTTCCGCAAACCCCCCAATCGGTCGGTGCAACCTTACACACAACCCTAACTTTCCGACTCCCCCCCATTCTTTCTTTTGCTTTTTCGAATAGAATCCCCCTTTCATCTCCATCATTACCATCTCCTTTTTGTGTGTAAACCGATAGTTTCTCCCCTTGACTGCCGAAACCCCCTTTTCCTGCTTTTTCCCTGGAAAATGGGAGTTGGCGTCCTTAGTTTCCCTGTTTTCAGGCTCTTCGATAGCTGAAGTGGTCTGTCCCCCCATGGGGTGAAAACAACAGTTTCGTCAGAGTCTTTATTTTATGAGGGTGTTTTCCTTTTTTCCCTTTATTGCGACGCCACCCCTTTTTGCTTTCTCACCTCAGTTATTCAGGTGTTTTGTTTCAATTTTATGCCCTGGTTCACAGAGTTTTTTCCCCCCCCCCATGTGTAACCCCCCCTTTTCTTCCTTCTGCCCAACCTATGCGTTTCCTTGTTTGTGTCTTGCCCCCAACCTTTTGGTCCCCTTTCCCTCCTCCGTTATTAAATCAATAAACCCTTCCCTTGGAAGAAATTCGTTCGCTCTTTATTTTGCTTTTGGTGTGAACCATCTTTTTTTTCGCCCCTGAAACCCCACGTGTCACCACCCCATTGCCTGTTGCACCCGAACCCCCGGAAGCCGGCTTAATTCCCTTAGGTTTCGTGTACAAACTAGCTTTTTTATCATCATGCTATATCAAACACGCATCTTCGTCTTTTTTATGCTTGATTTCCGTCTTTTGACGAAGACTTGGCGTTTTTTTGGTTTTCCAAGGATTTTTTTCGGGGATTTTACATGGTCGATCATTCTAGTTCTCCATTTTTTCCGAGGGACCCCCTTTCCCAGTCAGGCGTGTGTTTTTACATTTTTTTTATTACTTTTTGTTCCGTTAGGCGGCTCTTTGGATGAAAAGTTGTCCTGAGGCTCGAGCACGTCCCCTTTCGCTGGGGCCGGTTCCCCCTTTCAGTACAGGCGTGGGTGGGTCTTTTTTCTCTTATCGTACAGCTTTTGTTTTTTTTTCCTTTCCATCACCGCAACTCCCCTCCCCCTTGTCGATCGTGAATATTGTTCTCGCCACACTCAAGGGGCGGGCCCCTTTTCCCTTCTTTGGGGAGGGACCATGCCCCCCCCACGTTAAGTCCGGGGGCCACACCTTTCCCCCCTCCTCCCTTATTGCAAGTCCTTTTTCCCAACAGCCAACCACCCATTTGCGCCCCCCTTTGGGAATTTCACACGTTTGTTTCTCCTGGCCACCCCTTCCCCTCTTCTTTGTCGGCACCTGTTGTCGACTGTTTTCTTTTGGATAGTCGTGAGGACTCTTCCCCCCCTGTGCGGCGCGTCCAGATGTTCATCGGGCAATGTTCTTCCCCCCCCCTTTTTCAACTCGCCGGTCCGGGCTGAGAGCTGCAACTTGCCCCCACACCCACCCCTTCTTTTCCCATTAACGTGAAGTTGCCTTCACCCAGCAACCACTTCCCTTTCCCCCCTCCCCCCCGAAACCCGCCTCATGGGCGCTGTTCCTTCAACTTTAATTACCCCCCTCTTTTGCTCCTAAGTGACGCTTCCCGGATTTTTCGGCCTGGACGATCCCTACCTCGATTATACCTTTGATGTTTCTGTCGCGTCTCCCCTAAAAAAAACCCTCCCTGTGCCTTGGAGGCTTTTTTTTTTTCCGGACCACCTGTCCCCCTCCCTTCCGGACAAGTGCCCCTTTTATCGGCCAACCATTTTCCCCTGCAAGTTGTCTGTTTGGCCCTTTTTTTCCCGGTTTGTCTGACTTCCTTGTCCCGGTCTCCTCTGTTTCGTCCTGGGGATTTTCGTTCGAATGAGACGACACATAAGGGTTGCCAGCGATTGT
>Ga0179591_1323524_pt1 | contig 17143 bp, 22 predicted proteins | sample CZOMad2_1_08_16f_FD_182891 | JGI IMG/M metagenome (GOLD analysis project Ga0179591, IMG submission 182891) | Vadose zone soil fungal communities from Angelo Coast Range Reserve, California, USA - CZOMad2_1_08_16fungal (PacBio error correction) | ecosystem: Environmental > Terrestrial > Soil >... | reverse complement strand
TTCATCAGAGCTTATATAGAACGTCCGGAACCGAGGTACTTGACCTCCTGGCCTTTCCCCCACCCGCGACCTGCTGCGCCCGCCTTTACATGGAAATGTCCGCAGCATCCGGAACGGGAATTGCTTTTCGAGAGGGGAGCGTCTCTTCTCTCATTCTTTTCCGTATGTTCCCCCTCTCCCCCCCTGGCAGATTTTTCCTGATTTGGAACCCTTGTTTCCCCCTCGATTTTGAAGGGTTTAGCAGACGCGCGCCTATTTTTGTGATCCGCAACAATCGTCTACCTTTCTACGTCCCTCTTTATAGTTTTTTTGCATCCTAACGGCCCTTCTTTTCTTCTTTGCCTTGATCTTTTCTTCCTGTTCCGGACCGGGTTAATTTTTTGAAGAGATGCCGCAAGGGACACAATCTGGTGGGCACTTTCAGAGCCCACAACAAGTTTCCCCGGTATTCCGTATTTCCTTCCTTGACTGTTTACCTTTCCCTTGCCTCTTTAAGAGTTCCCTGCCCCCCGTAAACCCCTAGGAAGAGAAGGAGATGGATGACGCTTTCGCCCGATTTGCCTTCTGAGGTCTCTCCCGGTGAAGTTCTTGGACATAGATTTTTTTGCGGTGAATTCCTTATGGGGATGCAGATAAGTTCCCTCTGTGTTCATATTTGGCGCCTTGCCCTTTGTAGTTTCTCCTCTATTCTGCGTTTTTTATTTTCCCCATGTCTTGAATCGGTGCATGACAGCGGCATTGTTTTGTCATACATGGCAACATCCGCAAGGATTTAGCTTTTCGAAGGTTACGCTTTTTGGCGGCTCCATTTTCCGTTTTGGCGAGACAATTCCCCAAGCCACTTCTTTGGGGAGGGCTTGTGCGGTTTTTTCTTTCCCTCTATGCCTCCCAGGTCCTCCCCCCCCCCCCCTGGCTTTTCCAGATACGCCAAGCCCAATAAGCTTTTCAGAGTTTCCCTGAGAAGGGCAACTGAATCGTTTTCCCTGACTTGTCCCCCTCATTCCTGTTTGCCGGTTACACTTTTTTCTCTTAAATCCCGGCTTCCGCATTATGACGTCTGATGTTTGGTTTTGGTTTGTTTTTCTTGTTTTGGCCTCTTGACGTCCTCTTTTTGGCTTCCCCCTCGTGTCTCTGAAGGTGACCATTGACTACCTTCCTCCCGAGCAGTGCTTGGCCGGAGCGTGACGCCCTTTCCCCGTTTCTGCGTCCTTTTTTTCCCCCCCTTATTCTTCTTTCCTCCTCTCGCACCTGCAGTCGACCGGCATCATTAAAGTCAGGAGCGTCTTGAACAAGTGCTGCCCCCCCCCTTCGTTCCAGTCTATCCCTTCCGGTCCGTTTGTAGGGAGTATTCCTTCGCCCGGCCTAGGGACGGACTTTATCTCCTTCTGCGAACCCCTTCCTACCCCCTTCTATCCTTTCCCTTTCGTCTTTTCGAGTAGGGAGGGTCTGGGAGAGTCGCGACCCGAAAAATAGTTGCTCTTTGATTTTTCGCCCGGTGCCCCCCTTCCTCGGACGTTTTCCTGGTTGAAAACCCTGCTTCTGAATCTGGCAGACGAGCCGGTCCTTCTGCTACATAACCATTTTTTTGAGGCTTTTTTTTCGTTTTCGCCTTGCGCCCTTCTCTTTCAGAAATACACCTGTTCCCCGAAGATATAAACCTTCGATGTATACGGATAATGCTCTCGGCTTAGAAGTTGGCACGACGACTCCTTCCTGGTGCTTTTTTCCGGGGCTTTTCCCCCTTCCTTTGGAGGAGACTGGCCTTTTGTTCAACCCAAGGCAGCTGGAAGACCGAGGTACTTATGTTGATCGACTCGAAGCGATCCGTTTTGCACTTCTGGACTCCCTTAGACTTTCAGGTGGTCGGGATTTGGATGAAGTCGGGCACCATATTGCCTCTGCTCTCGCTATGATGCGCGGTCTTTTTCTCCAGGGAGGCTTTGTTCCCCCTGGCCCCTTCTGAAATTGAAAGTGAAGGGGTTGATTCGCTGGTTTAATCATCGGCGGGCTTTTTGATTCCCTTCTTTTGCCCCCACTGCTGCTTCCCTGACTTTCCGAGTTTTTTCCTTCGTAGTCTGACGCGCAGAACCCGCGCCATTGTCGAAAAGATGATACTCGAGTTTTTTCTCCGCGGGGTTTTCTGACGCGTCCCTTTTTGAAAGAGGACCCTCTTCTGGTTTTTTACGGTTCCCTTTCCCGCCTCTCGAAGAGCCCGTCAATCTCGACGTATGAAACAGCACATAGACGGGGTGATCGTCAGACACACCTCGGCACACGTCCGGTGCCTCGCTTTTTTTCCGGGGATTTTTCCAATTCCTCCCCTTCAGTAGTTTTTCCTTCAGATCAGACCGAGTGCCGTATAGAGCCTTCTGTCGCGGATACCTGCGTCTTCGGGCATTCGTCCCTCTCTCGAGGAACTTTCTTGTGCTCACACCCTCCCCATAACTCCGGTATTTATCTCTCCTCTTTCTCGCCGGGATGACATGACCCTATCTCCCGACGAATCTTCGGCTAATTCGAATCGTGTCTTTCTTTCTCGCGATTATAGGCGCGAGGACGGCACGTTTCTCCTAATTGCATGTCTTTTCCGACCATTTTTTTTTTTTTTCTCTTGGAGACCCCCCCACTCTCTTCTCCTTTATGGAAAGGTTTTTCCCTTCCGATTGGTCCCTATCGGATAACAGACGTGTTATATGAAGTCGAGATGGATTCTACTTCGTCGACAGTTTTTGTTTTTTTTTTTTTTTCCCCCCACGTCACCCCTTCTGAGATTTTGTACTTTCCGGAGCAGTGAAACAGCGGCGACTTTCTTCTGAATAAGCTTTTGTCGCTGGCGGCGGTTCTGCTTATCTTTTTGATTTTTCTCGTTCGTTTTTTCTCATTTTTCCCTCAGAGGTCCCTTCGAACGGACCATGATCGGCGGGTACAGCTGACAGCTGCCGGAAGGAAATTCTGGCCCGCGCAGCCCCTAGACTCCTCTTCGCACCTTGAGTTTTCCTTCCCTGAGATTTTTTCCGCTTTCTCACCGAAATTACTTCCGTTCTTTTCCCGCTCAGGTGAGGCATAAGTCGCGGCGCTCGGCTCCCTCGACGATCAGTCTTTCTGCCCCCCGATTCCCGTATTCCCTTCGCTAATTTCCCCGCTCTCTTGTTAAAAATTCGATCCTTGGACCTCCCAATCCCTCGGGCAGAGTAGTGAAATCGTTCGCAAGTTATCCCATTGCCTTCTACTCCCCCATCTTTCTCGATCCTCTTTCCCTCCGCCTTTCAGGCTACATCTCTTTTTTCAAAGGACCCTCTAGATCAAGAAAGCACGCCGACAGGTAAGATAGGCAGGAGCGTAGGCGAATTGAGCTCCCCAATCGTCCAATTTCCCCCCTCTCTTTTAGTCTCCAGCGTCCTCCCCCTAGAAGGATCTTCACGGGTTGAATGGAGAGACTCCAGCGCCCCCCACCCCGCAGCCTGTGGCGCCCGTTGTCCTAGTTTTTTTCCCCCCCTTTCTTTTTTTAGCCTCTATAGTCTCCTTACTTCCTTTTTTTGAGAGAGTCTTTTTTTTCGACGGTGCTTGATGAATGAACGATCCCCCCCCCCGATGGTTACGTCGATCCGCATTTTTGTCCCTTCTGTGACCCTTCCTTAGCTCCGCCCCCTTTCTGATGAATAGTTGAGTTGAGTTTTCAGCCTCGAATTCCAGGTTCCGAGAGCGCGCGACGCGGCGTGCAGCCCCGTCTCCCTTACGCTCCCTTGTGGATGCCTCCCCCTGGCTCCTTGATTGTATCTCCCTTCATTTCTCGGTAGTCCCGGCTCTGCCGGTAACAAGCCTAGAACTGTCTCAGCAGATTCGGAATAAGTCTCTGCTATTCCCTTGGGTTTCGTCCTTTTTTCCTTCCTTTCCCCGTTGACGTAGACTTCGCCTTGAACAACGCTGACTACTGATGGGTCTCGGCTTTTTTTTCCGGTTTTTTGTATTCTCTGTCAGTTCCGGAACCAGCCCGCCAACAATAGCCCGCCCGCCCACTTTTTATGGTACTAACCCCCCTGTTCCCTCCTCTTTTTTGTTCCCCCCTATAAATTCTCCCTTGGCGTCAGCGGCGAGCGTCCGCTGCGAGCCTGCATCGGCAACGTTCGATTTCTTGCGGGTTGCCCAATTCTATCCCTCTTCTCCCTTCCATGATCCAACCCCCCACACGGCAGCAGCCTCGCCGACGGGCCGAAACGCCGGGGCAACCTTTCTCCCCCCCGCGTAACCACACCTCTCTTCGACCCTCCCCCGTTTTCCCCCCCCCCCGGAAATGCCTCTCCCCGCCTCTCTCTTTCCTGAGCCGTCACCACGTGAACCACGGTCATCAGATGCCATTCGCCCTGTATGATCGACAGCGTTTCGCATCTCCCGTTAGTCTTCCCCTTTTTTTTGTTCTTTTAGCATGAGTAGGAGGTCCAGTGAGGCTTCCCGGAACCTCTACCGGTCCTTGTATATTTTCCGTTCCTTGTGTTTTTTTTCTTTTTTCCCTTCCGATCAACGGACTTTCCCCTCCCCTCTTAATAGCACTCTCGGCACCGGCAGCCCAAGCTGCGCGTTGGATGTTAGCGCCGGGGCGAATCCTCTTCGTTTCCTTCCATTTTTTAGGTTCTGCTGCTTTTTCCCATCGGTCTCCCTTCCACCCTTTCTTCGGGAACTCTTCCAAAGAGTATGTTGGCATCTAGCAGTCGACACTCGTTATCCCGAGAAGAACGCTTCTTCCCTCGGCGACTCAACCTGATTCCTTTCTCCTTTTCAACGGTTCCTCTAAGGCTTCTTCGTCGCGGGTGTTGTCAAGTCAGCCTCGGGACAGTCCCTTGGTTTGGGTACAGGCTGATCCTCTCCAGTAAACCAAAAGGCCTTATTGCCCGAGGACCGAGCGGGAAGAAGCTCCTTTGTCGCCGCGATTCCCATGTGGGTTTTCAGTTCCCCATCCCCCTCCCGGAGTTCTTTTTCAATCTTTTTCCTTCTGAGTCGCGGGTTTGCTGGTATCTGTTCGCTTTGAAAAACGACAAGGTGAAAGCTCCCCCCAGAAATTTGTAGTTACCCCCTAGTCGTACCCCCCCCCCTTTTCTCCGAATCTTTGGTTTTTTCCTCCCCTTCGAGTCGAGGATGTTCATAGAGCGCAGACCAGTAGACCACGAACCGATTCATTCTCGGTGCCTTTTCTCACTTAACCGTTTTCCCCCCTCTTTTCTTTTCTCGGCGCATTCACGTGGGCCCTGAAGGTACCCTCTTCCCGGAACGGGTTTGTAAGCGTTAGACGAGGGGAGGAGAGCTTCCTGGCTTTCTGTCTTTCCTGCGTCCCTACGAGAAGCTGCCCTTGCCCGCGACTGGGAAGGGTTTCTGCGACGCTTCGCGTTTTGCCCGCAGCAGACTTTTCTAAGCGAGTCTCCCAGATTTCTTGATCCCCCTCACCCCTTCTTTTTTCCGGTGCCGGGTCGTGACCGGCGAGTTGATGGACCGGGTTCATTCCGTGTATGTGTTATACCTTGGTTTTCAATCCGGCGTGGCCTTTCCAGCCCCACTAACCTCTTTTCCCCCCTCCTTGTCTTTTCCCCCCCCTCCCCCCTTGCTCTTTTCCCCCCCCCCCCGTGGCAATGTCTCACGCGTTAATTTCTTTCTGAGTTAGTCGATTCCACCCTCCCCCGCCACACCCCCACACAGCCAACCTAACGCCCCGACTGTTTTGGCCACCCCGACCCTTTCTCGATACTCCTCTCCTCTCTCCGTCTTTAAGCTGCTCCTCCTCGCAGCCCGGTGAAGTATAGCGTCCCGGCTGAGTACCTCGATTCTTGGTGTGCTCTTAATTCTTCCTTCGATATTTTACCCCCTCTCTTTTAAGTCATGGCACCTTGACACAGCTTTTTCTTTTATAGCGTTTTCGGCATGCATGGCCGATTGTGGGTTTCCCCCTTCTTTCTTCGGCTTCCTTTTTTCTTTTGTTACCCCTGCAACCGTGCTCCTTTTTCTGTAGTTTGTGCCCCGCTCGATTCGCCTCGTGCCCCAGATGTGGCGGGGCGTACGGGACAACAATCGTGAAATGGATTTTTTCCCAGTTGCCCCCCCTAAGTTTTAAGTCGCAAGTTGCCTGGTTCTGTTGCCGTACCGACTGCCGGCCTCCACTTGTATCCCTTTTGCCTGAGCGCTCCTCTCTCCCGCCCTTTTTCGGCGTTTTTCTTCGAATACCCCAATCCCACCCTACGCCTCGTCACCGAACCTGGCAACCCAACTCGCCGCGATGGACCCCCGGCAATCTTTTTGTCCCCCCTCCACGATTTTTCCTTCCCACACCCCCCCCAATTTCACTTACCCCCGACTACGCCCTTTAATCACCCTCCACCCCAAACAGTACCACTTCCACCCCAAAGAGCAAGCACACTTACAACACCGCCTACCTCGTCTTGAGGCCCGCACCCCCCCCATGAGGCTGCCTGTGACCATTGCGACCAAGCCGAGTTTCCCCCTGATCCCCTCCTTCCGTTTTCCCTGCTCGGCTTTATGCTTTTAACCTCCCCGTTAAACGCGATTTTCGGCTTGGATCTCGCTTGACCTTCGCCCTTTTTTTTTCCCCCCCCACCCCACCGGCTCCCTCACTTCCCAAGTTCCGTCGTTACCCCCTTTTTTTTGGTCGTGGCCCTACTTACGGCATGTGTTAGTAACTCAGGCACGACCCTGACGTCACCTACTATCATCTTCGTGCCCCTCTGTCCGCCTGATTCTTTGTACTTCCCCTCTCTTTCGCACCTCCCTCGTGGATTCTTTTCTCTGGGTTTTTTGTCCGGCTGCGTTAGTCCAATCTCGATGTGCAAGCCACAGTTTCCTACCCAGATCCCCCCGTCCACCCAGACGGACCCCTCCCCCTCCCTTTTAGATTTTCCGGTTTGTTCGATTTCTTCCCCCTTTTCCGGCGGGCAAGATTCAGACCGCTCCTTCTCCTTGTGCCGACGAGCCCCTAGAACCTTGATCCCGGTCTTCTTTTCTTTCTGTGATCGAGTTCTTTATGGTGTTGTTATTCGGTGGTCGCTCTCGAGATCATAGGCGAACGGCATATTAGCTCCCTTTCGATTATGTCCTCTTTTTCGGGCTTTTTTTCCACGTCTCCTCATTTTAATTTGGTCTTTTTCTTGTTTTTACTTTGACCTTGACATTTCCGTGGATTTTTCTTACTTCACATGTTCACTGACTTTCCACTACCCGCGTTCTTTTTTTTTTTCCTCGCCGGTTTTCCTTCTCGGAGACCCCTCTTGAACCCGCTTTCGCTGATGGCCCCCCCGGAGCGGTAAACATCTCTGTTTTGTCGTGCCTGACCTTTTCACATATCTTGTTCCTTCTTTTTTCCCCTATTGGGGGCCCCCCCCCCCCCCCCTTTTTTTCTTTTTTGCGATTGATGGTTTCAGCGGGGGCGTGCTGTGTGACTGCGCGAATTGCCCGATTTGCCCACGGGATGTCCTTGTACGGGATCATCTTCTGGGGTGAGACACTTTCACCCCCCCCTTTTGTTTCGACTTCCCCCGCACTAACTTCCGTCTTAGTTCGCAAGAACGTGATTTTGTTTCCCGCATGTAGACACGCTGCATCCATGCGCCGACGTTTGCCTTTTTTTCGACGCAGGTGCCCCTCCTCCTTTGGCCACTTTCGGTCGTTTTTCCTTTTTTCTCCACAGTCACTTTTTTCCGGCTGCGTCTCGGTACGATCTCGAACCGCCCTTCGCGCAGGTACGACCATCGGCACTTCTCCGGTCCCTCCCTCCGAGATTTTTCCCTTTGATCCCCGCCAGTCTCACAGGGTTTCAGTTCCTCCCGGTCAAAGCGGTCGATAAGCCACTTCCCGCGCCCGACGCTGGATCCGTTCGCCCCGGTTTCCCAATTCCTCGTTCTCGGTCAATTTTTCTCTCTCTCTCCTTTTTCTATTTGCGTCTATCTCCCTTTTTCCTTGTACCGATATCTCCTTTTCGGCGAATTCCAGAAGCCGTACGTCTCCTCTTGGCGCGAGGAGGCACTTGCTCCTGGCTGGTCGGGTCTTCGCTTTTCAACATGTTCTTTTTCCCCAATTGCCTTCCCCCTATTACCTCCTTTTCCCACCCTATCGGCGTCTCTCTCTCCACCGTGCCGATGGTCGCCGAGTATCTCCTGCTTTTTCTGTTGAGATGTTTTTTCTCTTCTGTAGTTCTCTGTGGTTTCCCGTAATTCCCCTCCTGCTATGTGGCGTATGTCGCTGGTCGACATTCCGCTGAACCCATTGGCGACGGAGTCCGCTTTTTCCTTTGCGGTCTCTAGACGTTTTCCCGATTTTTTTCCGCCCACAGCGCCCTCGTACACGTTTACCCAGCCCGCGATTCCTACCCCTACAGAACCAGCACGCCCTATTCTCGGCGCTTGCCCTTCACCCCACCTCCCTCTGTCGCGTGCCGCCGCGTCAGCCCTCTCGACCTGTCTCTTGCTTCCATTTTACACACCCTCCGCCTGGTCCCCTTGTGATAAGTCCTCGATCCCCTATTTTGCAGTGCTTTCTCGAATTGAGTGATCTTTCTTCTATTTGTGTGGACATTCGACGATCCATAGCCCCCACGAGTTGCCGGGTCATTACTTCCCTTTCCTGTATCTCCACCTGGTTTTCCCCATATACTCGGTGTTTCAACCTTTGGCAAGCCCACCCTTCGATTTTTGAGCTCCCTGATCAAGCGAATTTGGCCCAACGGCTCCAGAATCAGCCCGCCACCGCCTCAGGGGAGTGCGAGCGCACCTTCTATTTCTTCCCCCCCCTATGCTCGATTCGTGTCCCGGGACCCTCCATCTAGGACCAGCCGATCTACGTCTTCTTGCTCGACCATACCCAAGCAACGTGTCTCCCTTTGCTCGTGTGTCTTGCTTCCGGTCATCATCCCTTTGCCGAGGCTTCCTTTCCTCCTTTCTCTCTGCCCCCCAGCGTCTTCACCCTGACTCCGCCCACCCCTCTATTACGTCCTTTCGTACCTAGTATTTTGCCATCGAACCTTTTTTTCTTGCAGATCAGCGACGTCACCCCCCTTATAGCACATCGCATACGTTCTCCGTCTTTTTTTTTGTGTTTGTTTTGGTGCATTTTTTTATTGATTTTTTTACCCTTTTCTTTTTTTTTTTTTTTTTTTGGTTGTGTTTTTTTTTTTTGTAGCTGTTACATCAGTCCCCTTTTTCCCCGCCCGACCGTTTTGTTTTTCGGTTTTTTTTTTTTACAACAACAATTGTTTGTTTTCGTTGACAAACAGACATTTTTTGTGGTTGGGTGGTTGGTGTTTCCTCCAACGTTTCTGGTTTTGTTTCTTGTCGATAGTCACACCCCTCATTTTTTGTGTGGGGTCTTGCTCTTTTTTTTTCTCTCCCACATCGTCTTTGTGCTTGCTGCCTCCACCCAACCTTTTGTTGTGCTTTTTGTTCTTTTTTTGTTGTTTTTTTTTTGATGGGTTTGGTTTGTGATGGTTATGGTTTTCCCCGTCGAAGACCTACGAGTTTCTTCTGGCACTCGGTTTGGTGGTTTTTATTTCTGGGTGTTTTTTTATTTGAGAGTGGCCCTCACGTGCTTTCTTTATCCCTATTTCGGATCCGGAAATGGGTAACCGCCATATACTCATGTGGTCCCCAGTATTCGGTCGCTTTTCCTCACTTCACCCCCGAAACTTTTTTCACTTCGCTCCTCAGCAGATCGGCCATAAAGTGTCCTTTCCCGATGGCGGGGCCCCGTCATCTCCCCTCTCTGGGTTTTCCTTTTCTCTCTAGGTTAAATTGATCTGACAGGGTGTAGTAGATGGATCTTGTGGACCTGTAGTGTGTCCTTGTTTTTAAGTTCCGAAGCACCAGCTTTTTCCCCCCCGACGACCCTCCTGATTTTCATTTTTCCCAAAATTTTCCCTTTTTCCACAATCAATTGCCAGATTTGTGTTCCTCGACCCGCTGAGGCGAGGCTTTTCGTACGACGTTCTTTTTTTAGCCCTTTTTCCCCTTTTTGCGTTTTGGGCTCCCCCCATAAGAATGCCGTCATTCCAACAGATTCTTTTCCCAGGTGTGGTTCCTCCCCCGCAGCATCGCCCTTGCCCTCACTTTTTTCTCCTTTCTCTGCCCCTTCCCCCAGCAGCTAATATAGCCCCCCATCCGAATCCACAAGCCGCCCCTGATGGCCCCCTTCCTCCCCCCCTTAAGCAACCCCCACACAGAGATCCTCATAAAGCGCTCTTCCGAATACGCCGCCGGTTTGCGGCTTTTCTTCTTTTTGATCTATTTAGGAGCGGCCAGGAAGGTAAAGTCGACAGTACCCGCAACGGTCCCCCTTCCTATCTTTTGGTAGATCTCTCCTGGGACTTTTTCAATTCCCTTCACGCTCTTTAAAGCTTCCTTCCAGTCCCTCGCCGTACACACGGCACCTGTCATGCAGTAGCGTCCTCGGGATGCGCGCGCTAAAAGCTTTTTTCCGGATCTCCTCTTTTTCCCTCCAACTTCCTTCGTTAAACACTGAAACTTGACGGCATTTGATTTAAAAAGCGTTCGGGTTTTTTTTCTCTCATGACGTCGAGAAAACTCTCGCGCCAGGCTTACTTTCTTCTAGGCTTTCTCCAGCCTTTGAACGAGCTTTTTAATGGAACGTTCAGGAGGCAGAGAACTTCTTCCCATCTCATCGTTTGGTGAAGTCGGCACTCCTTAGCCCCTCAAGTTGTTTCTTTTTTTCCTTTTTCATATCTCCTACTCTCCTCCTAGTAGCTCAAACAAAAAGGCCCGATACGTTAGGTTCTGCACGAAGATGGTCGCGGCGACTTCCGCCTTTTTATCCCCCTTTGGGTTTCAGCCCTCCTACCCCCCCCCGGACTCTTTCCCCTCTAAGTTTTGTTAGATGAATCGCCGGGTTCGGGTATCTGGAGAGGATTCTGGTTACAGATCGGCGGCACCCTTTTTTTTTATGTCTGTCCCTTCCGTATGTTTTCCTACTAAATGATTTCCTTGTACGAGTAGCGAGCATCGGACCCGTACTCAACTCCCATCTACGTTCCCCTCTCCAGACCCGAGGACGAGATGACTTTTGGTGCCTCCTTCCCTTGAATGAAGGTCCATCACGCGGTCACGGGCCAGTGCGTCGACCTTTCAGTCTTTTTTTTTCCTTTGGTTATTTTCTTGAAAACGTCTCGACGGTTCCACCCTCCGAGAAGCTTTGAAAATCAAAAGGCCCGCGACATGGGTTTCGACTTTCTTCCCCTCCTTTTCTCCCGTCCCTCCATAGACGATTCTCCCCGGATAGGTCCCCCTAGAGGCATCCCCCCCCTCAAGAACTCACCGGTTGCCGGGATGGACCTCTTTTGTGTACTCCGGGTTTCCCCTAGATCCGGTGCCAATCGTCTTGGGCCACTTGTCAGAGCAAACAATCGTCGAAAAGAGTATCCCCCGTTTCTTGCCTTACTCCTGACTTTGCTTTCTCAAGCCCTCTGTTCCGAACAGCCACAATCGCCGCGGATCTAGGGCGACGACATTGCGATCATCGCTCCATTTTCTTTTTCAGCTTTCTCCTTGAAATGGCCCGCAGGCAATCGAGCGGCTGCGTGGTGGGATTTCCGTTATGCCTATCCCTTTTCTCTGTTCCTGCCGTTTTCCCGGCTTCACCGTACTTTTTCGATCTGCAGTTTGGGATTTGAAGCCCTGGTCATGTAATCCGTGCGCTCCTTAGGCTTTTTTCCAACCCTTAAATCAGCTCCCCTTCTCTAGCCGCTATACGACGGAGCTTCGGCCTGGCGGCGTAAACCCATTCAATGCTTTGCTGTTTTTCAAACCTCCAAAGTATGGTTTCTTATTCGCGTATGGGTCCGTTTTGACGTCCCCTTCTGCCCTTTTTCCCCCTAAAACTGCCCTTTCCTATACCTCCCCTCCCCCAATATTCAGCGTTTCGGAGCTCTAAGAATAGTAAACCGACCTCCCGCCGAAGAGCGCGGATATGACCCTGCCAATCGTTGAACCCCTTTTTTTTTCTCATAGTATTTCCCTGACTGGAGACCCTTTGTTTAAAGGCGACGAAGTGACTCCCCTCTACGCTAATGTGTTCTGCCCGCCATGATGTCCTTCCCCCAACGGCCGAGTCGAGATTTCGCGATAGACCTCACGACGCTAATCCGGTCTCCAGAGCTCTACCTTTCCTGTCCCTTCTCCCTCTTTCCAAGCTGACCCCCCTTGGATCCAGGAGCGCCTTCTGCTCTTAACAAGCTGAGGACCTTTTCTCCTGGGGTGTGGCGATGTCCTCCTTCCCCCCCATCCTTTTTCGCTCCCTTCTTCAGAATCTTCAATGAGATTTCTAAGAGTGAACCAACAACCACTTAACCAAGATCGATAGCCCAGTGATCTAGGCGCCCCTTCTCATGCTTTTCTTTGTATTGTTTTTTCTAACGAATCTCTATTGCTTTGATTCGTACAGTCATGCGGTTTTTACCGACGGTTCAAGTCGGCGACGTTTCAATGCTGGCGACGAAACCCCTAGTGCAGTATTTCCTCGTTTCTTTTTATTCCCCAGTGGCTTCTCCTGTAGACCCGATCCGATATCATAGGCCCCTCTTGTTATATAAAAGTCTATGTTTTCTTAATGTCCGATTAGAATTTTCCCCGTTTTCCCTTCCCTCATCGCCTCTGTTTAAGGAGAAGTTCCCCATTTGACCCTCGTGGAGGAGCTGGTCGGCCTGTTTCAACGTGAAAGGCAGCGGAAGGACGCGGTATAGCTGTTTCCTCTCTCTTGTTTCTTACGGTTTTCCCCTGAGGCCCCCGAGGCTTGCCGCATGTTTTTTCCTTTCGACAGTCGGCTGGCGCCTGTCTGCCTCGCTATTGATGCGCTTTTTGTTGCGCAAGCGTTTTTTCCTTTTTCCTGCCTTCCTTTCTCCGATTGTCCCCCTTCCTTATCATAGGCGGTTCTCCCTTGTCGAGGTGCACCGCTGTCAAGACCACTTCGGCTCCCTCTCCTTTTTCTCTCTTTTTTGGCTTCCCCCCCCCGCCATTCCCTTTTTCCCCACGCCGCAGATTGGTTTTCGACGCTCTTCCCGGCCGGAGGACAAGCCGAGAGCCGGCCCTCCCTTTCCTTTTACTTCCTCCCACGCTCTACGTTCTATATCGAAAACTCACTTCGCCTGGTTGATAAGGCGGGACCATCGGCACCCGGGTATTCCCAGCGGTAGCCGCCGATGTTCTTATTTCTCCCCGGTCCCTTGATCCCCCCCCGTCCCGCCAACTTTACATGTCTTCCACAAAAAAGTGCCGTCACGCGATGACGATTTCTTCTTCGCTATTCGTCAATTCGCCGCTCTCTGGATATCGGTCCTTTCCCTTCGTCCCCCCTTCTTTCTCTACTCTTTTTTCTTCTCTCTCAAGGGCCTACCCCCGAAGAGCTGGTCGACCAGGGAAGTTGCGAATATAAGGGCGCCTCTTCTGCACGCTGTATCCGGTCGGCTAGATCTCCCAACTTTTTCTTGTCTCCCCCCTTTCTTTCATCCTCTTCCTCCCCCCCCCCGCGCGTTTCAATTTTTCCTCTTCTTCGGATAACTTCGGTTTAGAGTCGATGGACTGGCGCCTGAGTCCTGGTCGTCCCCCTCCCCCCGTAACGCCGTCTCCAAAGATATCGTGTTTTGGACTCCCTTTTCTAAAATCCTGACTGAATCTGGGCCTGGTGGTATGTCCTCTATAGTTAGGCTCTTTCACGAGTGCAGCCCTCCAGATGGGGGGAAATAGAAAATGTTCCCCTCCAGCTCTTCTTCCAATTCTCCCTTTCCCCTCCCTTTACAAATTTTCTCTTCGCTCCCCCTCCCCCTGGGGAACCACACGAGCCTTTTTACCGATGCGCCCATCAATAGAGAGGCTCGCAGGCGCGCACGATATTGTTCCGTCCCGATCACTCCCCCGGCTTCCCCCCCTCTCCTTCTCAGACCTCCCCTTGCCCCGAGCCCCCATTGAAGATTTTTCTGCCCCGCCCGATCACATTGCTCTGCAACGCGTATCCAGCTTTCCTTTCCCAGAGGGTCACCAGCGCCGCCCGCTTGTCAACTGACCCTTTCCCTTTTCTCCCTCCAACCTTCTCTTTTCTAGTTTCCCTCTGTACCCATGTCCGTAATCGCGGGTAGAGGCCCACGCCTACTATCATTAGAGACATCTCTTTTTCCTTACCAGATCCCCTCTTCCTCTACGCCTCTTTATCTTCAGGTCTAGAGGTCGGCCATCATCGAGAGAGATCGTGCATAAAGGCCTGACCGTCTCGTAAGGATCCCCGGGACGAGCCGCTGACCCTTCCCTCTTCTTAATTCTTGGAGAATATCGACAAATCTCCCGCAAGCGTGGAGTCGAGGCCTTGTTCTCTCTTTTTTGGTTCCTTTGGTCCTCTAGCTCTTCGAAGGTTCCTATGCGCTCGCGTGATAGGGACGCCCCTGCGGTGATTGCCGGCCGAACACCCCCCCAACGCGGCGCCTTTCGACTTTCTCTTTTCAGCTTTCCCTCTCATCGCGCTCCCTTGTCGACTGCTCGGTTAGAGCTTGAGTAAGGGCATAGATGCCCAGTTCGAGAGCGCGGCGCTTAAGCGGTCCTTTTGCTCCCCCCTCTTCATCCTCGGCTCGTTCTTGTCACGCATAATATTTGCTCCAGACCTAGCCGTTTCTCCCTTTTCCCGTCTTTCCTGTCCCCAGCCCCTCCCCCCACTCCCTCCTCTTTCTGTCAATGAGGCGATTTTTCCCGATTGGACGGGTTTTCATTTCACCGCGGTCTGCGTTCGGAAATTCGTCGCTGCGTAGCCTTTTCCTGAAAAGTCTTTCTCTCACTCTTTTCGTCGCTTCTCCCCTTTCCTGTGTATTTCAGTTGCCCCCAACCCAGGTCACCACCGCCCAGTACCGCGATCCGCACACAGATTTTTTCCTTTGTTGGAACATGGGCGCGACCCTGAAATGCACCTCTTTTTGTCCTTCCCCCCCCCTCCCTTTTTTGCTTTGCTCGGTTTCTCCGCGCTAGAAGCTCGCCAGTCTGCGGTTGCGAAAACCACCCTTTGACGCTCCCTTTTGACTTTACCCCCCGTTGGATTTTCCCACCTAGGCAGCCATCGCCGACGCGTCCGAACAGCGCACCGGCCTGCTCACACAGGCGGTACCCCTCCAAGAGGCTCGAATTCTCGTCCCCCCCCTTCCCCCCCCCCCCCCCCTTTCGTCCGCTCTTGCGAGCCCTCTTTTTTTCCCCCCGGATCTGACATCATCGGCCAGGAGAAGCGCTATGATACGACAGTGGGTTGCCCTCCGCGAGGATCGTGCTTTCTGCTTTTCCGCTTCTTTTTCTCTCCCCTTCTTATGATTTTGAAGTTCCTGTCGTGAAAGGTCTACCGGATTACGATACTTGTTGTTGGCGCTGCCTCCGGGACACCCCGCCCCGGATTTTTTCCGTCCCCCCCCCTCTCCCCTTCCCCCCCCCCCTCAACCCGGCCTCCGTTCCTTCCCCCTTCCCGGAATCTTTCCGTTCTTGCTTATTTATGCTCGGGACGATAAAGCATCCGACCTCGGCTGTTGAGTTACTTTTTCAAACCAACACATCAACTAGAGCGCGTCGCCTAACCCCCCCTAGCGGGCCCCCTTTTCCTTTCACCCTCCTTCCTGGTCTACTGAAATCGTCATCCAAGGACGATAAGATTTTCTAGACGGCTTCCAATCTTTTTTCGTCGTCCAGATCCAATTATTTTTCTGCGGCCCCCCGGAACACTTTTCCCTCCTCAGGCTTTTCAGCTTCAGTCTCGGGTGGGTCCTTTTTTTCGGCCTGCCCTTGTTCTCCTTACCGGTTAGTTTTCTCATCTTTTCTCCTCTCTCGACTTCCCCACTTCCCTCCCTTCGTCTTTTGACGACGAGAGGGACGCACGGCGACAGGTTGCCGGCATTTGCACCTGGGTCTGTTCCCCAGTTTTTTCTGCCATTTCCCCCCGTTCTGCTCCCACTCTCCCTCCGTTTTTTGATCTCCCCGGTGTTTTTTTTCTCTGGTCCGAACGCAACCTGTGAAATCGCCGGCCCCCCCTTCGAAGGACCCCGGGTTCCCCACTACGTTCATAGACCTGAGGGGCCTCCTAAAGGAGGCGTTAGAGGATATGTCATCGAGCCTTTCCATGAACCTTCCCTCCCCTCCCCGGTACTTGCCTTGCTTTCCCTCCTTCCCCCCAGAGTCGATACGTGCGCCTGACGACGCTACTTGCACCCCGGCCATGACGGTCTCCTATTTCCTTTCTTTGACGTGTTTCTTTGTTCTTCTAGAGATGTGTCCTCTGCAAAGGACGCGATGATAGCAACCGACCCCCGCTTATTTTCCCCCACTTCCCTCTGCTGGGTTTCGCGAACGCTCGCACGAGCAGTAAGCAGAATCCCTCTCTTTCCCTCCCTTATCGGTTTCCCAGGTTCTCCCGATACGTTCAAGAACGGCTTCTTCTGCTTACCGGGATTTTCCTGCTGTTTCCTTGTCCCTGTTCCATTTCCTTTTTCCAGATTCCGCCCGGCCATTCGTCCGACTACAAAAGATAGGACGTATTGTTTCATGTATCGTCTTTTGACTGAAGACCGCCCCAGCAACTCACCCCGACCTCTCTTTTTTCGACTCCCCCTCGGACCTAGATCGCCCGTCGATGAAGGCCGATACGCTCAAGCGGAGCCTGGTGAAGTGATCCTTCCGTTTCCCCCACCCTTTGCTCCTCTTCTGCCTTTTTTTTTTTGGTGGGCTCGGAGCCTATTGTCGAGCTGCTGTTTAAAAGTCTGGATTGAGCGACCTTTGCCGGGTGCGTATCATTGTCGGTCCCCGATGCTGCTTCGTCTTTTTTTTTCCAGCTCCCTGCTGGATTGTTGCCAACCACGCATCCGCAAGACAGTGCGCTTTTAGCACTGTTCTCGACGAGGAGCGCGCCCTTGCGGGAGTCTAAGGACCCCCCCTGGCGTCTCCCCAGCGCTGGGGTGGATCGCTTCTTGGGCGTGCCGTATTACAGACTGGCATGCTTCCGACCCCCTACCCCGTTGCATTATAAGTTTGAGCCTTTATTTCGTAACGCCCTTGTCCGACAAACTTTCCTCTGAGGCTTTTGATGACGGTCACCTGCCCCTTCAACCTCCTCTTTTTTCGCCCTCCCTTATGCG
>Ga0179591_1382054_pt1 | contig 17144 bp, 13 predicted proteins | sample CZOMad2_1_08_16f_FD_182891 | JGI IMG/M metagenome (GOLD analysis project Ga0179591, IMG submission 182891) | Vadose zone soil fungal communities from Angelo Coast Range Reserve, California, USA - CZOMad2_1_08_16fungal (PacBio error correction) | ecosystem: Environmental > Terrestrial > Soil >... | reverse complement strand
TCGGATCAGACTCCTTTCTCGCCGTTTTCCCAACGGCGCAGAACGAGCGTCTTTTTTTCTTCCTTCCCCAACCTAAAGGGACCCACCACCCCTTCGCTGAGATTCCCTCTCCCCCCAGAGCCCGAACGCCTTCTTCATCAGTCTGCACCCAACTCCTCTTTAGAAAGCGCTTGATTCACATTTTCGCTGCAAAACCCTTTCTTCTGCACCCTGCTGCCTCACTCTAGTGAAAGACACCCCAACGTTCCGAAGCGCCAAGAAACCCCATGACTCCTTCCCTTTTTTCGTTTTTTTTTTTGTTCTTTGTTCCTGGAATTTTCCTTTTTTTTGGCCAACATTCCTGTTTGGTCCAGTTGACAAGAAATTGCCTCTTAGAATTTGAGAACGTCCGCAGCGCCTCTCTCACATGACCGATTTTTCTGCTCCTACCTAGCAGATATCCTTCCCCCCTTTTCTGGCAAATGGACTCAGTGCCCCCCCAGTCGCTTTCGGGGACACTGATTACTATGCCACCCCAGACTCTTGACCACCCGATGCTGATCCCACCACCCTTCTCTACAGGGGTTTTTTTGTGCACCGTAGACCCCATAACGACAAAACGTCCTCGGCGCGCAACTTGTCTTCTTTATTTCATCCTTCTCCTCGGAACGGTGCTGCCCTACTCCTGCCCAAGTTAATTCGCCTTTCCCTTCTTTCCCCCTTTTAATGCGCTATTCTAACGTCGGTCTTATTTGTATTGCGCCTATCTCTCTCACGCTTTCTCTTGATGATAACCTTTTAGTTTTTCTTTTTCCACTTACCCGTTTTTTCTCCTCCCGCCCTTTTATAGCGTCCCTGACCCTTTTTCTTCGGGTTCATACAATTTAATCTTTGACACACATGCATCTGTTCTTTTTTTTTGATTCCCGCCCTGAAGGCTGGCCCTCTTCTCCCAACCCTAGTTATCTGTTATGATCTATGCCGCGTCTTTCTTCTGTCAGTCCCGGGCCCCCCCCTGCAAGCCGTTCCGGCGAGAAAGCTGCGGCCCACAATGTTTCTCACCCCCCCCCCTCGACCGTTTTTTTAAAGACGGGCTTTCAGGGGACGTCCTTCCGTGGGGCGCCCGGGACCCTGACTCCCAATGGCAGGACGGTCCATCTACGAACGCCCCTTTTAATTCGTAAACAATGTCTGCAATGCCCCCCTCTTTAAAGAAACGCTCTGAAAGCCCCCCTTATAAAATCGCACATCCAGTAATTCCGAGTCTAAGAAGACGCGATCTTTTCTCCCAGTGATCCCGCCGACAGTCCCTCCCCGATCAAGGTCGGCCGCCTCTTTCGTCCTCATTGAGCGGGTTTCTTTAGCACTGGTATTTTTCGTGGTTTTTTGAACCCGTCCCCCCGACACTCTCCCAAAAATATATTATCGAGTCTGGCTTTATTGTGCTGGTCCCGTGTTTTTTCCGGCTCTCTTCTGGATCTCTACAAGAGATGGCCTCCGTACTTCGTCCCTTCTTTCGACCGAGTTTTAAAAACATTCTTAGTACTGCGCCTTCCAATATAATTCCAATAGCCCCCTTGAATATCCCCCCCCATTGACCTCTTCCCCTTTCCTCCTGTACTCATTAGTTTTCCTTTTCCGATCCTTGTAAGCGTTTCCGAATTCCTGCCGAGCTTTCTCGGAAAGGCTCTTTCCCGTGATCCCCAGGCTTGTAGACGGTCTGTCTATTTTTTAGCCAGCCGGGTGAATGTTTCAAAAAGGCTCCTTTTGGATACTGTTGCCTTTCCTTTTCCCTCATTACAATGAACACCACCCTCATGGCTGCCGACAAAAAACGTTCTCTCTTTTTTTAAGAATAGTAATTCCCTTGGTTTTTTTGCACGAGTTTCTCGTGTTTTTTCCTGTCTCCCAACCCTCATTTTTGTTCAGTAACCCCCCCCACCCCAGCCACCACTTCTAAAAACAGAACCCCACGAGAGGTTCCCTCCAAACTGACTATTAACGGATTACTCTTCATCCAGTCTGCTTCGTGAGTGTGTGCTCTGATCTCTCTTTTTTGGAAACCCTGCGCCCCCGAAGAAGCTTGGGGAGGTAATTTTCGTGATCTGCAATACCGATCTCGGATGCCCGCGGCCTATGTCGGATCAAACTCCTCTCTCCACATGAATCTTCTTCATAGTCAAACTTATCAGTTCTCTTCGCCCTTTTCCGTGGGAGTGTGTGTAGGTGCGAGGCTCCAAAAAGGTGTGTGAACTTTAAGTGGTTGGATTTTGGAGCAATGTCACCCCGAGCACGTTGCCCCCGGACTCTTTGGTTTCCCGCTCTGTCGACAGTCAAGCGACTTTCCCTCTGCCAGGTCTGCTCCACTGTTGCTGTGCCCTTTTTACCGCCTTTCCCTCCCTGAGCCCCCCTCGCTTTTTTCTTGCCGAATCCCCTTGACTGAGCCTCCCCGTTGCCAGCCCCCCCCCCTCTCTTTCTCCATTAATCATCAGTTTGTTGTTGAGTCCGTAGATTCTGGGTCAAGTGCGTCGGCGTTCTTATCGCGCCCCTCAGGGTATCCTTGAATGACCCTTCCATCGGTGCATATGTAGTAAAACCCGTCCCCCTCATACCTTTTCCACCCCCATAGCGGATGTCCGCCCCGCGGTTCCCCCCCCCTCTTCCTTGATCCCCGTGCCCCGGAAAACTACTCTGGTAGAGAAAGACACCCCTCCCATTGCCCCAGCGGATTTCTATTCCCGAAACCTCATATCAACCGAGGGTAGGTCGGGACGTCTTCGGACTTGCTCATTCGTGCGTTCGCGTTCCTTCTGAAGAGGGACACCTCGCTCTTCCTTCTTTCATTCCTGAAGGGATACACTTTTACCCCACCTGCTTCTTTCGGTGGCGCGTTTTTTTCCCATTCGTCGCAGCGCACACCACCTTTTAACATGGCTTGATTCTTCCCTCCTCCTGTATTTCCCCTTCAGTCCTGTCTTGTTGCCCTTTTCTCTTGTGTTTGTCAAATCACCAAAGTGATTGTGGGCCGTGCACCACACCTACGCTCCGATTGCCCCCCCCCCCCCTTTTTTTTTATCCTTCCCATATTTGATGTGTCTTTCTGCAGAGTCCCGCTTTTTTTGATCTCACTTTATGGTGTTCCCCCTGCAAGAGACCTCAGATTTCCCATCGCCGGGTTCCCTGCTTGGTTATGCCCCTTCTCCTAACAATGTGAAAGCCGGCCTATTTTAAAACCTCTTCGGTGTTGTCCCTTAATTCGCCGCAGGAATTCGTTAATGACCCCCCGTTCGGCTCGACAAAGAACCCCCGCTTTACGGCTCCCCCCCATCTGGTGCCCCAACTCCCCCTGTCTATATCGTCTGATGTAGTATCGGCTTGTCTTCTGTGGCCCCCCTACTTGTGTTCTCCCCTGTCGTTCGAACTGGGTCCCCCCGTCTCGCCCGCAATCTTTTGGTCGACCAACCATCATCCGTGTGCAACCATTTTCTCCGACAACTGCTTTCTCTCGTCGATGTTAAGTGAAATTGCTTCCCCCCCTTTAGAACCCACTGAGATATCCCAGGTTCTACTTACAACCCCCTCTCCCGCTCCTGCTCTCTACGATCCACCAGACCTTATTTTCTGTTTTCTACCTCGTTTTATCTAGACCCTACCTCTTAGAATAAGGACTTAACCCTTTACCAGCGTTTTTTTGTTGATCTCTGTTCCTAAGTCGTTCTCTTTCCATAGTTCGTGCCCTTTCCATGGGACATTGTCTTTTACGGAATTAAATCCTTTTGAGTTTCCCTTGATTTGTCATTTCTCGTCAAAATTTTCAACTTCTGCCTTGAGAAATTTTGCCTCTTTTTCCTCCAAGGAAACTTCTTTTAACCCTCTTTGCCGCATCGGTTCTCTCTTCTGCTCTAATGCTTTCTTTTTCCTGAGTCCTACGCAATCCCGAATATGACTGGAACACGGGTACGAGGTTGGTGGGTCCTCCTCCCCCCCACGTTCATCTTTGAGTAAAACCTACGTGATGTCCCAATGTTCCCCCCCCCTTATCTTCCCGGCAACCTTCCAATAACCCCAAACCCCCACACTCCGGTCAGGACCCTATTCCCTTTCCCCCCCAGGTTGCCTTTCAACGTCTTCCTCTGTTGTTAGTTCTAGTCAATCGCACCCCTTCGAGGCGCTAAGGATAAGGCCCCTGCCTTTCCCTCAGTATTCCTTCCCCCCGGTTTCACTTCTCCCCTATTGCGCCTTCGTAATTCGAAGTCTTTCTTGCCATAAAATAGACAATACTAGCCAGCAAAAAACCTTGTGACTTCCCTTTAATGGACACTTTGTCGACGATTGGGGTATTCTTTTACACTCCCCTTCGCCGCTCGGTACGGAGTGGAACCGCATCCACTTTCGCGGAAAGGTCTTTTCTTCCCTAGTATCCCCCGCGGGTAATGAACCCTTGGCCACGCGCCGACCCATTGCGTCTTAATTGCTCAGTCTCACCGCTGCTACTCGAAGGTCTTCTACCATCTATGTGATGCCACCCCCCCCGATTCGTTCGAAAATTTCTTTTCGGCTTCAACCTTTCTTTCACCTGCTCCTATCCCACAACTTCCCCCTTTCCCTAGGATACGAACTTTTTCCTCTTCAAAAGCTCACGGCGATTCCTGACTTAGGACTTTCTATTGTTGCACGGGCAGCCTCTTCGCGCGTCCTCCCCCCCTGTATTTTCCATTTTTTTTCGCGAGAACGAGGGTTCATTCCTGCCGCCCCTTCGTTGATTGCGGTTCATTTTTTGGCTTTCGTTCCTGATCTGGGATCGTCTCTGGTCTGATCGGCGGTGGGCGGACTGCTCCTTTGAATTTTCTTTGCGCTCCGGTGAAAAGGCTCTATGTCGTGACCCCACCAATCCCCCAACTCTCTTTTTCCCCTCATCCTCCGTGTTGGAGCTTTTTCGTTGATCACGCTCATATCGCCTCGTTCCCGCGTCACGCCGTCCGATCCGTCCCCTTCTTCAGACTCCCCCAACAAGGCTCTCACAGCCTTCCCTAGACCCTCGTGCCGACCCTCCGCGCGGTAAGCCCTAACTCAGTAGGCGTCCTTCCAAATCTGCATTAGCCTGCCCACAATCTCCGCCCAAAACCTTTCTTGAACTATATGTTCTTTGCGGGCGTATCTGGAGACGTGCAAAGAAACTCCCGTTCGAAGTCTTCAGAAAAAATCACTTCCTTCTCTTCGGAGTTTCTTCCGCCGGCCCCCTGGACTTTGCCGTGCTTGTCAAAAAGCCGACCTTGCTGGAATTGACCCTCCCCGCGGTTCTGTCCTAGACTTCGGCGTGGAAAGCCTAACGATGTCTTCTGATCCCTCGAGCCTTTCTCCTCTTTTTGACCATGATACCCCTTCTCCCCCATTGGCCATAGCGCGTAGTACTCCCGCCCTTTTTTCACATTTCCGAGGTGATCGCCCCCAAGATTCCTGGACGCCCTTTCGTCATACCAATGAAGATTCTCTTGGCCCGGCGCGTGCTTGATTTTCCTTTCTAGACCCTCCCTCGGAACCCCCAGCCTTCAATGTTGTGCTATCTATTTTCTTTCTTCTGCTGAATTCATGCATTACTGCTGCATCGCTGTAGCTTTCACCCTGGGCTCAAATGTCATCGCCTATCCCTACTCCCCTTTGAGCATGCCCCCAGGCTACTTTTTTGGGATAGATAACCCCCGCTGAATGTACCCTGCCCAGGGACTGGCCCTTTACATCGCGTCCTCTCCCTTTGTTGCGTGGGCCCCAAATTGTTCCCCCCTGTCTTACATCAAAGCATGTTACCTTTTTTTCTAACCTGAATCCGCTTCCCAACCCCTCTTTTTGACCCTGTGCTCTTCGATGGTCGTTTTTTGCCCCCACAGCGCCCCTCACAGGCTAGACACGATGCACCTTTTCCAAAACCTCGCCAATTCTGTAAAAGATTTGGCGTGGCAACTTGCGCAAGATCCTTGGGGTTAAATTTTCCTTGAAATTTTCGGCTCGCGTTAGCGCCCTAACAGCTACGTCTTCAGGGACCTTCCCCCCCCCTATTAAAACTCTCTTTTCCAATCTCTTTTCAAATTAAGTCTTTAGTCGATTTGTTTTTTGATAGTGTATTGAATTAAGGTTGAGGGTACTACCTGTATTGTTGTGTTTTGTCTCCGGAAGGTCTTTCTTGTAGCCAAGATCCTTTGTGGTTTCGGAACGTTGCACCTTGCAACTACCAACCCCCTATCGAGTCTCTTTCTTTTTTTTGTCTTCCCCCCTGTCTTACATGTTTTCCTTTTTCTTTTATTGTCTCCGAGATTGCCGGCGAGTTGCCCTCTTGTCAAACAGTGCGATGTTTATTGCCTTCCCTTCCCCCTCCCGTCATTCCCCCACCGTCGTCTTTCTGCAATTCCCCCAGTCTCTTTTTAGCAGCCATGCTGTCTTTGTCGTTTATGCCTATTGACCGGGTAAGCGTTTTTTCCCCCTCCATGCCTGCGTCTCGCGATGAAAATCGAGACGTGAGAACCAGGCTTGATCGTTTTCGGTTGCGGTGCTACGTTTTAGCTTGTGTGCTGCTCCAAGTACTTCTTTGCTCTGAGGATAACGATGGCCTTGCTTCTTTCAACATCCCTTTCGAGCATATCGCTGACGCAACCACCCCCCCCTACACCCTTTCGAATCTTTTAGCCTCTCTTTCAGTTTTTTCCGCCCGGGCTTCTTTCGTTTATGCCACTGGCACAAAATTTTTTTCCCCCTGTCCACACAAAGCACCGTTTCCCCACAGAGCCACAAGGCCGGGCACGAACTGGGCCCACTTCACTGCTTAATTATAATACTTTTTCGTTGAACTCGCGAGCGAGATGGACCCCCCGATGAAGCACATCCCGAAGCATTGGGCGTCTTTTATCCTTTCGGGCTCTGCCAGATTTCTCCCGTTTTCGCTCGGGCTCTTTCCCAAAAAGGACATATCGACTGAATCTTAGGCCTCCGTAGAAACCCCGTACTTTAACCCGTTGGGGGGGGATCCCCACGCCGGTTCTGCACTTAAGTTGTACTTTCTTTCTTTTCGACCTCTTCCCTTTTTACAAACGCACCGTGCTCCTGTCATCTGGTCCGCCTTTGACTGCGAAGCCGCACAGTGCCGGTATTTTGTGGAACTTTTTTTCCGTGCCTCTTCCCGATGACGTTCTTTCCCTCGCTTCTTCTGCCTTCTCTTCTGAAGCAGTGGTCCCCATCTCCTTTTCTCTCCTCCTACGTTTTGTGATCTTTGTGGTCAAGCCACTTTTGAGACCTCTCAGTCCTTCTTTTTTTGCTCCCCGTGTCACAGGCGTTCTCTTTATGGGACTCGGCCCAATCTCCCTTCCCCTGTAAATAGTCGGTCCTTTCTTCTCATCGCTTTCCCAAGACCTCGCATCTCTGATGTTTTGGCAGCTCTTGTGTCTCTCCAGACCCCCCCACCTACATGACCCCGCCTTTCGTTGATCTCGCCCCCTCAACGATGTACCGTCTCTCGCATTCTTTTCTGTAGACGCTTCTACTCCCCGCTTTTATTTAAGTATAGTCCTTCTTCATAGCTTGGCAATCTCGCGATTCCCCTCCTATTGCCCTCCAATCCCAGCCCCCAAAAGACGCCCCCCCTGCTTAGTAGGGGGCTTTCTCCATCCCCGCTCTCCCGCAAACCCGATTTTCCCAACACCTTTTCAAGACAGTAATCAGTTCCCTTGTGTTCGTGCCCGCGCCGTGCTTCTTTTTTCCTTGGGGTTTTTTACCGCCCACCCCCACGTGCTTTTTTGAACCCAATAAACAAGCCGCACTCCCTTCATTCAACCAAAAACCTGCCACCACTGTACATTCTTCCCAAAAGAGGCCCGAAAGTGTAGGTGTTTTTTTTTTTAGTCCTTACTCCTCCTCTGGTTTTTTTCTTTCCTTTGATGTGACCTATCCTCCGCCCTTCTCCGCCGGCCCTCTACTCCTTTTGAGCCACCCCCTTTTTCTGTACTCCCCCCTGTTAGAAATCCTTGCCGCTCTTCCCGCTGGTGCTTTACCCATCCGAACCCCTTTCAGTCCGCCCTGGAATTTTCCCCCTTCCCACCCGGTCTCTTTTCCGACCAAAGACTCCTTTTTCCCCACTCGACTTTTTTTTGCAAACATGCTCCTCCCCTGTTTCTGACTTCTTCTCGTACCGGTGCAATATCTTTCCCCCACTTGTGTTTTTGCCTTTCCCCGCCCTTTGGACCTCCCCCCCGCCTTTCGCCCATGGCATCTCTGGTAGACATCCACCAGCTCCCCCCGTTGGGGGGATTTGCCCCCCCCGACGCGCAATCCAACACTCCGAATAAGAGTTTTTGAGAGTTCACTGTGACCTTGAAACCACGCGCGTCTACCTTGTCCCAACAAAGACCTCCTTCTCGATTTATAAATTCCGCCTAGAGAGGGACTTGCTCTTTATCTCCGAGCGACACTACTTACCTCCTACGGGACCGTATACACTTCGTCTTTCCTTTGTGTCCCCTGTGCATTTCCCTTTGAATGGTTTCCGCCCATAAATAGTCTTCTTCAGTACTCCTCTATGACCCATCGGAGTACTCTTCTCTCCAAAAAAGGCCCGGCCCTTGAGACTTCTGCCAGCCGTTTCCTTCATGACACTTGGGCGAGTTTTCCAAGCTTGGGCTGTATATCTTCTTGCATGTTCAGTGTTGCGTTGGTCAGGTCTCCCGCGAGGCCACCTCCCTACCAACAGACACTCGGTGTGTTTCTCCTCCCCCGTATTCCCTTCCTTTGAATTCCTTCAAACCAGCCCTTATTGTCCCCCTTTGTCCCCCTGTAGTGCCTTCAGGCTTCCTGTTCTCCAGGAACCTCTTTTTTTTTGTCTCCCTGGTCTTTTCCTTTGATACGCCAGAGTTGTCTGCCCCCTCGTAGCAAACTGGCTAGGGATAATCCGACTCCTTCGAGTGACATAGTCAGTAATGACCCCCTGTTGAAATACAGCCTTCCCTGCGCAGTGTATTTCCTTTTCCCTTGCCATAAAAAATAGTAAAATCCGCGAGCAACCCAAACCCCCTGAACTATGGTCTGGCGTCGTATTTTGGTAACCCCCGACGCCGCGGAGGCAGAACCCTCTTGCGCTCAGCTTCCTCCTTCTTACCGGAAGCTGGTCCTCGTATTTTTACTCGAAGGACTGGACTTGTGCCCCGCGCGATGTCCCATGTGGCGGCGAATTTTCCAGTCACGGTTTTAGGCCAAGACCTCTAGACCCCGGCATGAGTCATTCAATTGGCGAAGCTCTCAATTCGTCTCTGGCACAACATTCTGCAGTCCCGCACTTTCTCTAGCCGTTTGCCACAACGCTTCCTTTCCGAACGAAAGAAACTCGAAATCTCCATGAGCGATTCGATGCTCTTTTAATTTTCTTTCCCACTTTACGTCTGATTCTTGCGGACCGCATCTTCTCCCGAAGGCGATTCCGAAGTCTTTTGCTCCCCGCTCCGAGTGTCTACTCTCCCTGAGCCTACTGATTCTTGCTGCGCCAGACCCGCCCCTTTGTAGGCCTCTGGCTCTGCCGTCTCTTTTTTTGGGTTGGTTCGTCGGAACTGAGTTTCTGATCGAAGCCGTTTGAGAGAACTGCACCGCGAGATGATCCTCCCCCCTCTATATCTTCCCATACGTTTGGTGTGTTGAGAGTTCCTCTCTGCGGGTTCAATTCCTCGCACAGATCTGTAGTCAGTTTCAATTTCGCAGGTGTCTTCCCGGAGTCTAGTCCTCTCCTCTTCCAAATTCCTCTAGGATCGCGCACACCCTCATTATCTTTAGAGGAATTGGTTCTTTGCAACACTCTTGTTTGCTCGTCCCCTAGAATTTCTATTTTTGCTACCTGAGAGTAGGCTTCTCTTTTCCTTTCTCCGTTCCCCTGAACTCAGGTACCGATTCTGACCGCCACCATCGCTCCGTCTCTCTCTTTCTTCGTCGCCGTTTGCGAAATCGATTTGACGTTGTTCCCCCGGCCCGAGCTCTTGTTCTGGCAGTTTGCCCCCCCCCCGAACCAGGCGGTTCGCTAATTGTCCGCTCGCCCCCTTTGGTTTCCTACGCCCACCGTCGGCGCTCGATCCTTCGACTCCGATCAAGCAGCGTGTCAACTGCTTCCTCACTGGCCCATCGCGTATTTCAGTCGTTCCCAGTAGATTATAATCCACGATTCCTGTTTCTATTGCATTTGCATCCAGCGCAGATGGCAGTCCCCTCTCCGGTCGGTTTTGTGACAGTAATCCCTCCCCACCTCTGTTGAGCACTTGTAGCTTTATTCTTCCTGGAAATGTGTGCCCAGGTTTTCGAGTCATTGACCCGAACTTTCAGATTTCCTGTTCCCTACTTGTAGCTTTTACGTTTGGTACGAATCTCTTTATTGTTATACTTCTTCTTATTTGGCCTCTAGCCCTTTTAAGGTGCGCTTTTCCCCCCCTGCTGAAGGGGCTTATAAATCCTCCCCGTGCATGGACCTGTATCCGACGTGTAACTTAAGCTTTGCCGGTCCCTACAATTTTTGTCCACCTGAGTCTCACCCAAGGCTCGGTCCAAGGAGGACCCCCTAATTGAAGACTCCTTAGCTGAAAACAATCCCCCCCTGTTGTTCCTGCTTTCCCTTTTGGCTTTTCTAGATTGCTCGTCCTGCACAGATCCCCCCTGCCCTCACCGCCCCCGTCCCTAGACCTACACCTTTCCCCCCTCGCAAGTGTTCCCTTTGAAAAAGCCCTGAACAAGGTCTCAAGGCAATTTTTGGGGGCGCGCTTTCTGAGCACACTGGCAGGATCTTTTCTCCTGAACGCCTATTTATTCCGCAACAATGAAAAAACTCTCCCCCCCTTGACAACTTTATTCCTCAGCTCTCAACCCCCTGATGGTAACAAGTCATCTCCCGAAGTAGCTGTAGAGATAAAATAGTTGAGACTCCCCGTCATCTCTCCTTGGTCCCCTTAATCTCCTCCTCCCTCACCCGTTCTCTTTCCTTCTCTTTTATAATGGTGGAGTCTTGTTTTCGGTAAAGGTCCCTCGCTGAATTCACCATTTATCTTGTCATGGCTTCTCTTTGCTTGCGTCCCCCTCCCTCTTCTTTTTTCCAATTGCCGGTCCTGCTTCCTTGTTACGAGTGCCCGGCTATGGTTCGTCCTGAGCGCTGCAACCACTGCATTGATATTATTGCCGACGCTTCCCTTTCCATGAAAAAGTCCCATACTTCGCCTTCTCACCCAGCGATTGGTCGGTTAAAAGCATGAGTCCTTTCTGTCGCGCCGCGATCTTTTCTTTCCCTCTTTAAAGAATTACGCTCATGACACTTTCCCCCCAGCGGAGTCCCCTTGATTGATAGCTGAGGGAGTGTTTTACAGGTTAGTACCGAGGTCCTTTCTGGTGTTCCCCCCAACCCCCCCCCTAACCGGTCATCTTATATATATTGCTGATTCACCCCCAGGCACCCACTGCACCCCCACCCCCCTCGATCTTTAACTGTACAAAACATACCCACTTTCGAAGATCGAACCCTTCTGTTTTCCCTTTTTGTGGTCTGGATAGCGTTCTTTCCTCCCTTCTTTGTTCTTGCACTGGCAAAAAAATCTTTTCTCCACAAAGCCCACCAAGCCACAATGTTCAGCCCAACTTTATCGGGACGAAAAACTGAAATGAACACTGTACTTATTTAAGCCCCTGAAGTTTCAAATCGTGTTTTGGTATAGCGATATGGCCAAAACTCAGCACTCCGAAGTTTTTGCGAGTTACGTCCTCTTTCCCCGATCTTCCGAGTCTATGGCCCCCAGCGGCTTATTTTAACGGCCCTCTCTGGACATGAACTAGTTCTTCGCCCCTCTCCAGGCGCCCCCCTCGTGGGGAGAGAGTGTCGTTTTCTGATCCTCCAACTTGCCGTTTTTTGTTATGTTGTTCTTTTGCTTGCGACCCGAGTCATTGTCCCCCTCAGCACAGTGATCGGCATTTTTCCCTGATGGCGCGCCCCGCAGGGACTATGAACGCCTCCCCAGCCAAAGGGTGCTGTTTCTCCCCCAATATTACGATGACAACATGACGTTCACTTGAGCCCCCGCGCTGCCTTCAGCTTCCTGAACAGCCTCCGTTCTCTGAATTTGCCACAATCTCCTCTTTTTTTCTCTCCCTCTATTGTTTTTGTTCTCATTTTCTGTAATACTGCTTTCCATTGCAGGAAGCAGCTGTTTTCGTGAACCGGGTTTAAGCTGGTGATCTGGGACAGGAACCTTGCGTACCCCCACTGTCCCCCTGTAAATAGTCGGCGTTTTCGCTAACATCCTTTCCTGATAACGTTGTTGAGAGTTTCAAAATGCTCCTTTTTTGCCCGCCTGACATACCCTCCGGCGGATCTCTCCACGAAACGCTTCCCAGAGTCCTTCGGTCTTTCCGTTTCGATATGACTCATTCTGTGATCTGCCCGCTGAAGCAGGAAGAAGCCATCTCGTCTTTATAGCTCAGATTGCCCTACCCCTCTAACGCGCCACAATGCTCGCTCGTTCGCGTTGCTCCATCCCCTCTAGAGCCCACTCTTCACAACCCGCGGCCTGTCCAGACTTCATTCAGTCCCTTTCTTCATGTTGTGCGTGCCCGGCTCCTTTGTGCTCGTGGTGTATGGTGCTTTGTTTTGGCCTCCAAAACTTTTTTTTTCCCCCATTGAAAAACCCCCCTCCCCCCTCGCACCATAAGCTCCTCGCACCCAAAACACTATACTCCTCCAAACTCGCCCTGGTGCTTGTTTTGCCTGATCAAGATAGAGGTTTCTTATTCGCCCCCTTCCCCTTTGCCCCGGGCAAGCGCTATATATACTAATCAGGGTGACATGTCTGGATCCAACATAAACGGCTGACCCCCCTGTGCCCTCCCCTCCTAAGAAAATCCTTTATCAATTATGTACTTAATTCTATCCCCTCCGGGTTCTCCAACGCTGAAACGTCTCTGCAGACACCCCCCCCCTTAAGGAGCTCCCAATTTGAATGGTTGCACTCAATTGCTATACCTGTCCCGAATTAGTCTTCTTTCCCGGCGCAGAAATACTATGAACTTTGCCGACAATGCCTTATTGGTGAACTCAGATCTTATTCAATCCTGTCCAGCAATCCAACACTCTTCTCAATTGCCACCAACCCAATGTTACGTAACCCCCCAACGTGGCACCTCGATAGAGATGTTTTGATCCCTCTGAACCCGGGTACGAACAAGAGCTCCTCTCTACCAGGGTCTACCCCAATCACCGCTCCGGTATGACGACGATGAACCCTCCTGCCCCTTCCCCCTTTCCTTGCTCAATAGTATCAGAGAGTACCCCATTCAACAGAATACGGAGACACCTCCCCCTCTCTTTGATCTCTGACCGTCGAGTTTCTTTCCTTTTACCTTTTTTCCTGCCATGTTTACTGACCGTTTCTTCTCATCTACCCCCTCGATTCCCCCTGAAATTGCTCTCCTCCAACCCCTCTTGGCACAACGGCTAATTTAGCCCTCTTTTCCCCCCCGCCGATTTCCTGACACTTGGCATTGTTCCGGAAACATTTGGGCCTCGTATCGCCCTGTCCGGCAAGTGAGGACTTCTTCTGCCCTGCACGTACCTAGAAATGCGAGCCCCTCCTTAGGAAAAATGAGAACAGATGGTTGTTGTCCCCCCTGACCCCAAGTCTCCTCTTGAATCTCAGGTCTAGTTCCTTTGATGTCCAACGCGTTGTCCAACTGTAGTTGACCTCCAACTCTAAAGTTGCGGCAGGTCGAGATGAAGAATGCTTTGCTTTCAATGGTCTCTAACTAAAGTAAGAGTTGCAAATACCCCTTTTTCCCCCTCATCAATTTAGGAGAATTACTCCAAGTTTTCTTTCGTCGACTAGCAATAGGCAGTTTAATTAGACACCTTCCTTTGGAATGCATAAAGTCGAGACAGTCCCCTCACGTTGACATTCAGTCATCCCTAGCCCACCCTTCTCCGAAGACCCAAAAACATTGAGACCTAACTTGGAACAATTTTCAAGAGTAGGGTCCTTCTGTTCTCTTCCCCGACGCGTCCTCCCCTGGAAATTCGGCGTCTTCCCGAATAGATTTCAAGGAATCGTGTGGTCCCCTAGCAGTGTTCCCTCTGCGACCCCCCCCGCGGCGATCGAAACCGCCTTGCTCCTGAGGATCTCCTCCCCGGTTGAAGTTCCATAGATCTCAATCGCGTGCCTCTTCCACCCGGCGTATCACGCACAACCTTGTCTGTTACCCTCTCCAGAAAATTCTCGCCTTTTGAAAAAACTTCCACTTCCTTTCGCGGCCGTTTCCTGAAAAGCCCCCTTCGCCGCAGGAGCTATTTTTTCGAATTCGGTCACACGGTAAGTTGGCTTTCCGGTTCTCGCCCCCCTCCCTAGAGAAGACTCCTTTCTTCCATCAGAGTAACTGGAAGTTTTGCGCGATCTGTTTTCCCTTCTCAACAATGCTCTTTTACGAATTGCGTTTTTTTTTTTGGTTCGCGCTCCGCGCTTCGGACTCTCCTCCTTTTCCGTTTTCCTTTTCGGTCTTCTTCTGTTTCAAACTTAGTTTTCTCTTTCTATCCCTGAGTAGGTGTTTTCCTCAAACGGCGATCTTTATCGTGATCAAAGAAACTCTCTTTCTCCTGTTGTTTTTTCTGAGAGAGATTTTAGTTGACACGACATCCCTAGCCGCGGTTCAAACGTTCCACCCCAATTCGCGGTCGACCCCCCTTCCCAGGCGTCCGGTTCAGACACCCCTTCCCTTTGCGATGACTTGGCCAAGAGACAGCGCCGAGCGCTTATCTGCACGCAATTCATTCTCTCATAAAAGAGCATTTGAGAAGGGAATCGGTCTCGTCTAACAATCCTCCTAGTCCCCCCCCCCCCTTCCCGATGTCTCTTCTCTGTCCGATCCCCTTCCCCTCCAAATCCTTTCCCACCCTTGTCCTCGTCTCAGAAATCCTTTTTCTCCTCTTAGTCTTCGACTGCCAAGGGACGTGTGTAAACTTGATCTTCTTTTTGGTTTTTGACAAAGCCCCCCGGTTGTGCGCGATGGACATTCTCCAGCGGTTTTTTCCTAGATGACGAGTTGCTCTCGACTCCTGCTGGACTGACCAAGCGCTGACTGATCACCGCTTCTTTCCCACCTTTTTAAACCTTCCCCCCCCAGTCCCGGCCAGCGTATACGATGCCACACGAATTCTGGCGCCGCTGGCAAGGCATACAACAGCCGGTCGGCGTCTTCTTCTTGTTTTCCCCGTCGACTATACGCCCTTCCTTCCTCGACACTTCCCGTTATTTACCAACCCAAACAACCCCCAAACAGTTTGATCCTCGGAACTTTGTTTCTCTTTTTTTCCTCCGAAATGCCACCGTTCGATTACTCTGCATCGACTGCTCACCTGGGTTAACTACCCTGACTATGTATCCGTCGCCCTTCCCCTGTATTGCGCATAGATGACTCCTCTTTTTCTGATGGCTTATCCAAACAACCTGAGCCTTTATCCCCAGCCCATGAAGATGGACCAATCTTCGTCCTGCCTCCAAGTGTCTTTTCACCCAATTTTTTACATTTCTTTCAATCAACTTACTCCTTTCGGATTCTTCCAAGAATTCGAATTTCGCCTCTTCAACCCATAGTTATATTCTCCCCTGCATGCTTTCGAGTGATCATTCCGTCACCCCGGCGCCCAAAACCTTCCCTCCTTGAGCAAGGCGTCCCCGCGCCACTCAAACCTTTCTAAAAAGGACACCCATTGCTCTCCGTAAGCCTTCTTCTTAAAGGTCTCCCGCACAGTCGTGGGGGACCGAATTGAATGACTCCCCCGGGCCTGGTCTGCGTTAGCTAGAAAGAATATTTAATTCCTTTTTTCCCCCATCCAAATGGGAAGTCCCCCCCTATTTAAAGCAACTCTCAGCCTCTTCACCTCGCTGGGTCCCTTTTCTTTCCCCTTAGTCAGAATGTGTTTTTTTATGAGAAAATAGTGTCTCCTTTTCCCTCTGGACGAATAAGCAGCTTATTAATCGTCGCCCCTGAGCGGGTCTTTTTTAGCCCTGGTAGGTCCTTTTTTACCCCGTCCCCTGTACTCCCCGTTACAAGGGAAATCTAAAAACATTATCTAGTACTTCTCTTTCTTTGTGAGAGTAAAATGGTTTTCTTTCCCCTTGGCCTTGATTTCTTGTTCTTAAACCACGCGTCGCGAGTCTTCCTTTTCTCTGTCTCTACTAAGTGTTCAACATCTCCAGATATCTACCTCTCCCCTACAAGATCTCACCTCCTACCCCAGTAGACATACCATCTTATTTCCCCCGAGATCGGTAGATTTAAAGCCTATTAGAAGCCACGTGCCGTTGGAATTCCGCGGAGTCGGACGAACTTTATGAAAGTACGTGATCACGGCTTGCCATTCGGCTGAGGGTATACCTTCATTCCCTGCGTTCATGGGGTCTAAACGCACCAGAAACGGCGATGAGATACTTGGAGCTTGCCGGTACACACCAGGTTCGATAATCAACCCATATCTTACGCGAAAACAATACACCCTCTCCGAAGTGTTAAATACCGTTACTCGCAGTATGTTTTCCGCGTGGTGGTGCAGAGCTAGTGTCTTCGTGCTTTGTTATTTTGGCACGTGGTTCCAAGTCCCACTTTGTGTAGTCCCCCCCCCAACTCAACGTTACCAAAACATTACAAAAGCGCGGGCACGAACAATTTTTTGAAGGACCTCCCCCCCTTTTTCTTCATGAAAGAACCTTCCATTTCGTAAAATCGTCCCGTCCGCGCTTAGAGCTACTTGAAAATGTCGAATAATTGTTTCTTTATCTTTGCGCCTTCCCAAAATCCCTGCAAGAGATTTGCAGAGTCCCTGCCGGGCTTCAACGACTCAAGTACCTCTCGTTTTTTTCGTCGAACCGTAGCACTAATTAGCACTCTAGGGAGCGTTGCTCGTGCCCTAGCGAACTCCGTGGGGCACTGTAAGTCTCTGTTCTGTAGGCTCACCCCTAGTCATACCGGCAACGCGGATGTCAAGCGATTGCGCGGCAAACGCCGAATATTCAATTGTGCCGGTTTACTCTCCTCCTTTTCTCCCTTGACTTCCCGCTCCCTATTACCATTCCTTCATGACCGGCGACTTCTTCTATAATGAACGGCCCCTCTCTTGCAGTGACCCC
>Ga0179591_1327932_pt1 | contig 17145 bp, 15 predicted proteins | sample CZOMad2_1_08_16f_FD_182891 | JGI IMG/M metagenome (GOLD analysis project Ga0179591, IMG submission 182891) | Vadose zone soil fungal communities from Angelo Coast Range Reserve, California, USA - CZOMad2_1_08_16fungal (PacBio error correction) | ecosystem: Environmental > Terrestrial > Soil >... | reverse complement strand
CTAGAGAGCTTTAAAAGAACTGAGTATTTCCCCCTTACCCCCTACATAATTGAGGGTTCCATCCAGAGAGTCTCCTCCCATGGAGCCTGGAATGGGTTCTGACGCGTAGGGCTTTCCAGATGCCGGTTAGGAGGAGCCCCCTTGAACTCCTTCTCGTGAATAACGGACTCTCCATTTACTCTTTCAGACTACGAAGACTTTGGTGCCGGCAGGGCCCCCAAAGACAATTTCGACTTCTGATCTGCTTTTTCCCCCCCCTTTAAAGCCGTTGCACCCAAGACTTCCTGTCGGTGGACAATTTTTTTCCGTCTCCCTCCCCTTCTTCCTGTTCATTCTAGACCTGAGGAGTGTTGAGTCCCCCACCGCTTCTTCTTCGTGCCGCGCCCCTCCTCGGAAAGCGTCGATTTTGCGGGTCCTACGATGTGTGCAAGTTCCCCCCCTCCCCTCGTCCCTAGGTACGCGAGTCCCCAAAATGGTGACCGAGAGATAGGTAGAGACCTTCCTTTCTCCAGATGACGCGACTTTTCAGAGTGGAGGCAAGAACGGCACTCGAGTTCTCTTCAGTCCTTTCTTTATTCTTCGGAGAAGAAACTGTGTGGACATTTTTGATGAATTTAATCCAGATTTACATTCCAAACTCTGCCCGGAAATTCTCCCCCCCCGATCGGGAACCCCCCTCGCCGGTTAGAGACTCCTCCCCTCCCCAGGGCTTCCTCCCCACAGGTTCATCTCCCTCTGTAGTTTATCAGAAGAAAATCTCTCTAAAAGTTAGAAGAAAGATCTTCTTTCCTAAGTGACGGGATGTCTTTTTCCCTATGAGATGGTTCTAGTTCTGGCGGACACCTCCCTTTCTTGTAGTTTTCTATTCCTTTCTTAGGAGATTATAGGGTGAGGTTCTGTCGGGAAAGGCTTTTCCCTCTCGGCTACTATTATCTCTAGCAAGGAGTATCCCACGGTCAATCTTCCAGAGTTATCCCAGGGAAGACGATTCATCCTCCGGCGAGGTTACTCTCAGGTCCTCTGAGGCCCCCCTTCTTTCTTATGGAGTCCTCTTGGGAAACGCGAGGCGTGGGTCCCCCCCCGCTCCGAGAGATGGGCGGACCTCGCAGACTCCTTCTTCTGTCTTCTTTCTCCCGGTGATCATTCTGCCGGACAGGGTGCTCCCCCCCCCTTCCGAGACGGACCCTGATGCTGATGACCCTCTCCGGAAAGCCTTTTCCTTCTCTACGATCTGCGGCATTGGCGAGGGAAGCCTCGGCGTGCCCCGCCGCGATGCCGCCTGAAGATTGTCCTTTCCGAAAGAGAGACTTTCCTTTTTGACACCTTTCATCGACTCATCCTTCCCCTCCTCCAAGAGGTTCGGTCCTGCCCCTCCTGCAAAAGGGAGAAGTCGTCCTTGGTACTGGCGAGGGAGGCGGGAATCTTTCAGACGCTTTCTATCATTAAGGAAAAATCAAAGATTAGTGCATCTCCTCCCATTGAGTTTCATCTCCCCTAGAAGTAAGCCCTCACGGTTTGGGAAGCTTGTCCCGGTGCTGAGTTCTCCCTCCAAGATAAGCGTTCCCCTTGTGTTCTCTCCCCTGCACGGTACCCCGCGCCGTTTCTCAAGTAAGGAGGCGAGTCCGACCGCGAGCAAGCCCCTCTCTTTTTCGATTGCAAGCGTTCCCTTTGGGTCTTGTCGACCTAGGGTCATTCAATCTGTTCTATCTCTTTGTGTCAGGCCTCACCGAGAGAAGTTTTCTCGCGACCTGCGACTCCTTTCTGATCTCATCATTGCAGCAGAGCAGAGCACTTTTCGTCGCTCGGGCCGCTGAGTTCTTCGATTGAAGTGCAGGTACGGAGGTTTTGGAAGCCCCCATTGGTTGCCTTTTAGTTTGGAATGGGTACCTCCGCTTCGTTTTGACTCCCGTGACGGGACGCCCCTTTTTTCGACCTGGTCGGTGTTTTCTGGTGGCCACTGTGACCAGCCAGCCTGTGCAGTTTCCCTTCCCTCCTTTAACATGAAGAGCGTTTAGAAGAGCATCCTGCACGCTCGGTGCGGTAGAAAGTCGCCTCGTAGAGGGTCTTCCCCCCAAAAGAACCACGATTGATAGGGTTTTTCCCCTGGCCCTTCCCACTTATCGGTGGCCGAACTTCTGTACAGAGAATAACACTACTAACCTTCTTCCATCCAGACCGGCCGCGAACATTCCCCCCCTCTCGCCGAGTCCGTCTCTCCGGAGCATATAAAAATCAGGATCTCTCCCTCCCCCTTAATAGAGGATTTCTCTACTTGAACTCCCCCCCGGACCGTACGTTTATCCATAGAACACCCGAGGACCAAGAACATCCCCCTCCTCGGGGTCTCCAGCTCTTCCCCCTCTGACCACGTGACCGAACAAGTTTCATTGTCACAACGTCCCCATTTCCGCTCCCTGGCTATGTCCCAGGTGGCCGGCTTTTAAGCTTATAGATCACGAGGTACTTTCCCCCTTTTCCCCATAGGTTGGGCAGGCTCCCCTGTCGACAACCATTCCCCCAAGCCCGCACACCCCACAAGCGGAGCGCTGCGGCTCTTTCCCTTCTTAGTCTTTGTCGAGCACTTAAAGAGCTGGCCCCTGTTGGTTCAAGTATCCCTCCCCTCTTCCCCCCGTCTGGGAAAGCATTTGAGAGAGTCCTCTCAGGTTTTTGCTGGCCGCCCCTTCCCTTTTTCTCCTGGCTGAAAAGCGTCCAGCGTGCCCCGTGCGAAAGGGTATTCTTCGTAGAGGCCTTTTCGATGGCAACGCAGGTCTGGTCTTCTTCACTTTCCCTTTTCCCCTGAGTTTGCGGTGCCTCTCTACTACATAGAGACGCCCTTTGCGCGTAGGCAGTGTGCTGTTCCCTTCTCTGATTAGCCCTCCCGTCGGAAGGGGATAACTTCTGCCCCGTCCTTTGTGCCTGCCCCCTTTCCGTTGCCCGGATGTCCCAGTAGTTTTTTCCCTTCCGCTTCGCATTTTTCTTCCTGACGCTCGCCCCCCCTCGAGGCTGGGCGGGATCCCCCCCTATTTCCCTAAACCTCCGCCCCTTAGCGGCGCCTGTCAGGGGTGAAGCCGCCGCGCGGGATAAAGAGGCTCCTTACCGTTCCGGAGTTCTTTTCTCTTTTTTCTCTAACGCGCTGTTGACGATCTCCCCCCACTTTCCTTTCACGTCCGGGGGCCCCCCCCCAGGTAAGGGGCGTCTAAAGAGGACGGTTGAGATGAGTTTCGCGTGTGTCCTTTTTTCTTTTTTTTTCTTTCACGGAGACTGTTGGTGAAGTAGTTGGCCACTTAGGTTCCCCTCTCTCTTTAATCATCTCTTTTTTTTTTCTTTTTAGAGCTCTCCCCTCCCCCTCCGGGGACAACTACGGAACCAAACCTCCTTGATGCCCGCGCTTTCCTCGCAAATCCCTTTTCCCTTTCTTCCCTTTTGAACGGGTCACGTTACCCGCCTCCCCTGCGGGGTGACGAGCGTTCTCCAAATCGATCCGTGATCGCCCCTCCCCTCAACGTCCGTAACGGGCCTTTCCCCCTCGTGATCCCGAGAGGCTCCCTTTTTCCCTTCCCCCTGACGCGCCTCTCGTTAGGACGGAACTTCTTCGGTGATAGATAAAGCCCCTCGCGTTTCGTCGCTTTCTGTCGGGCAGAATCGGCTTTGATCCCCCCTTGCTCTTTCGCTGCCCCTGTGATAAAGCAACACCCCGGCCACATACGGTCCCAAGGGCCGTTTTTCCACCATTATAACCCGCGTTCCCCCTTTTTCTGTCCCATTACGACGGGAAAAGACTACAGAGCACCAGTCCCTCTCTGCTAAGGGCTCGATTTTCCCAAAATTCTGTCACTTTTTTCCCTTTTTACAGGGAGAGCCCTAAGTGGACCATCACAAGACGGAGCCTGTCTCCTCCTCCCGGGCGCCCTTTCCTTGGTCCCGAACCGGTTCCCCAATTTCCTCCCTTTTGACACCAGTAGAGGGTTCGCTCAAATCTCTTTTCTCTAACCCGACCCCTCTCCCCATCTTTACCAACTTCTGGACAGCTCGCCGTGCTCTACCCCCCCCCGACCCCTTTCCCCTTGCAGATGGTCGGCGCGTGTGTCGTGTTGATTCCCCTGTCCACATGCTTCGGCCATAAATACCCCTGCACCAAGATCTTCCTGATGATTTCCCCTCTGCTATATAGCTCGCGGCACGCGCTTTTGACGGTCTCTTAAGAGCTCCAAAGTGTAACCCTTCACCCGTTCCTGGTGCCGGTCGTGGGGTCTACTCCCTCTTCCGACTGATCGCTTTTTTGCGTGTCCCTACGGTGTCTTCGTGACGACGGACGGGGTTGGGCAGTATTAGGTAGTATCTGCACTTTTGCCTATCCTACTGCGAGACGGTCCCTGGTTTTTTCGATAGCCGGCGCGGATCCACGCGGCGAATCTGTGGGGTGTCTCTCGCTTTCCTGTGATGTCTTTGTTATTTCCTGTATGGACCTTCGAGGTATCCCGTTCTTCTGGCCTTTTGCCTTTCTTCTTTTCCTTAGCCCAGAGTCTTCTGTGATGAGAAGCCTACGGCTGATCGACCGCACCGAGGACGCGGTTGCCTCTTCCTCTGGCCGAAGTCTCTCCAGTGGCCTGGGGATGTTTCTGTCACTTTATGGTCACCTCCAAGGCGGCGAAAAGTGGCGCCTTTCTGCGGCACACGGTCCCTCGTGGAGGTACCCCCTTCCCCCTTCCTTTTACACCCAGTCACTCCTTCCTTCTCTTACCCCCCTTGAACAGTTTGGCAAGCGAGGCACTGACGCCCAGAGGACCCCCTGAACGGTAAGACAGCTTCCCCTGCCTTGCTTGCTTTCTAGAAATGCAGTCCAGCCGGTCCCCACCCTCGTCCCCTGTGTCCACTGACATTCTGCAGATCGCCAGCCCCTCCTGGTCCCCCCCCGATGCCCCCTCTTCTTAATCACCCTTAGAACAAGAGTTCATGATTTTTTTTCCCTGCTTCGGCCCTCCCTCTCCTTTTTTTCTACGGCGAGATGGCTTAGCGCTGCAAACCTTTACCTGATCTCAACGAGGGCTCCCCGAGACCCTTCCTGATCCCTTAGAGGTTTTGCCCTGAGGCTGATCCGGCTCCCTTCTCCCGGTGACGCCTTCCTCGTTACGGAGGTGGCCGTGCTCGAGCTGCTTCTTGCCTTCCCGAGGACCGCCCCTTACACGACCCTCCGGAGCCGCGGTTACCCCCGAACCCGCTGGTCACTCGGAAAAGCGAGAGAGGCATTCGACTCCCGAAACCCCCCTCGAGATTACGGCCCCCCACCCCTCATTGCGGGCCATCGCCCCTTTTCGGCGGCCATTCGCCCTAAACGAATGGCGCCTAGTCGCGCTCTACAAGCTTTTCTTCAGGAGAATCCCCTCCTCTCAAGACAGGAAGTCTCCGAGCGTTGAGGTCCCTCTTCCCTAACACCGCTGATTTAAGACGAACGGTCCCTCCCCCCACACGCTGACCCCCCTCCTGTAAATATGCTTCCCCGGGGAAAACGCTCCTCGAGTCCGCCAGCCGCCGCCCCAAGACCCCCCCGAGCCGACCTCGCCTTCCTCTACAGATCCCCCTTTTCGTCCCCCGGCTAGTCGGGAAGGATATTAGAGTTTCTAGGGCGCCGCCTCCCTCGAACAGATCAGATGATCCGCTCTTCGCCAAGTTCCTTCTAACCGAAAGAGCCCAACATTTGCGTCCCCCTAAAGCGCCTCGCACGGAAACGAGCAGAATAATAGAAGCCCCGGCTCCGTAATTAGAAATGCGAAGGGACTGCTAATCTTCCTTTTTTCTGGCTTCCTCTTTAAAGTTCGCACGCTCCAGAACGTCTTGAAGTGGAGAGGAGCTTCCCCGGAGAGGATGCCCGTCTCTTCCGAGTTCTCTTCCCCTTCTTGATGTAGGGGTCCGAAGGTTCCCTGATTCCTTGACTTCCTCCAATGGCCCCCCCCCCCCCCCCCCCCCCCCCCCCCCCCAGACCGTTCTCTTCCTTCGCCAGACTTAGTACGAGGGCGCCCTGTCCAGTTTGGTCCTCCTCTTCCCCCTTCCTTCCATATGGCGCGCATACCTTCTTCCTAGAGATAGAGGCGGTCACCTCTTGGGATCGGCGGGACATGCTCGGCGGCGTCGGGATGGTCCCCCCTCCGAGAACCCGATTCCTCACAGCGTCCCGGCGCTTCCGGGCGCGTCTTTGGTTCTCCTACGCCAATCCTCCTCTCGACTTACGTAAGTTTCTTCCCGGTGCATTCACACGATGCGTTTTTTTTTTCTCAGTTGGAGCGCCTTCGTTGGCGGTTGTGGTTACTGACGGAACCACTCCCCCCTTCCCCTCCCTTTCTACAAGATCTTCCTCGAGTGTGAGAACTGAAATTCACCTGAAGCCGCTCCCCCAGGAAGGGCCGGCATGACCCTGAGCTGCGAGGCTTCCCCCCCCTCCGGCGTCCTCCAGGGAGGCCTTAACCAGCCAAAATGTTGTCTTATGTTTTGCTCGTCTTTTTTCCCCCCCTTTTACTTCATCTCCCTTTTTGAGAGATATGTTTAAACTCCCACGAGCTTCCTCCGACAGCTCCCCTTTGCGTCCCTCCCTCCCGTACGCAGGGGAGTATTGGGAGACGCGCCTCAGGGAAAGGCCAGCTCTGCCCGCGTATGTTTATCAAACCAGCCTCCTTTGACTTTCCCTAGGAGATCTCCGGTTTTCGGGTTCTTAGACGAGGCCCCTACTTGGTGCCCGGAATATGGCGAACCCTCAAGATTTCACATGCTAGCCCCATGGAAAGCGCCTGGAACGAGTCGTCAGGTTTGCCCCCCCTTGAGGGACGTTTCCCCCCCGTCTACGGACGTTCCTTCTGCCGTTTGCGCTTCCTTCTCCCCCCCTTAGAGCCCACTTTACTGTCAAGAGGAAAGTGATCCAGCGTCGAGGCGACTTCCTGGTCTAGATGTGCCGTGCTCGCCGAGGCTCTCACTTTCCTCTAGCAAAGACCTTTCTTCCTTCTTCTCGGTAGAAGCCCCCGTTTACTGCCCTCCCAAGCTCAGAGTTTCTTCCCAGTTCCGGACAGGTCGCTTCCCCTCCTAAGTCGTGGAGAAGTAGGGAGTACCCCTTTTTGTGCTTGCCCCTTTGATGCGGGAAGGAGCTTCACCCCTCTTCTCCAAGCACCCTATGACCTAAGCACGATCTTTCATCACGCGGGTAGCGCTCCCCTCCCTCCCAGGGATTGTCTTTTCCTTGCTCTTTTTCCCGTTAGAAGCACCCCCTTTCACCGACAGAGTAGCGTCTTCTTAGGTCGAAGGAAGGGAGCCTTTTTCCGATGCCTGGTATATTTTCCTTTCTCTTTCTTGTTTTTGCTGGCTTGTAGGGTGATGCGCTGTCGGGTTAGATGTAGGGTGACTTGTTTGTAGGGAAAGGTCTCCTTCCGGTCTCAGCTGTCCTCTTTCTTTCGAGGGCGACTTCCCTCGTTAATCACCCCTTCCCGGAAGAGCAGGGCTTTGCCCGGTTCGAGAGGGAGCGCCTTCTTGCGTCTCTTGGTTTTGAGGAGCGATTCCCTCTCCGACGGCGGGCTGGCCGGTCTTTCACGGCCATCTGATCCAGATGGGCACGGCCGTCCCCGTTCAGCTGGTTGTTTCCCGATTCCGTCTTTTCTTCTGGGGGGATAAGATCGATCCTTGCCCGGGGCCTTTCCCCTCCTCCGCGACCGTCTTTCCTCCTAGGCGTCCCCATAGGTTCGGCGCTTCGGTACAGCAGTGGAGAGCGACGATCTGCGGCCCGGGTCATCCTTTTTTCCTCGCGTCGAAAAGCATCTTTTGCGTACCGTTCCCCCTTTGCGGGGCAGGGTTTCCCTATCAGGTCGATTCCCCGCAGCTGGGCGAGTTTCACAGCGGTCTCTCCGCGAGCGGACAAAATCTACGTCCTTGGGTGTTCTTTTTTTTTACTAGGTCACCTCCTCAGAGCAGTTCCGGGCCACCGCACCGTAGGAATCGTCCGTGCAATTTCATCCGGATCAGACTCTTTCCCAGTTCCTGTTCCTCTCCCTTTTCGCGGTGTTGTATCCTTTGAAGATAAGGTTCCAGGGTTGCAGAGAGGCCCGTCCCCCTCTCCCTCCGTAGTTCGGGGATCTTCCCTCAGAGCGCTTCCCGTCTCTGGTCCGCTCTCGAGGGTGATTACGCGCTCTGGTACCAGGATTTTTTTCTCGGTTTTCCTGGCCTTTACCCCCAGTTTTCCTCTTTCCTTCCGCCGGATGAGTGCCTTATGCAGAGCAGCAGAAGGGTCCTTTTCGTCAGCCGGTAGGGCCGCTTCTTTGGTGCTCGAGTTTTCCTTTTCAGTCAGGTGTTTTACTTGGTTTTCTCTTCGGTTGCCTTTTTCCTCCCCTCGACCGCCCCCGCCACACGGTCGAGACTGGTGTCCGAATAGTGCGAAATTGGTCGGTTGAGCAGCCTGGCGTCCCCAAATCCCCCAGTGGTTGAGCTTTCCATAAAATACAAGGAAATGAACCCGGAGTTTTTCCCCTCTTTTTTTCTCCTTCCCCTTTCTCGGGCGGTACGAAATTCAGCGTCGCCTTCTCATAAGCACCTGACTCTTTGGCCCCTCCGCGCCCCCCCTAAATAAAAGACCTCTCCAGACGGTGGCCAGGATTGATCTTTCAGGTAAATCCCCCTTCGAAATCACAAGGAACTTTAATCCCCACCAACTTGTCCCCCTTTTCTGTTCGATATCAAAAGCCCCCAAGGATATAGCAGTCCCCCCCACGTTTTTATCCGTCGAGATCTCCTGGCCCACTTACGGCAAGTCCCCCCCCTCGTCCAGAGCACACGTGACCCGTCCCTCACGCCTCTCTAGGAAAGCGCGTGCCGTCTTTCCCACTAAAAGGACCTCCCTCTCGTAGTACCTTCTCTTCACCGGTCCCAGATCGTCCCCGCTCTGACGGCCTTTTTCCAGGCGCTCAGATCAAAAGTAGGTACTTCATCGGTCCCCTTCGCGTGGGCCACGAGTAATGCCGACCCTTCCCCCCCCCGTCAACCATTCCCATCAAACGCACGCAACTTACCCCCCTTTTTCGCAAGCTTCCCTTCCTGCCTTTTCTTAGGTTCGAGCAAGCGCCAGATGGACACGAATTTTCCTTTTTTCATTCGCGATGACCCTTTCATGGGATCGTTCTCTTGAGCCCTAGCTCGTTCTAGACGGCGAATTGGTGGTCATTCTACAAAGAGAAGAGTGAACCGTTTCCCTGAGGTAGGCAGTCAGAGGACCCCACTCCCTTATTGAAAAGAAATCTCCCGAGTTCTCCCCTCTTTTCTTTGGTTGAAATAGAAAGGACACCGAGCCGGACAAGCCCCCTCATGTCCTGCATTTTCTTTTCTCCACAAAGGTGGCCCTAGCTTGGGGGTTTTTTCCTTTAAAAGGTTACGTCCCTTTTCAGTAAAAGTGATGTGCAGGGATAGGTTTTATCTCGCACGTAAGTAGGAGATAGAGTCCCCCCCTGGACGCCTTCTTTCCCGACCTTTTTGACCGCTCCTTTTCGACTTCCCCCCTCTGGCGGTATCCAAAGAAACCGGTTCCTTCAAACTACGGTCCTTCTTTTCCGGCGGCCGTCCTTTTTCAGCGACCAAGCCGAGAGTTCTTCCCGTCCGTGACTGGCTTTGGAGTTTACGATAACCGAGATGCCCCGGTTGACGCTAGTTAACCCACCTTTCTCCCCCCCTCCGGGTTCACTTCCGTTCTTTTCAGCAGACCGGGACGCTTTTCAGTAATCACCTTCGGTGTTGTCGATCACGGATAGGTGTTTGGTCCCTATTTTTCAACGGTAGGTCCTCCCCCTTTCATACCCGTTGTTGTTGTTTGATAGTTGACTCCTTTCCCTTCAACAACACCTTCTTCCCCTCTTTTGGACAACGCGAGTCTTACATCGCAAACCGTCCCGTTCGAAGAAAAGGAACGCGTAACTTCCCCTGGACGGTCGCACTCTTTTTGTGACAGCGTAACCTACATACCTACAACGCCCTCCCCCAACTCCTCCCCCGGTGCGTGACCCAAAGAGAGGGGTAGGATAACATTCGAAAGATTTTTACAGAGTTAGAGAAAGGTCACCTTTTTCCCCTTCGGATAGAAGTAGTCTCCTAGTCACGCCTCCTTTACTAAGACGGGCTCCTTTCTCAAGCCCAGGAATCTGCTTCCTAAGTCCCACACTTCTTCTCCTTGCAACATCAGTCCCTCAAAGGGAAGTAACCGGTCAGCACCAGTCCCCCCTCCGTAGGGTCCCCCTTGGCGACTTCGAGCCGCCGCACCCAGCTCACCTCTTTGGTAGTCTCTTAGAACCCCCCCCCCACATTGGCAAGCCCCCCCCCCCGTTAACATTCTTTCTTTTCCCTGGAGAGCGAACAGTCTGCCCCCCAGTGCGCTAGTATAACGTCATCAAGGGGCAACGTGCTCCTAGAAACAAGGTCCAAAAAGGTCCCTCTTACACCAGTAGATTTCTCAAGGCTTAGCCTTCCCAAGGGTTCTCCCCACCCGTGTCCCCCCTTGGAAAGACCCGTAGAAGTGATCGCCCCCCTAATAAGAAGCAAGCTTTTCCTCCTTCCGAGAGAAGCTTCCTTCGTCTTTATAGACCATGGTTGCCTCATCCGTGGCCCACCGTTGCCCCCCCTTGATGTTAAGTACCCCCCTCTATAGTCGCCGGCCACCTGGGACGAGCCCTAGCCCTGGCGGAGCGGGACTATTCTTCCCGTTGTGCAAGAGATACTCTCCCCGATTGTTTCGTAGGGATGGTCAGACGGCCCGCCTCTGGAAGCCCCCCTCTGTACGTACGTCGTGCCCCCGAGGGGTTTTCTCTCGTGACGACGGCCGGTCTTCCCTAGTTCAATTGTTCCTTTTCCCCTACGTGGTGGACTCTCCCCCGCATGGAGCGCTGGAGATAGCAGAGCGGCTTTCTCCTCGATATGTTTTCTCTTTTTCCTCTCCTGGACGGGCATTCTGTCTTCTTCTGGAGATTTGATGTACCTCCTCGGTCAGATTAGGCCAAAGAGGGGCGGGCTTGGACTTCTGCTGCGCTTTCTAACGAGTCTCTTAGTGCTGCTCCCCTCTTACGGCGTACTGCAACGTTTCTGACCGGTGCACCTGGGAGCTCTGCCGAACTTTCCCTCATTCTGGCATCTTTTCTGCAGAGCCCCCCCGTTTATGGTCAATTGCCAACCCGGTTTGATAAAAGGCGTGGGAGACTCCCTCTTCGTACCTTCTCTCCTTTGAGGTCCCAACTGCTTCCTTTAGACCCGTCACCGCACATAGACCGGCCCCCTCAAAACACCGACTCCGGACACGGCAAGAGAGGCCTCTTTCCTCCCAAGAGCCTTTTTCTAAGTCAAACGTCCACGGTTTTTTCCATGAGTCCTCCCCCTCCCCCTCTCCTGGTCGAAGGTATCTTTAAAATGAGAGCGTGGAGCAGAACCCGCGCAGATCTCCAGTCCCTTTTAAGATTAGCACCCCCCCACCCCCCCCCCACCACCCCCCAATTGAAAACGCGGATCCCCCCCTGCGAAATCCCTTCTTCGTTGAGAGCTGAATTCGGCGCGTCTTGACTGCGCGCTGGTAATTTCCCGCTGCAACCCTCCCTGATATTAAACGTTCCTTAACAACGCGAAAAGAGGTTCTCTAGATTAAAGGGTCCTTCTGAGGCTATCGCTCCTCTCGCCCATCCAATTCTTCGCCCTTCCCTGACCTATTGAGGTGGCCGTTTGCTTAGAGATGATGATGATTCCCCTTATGAAAACTTACCATTGACCACCTCCCTGTCATCAGGGCAGCGCGGAGAAGGGATCCCCTCTGGGTCCCAAGATGAGACTGCGTTTGATTCCCTAAACCCTGCCTTTTCCTGATCGGCCACCCCAGCTGCATTCCTTCCATCGCTTTTCCGCCGAGGGTTTTCCCTCCTAGTCCAAGAATGGCTAAGATAGTTCGATCAAACCCCTTCCAGACTTGACAGACCACATCTTTCAACTCCTCCTCAGGAAGTGAAGTCGCCCAGGTGAAAGGGCCTTGCGGCCTCTCTCTGATCACCCTTTTTTTTTCCTCGAACTGATTAGCCTACCCACTCGCCGCCGGGCCAATTTTCTTTCTGGCTTTTTCCCCGAAGCAGCGCTCCGGACGCATAACAGCTATACCCCGAGAAGTCTTTTTCTTCTTCTCTCTCCGTCGCTACATGCCGACCCGCCTCCTCGTCGGGCCCTTTTCAACGCGGGATCCTTCAAGGGCGCCCCCCTCCCTGGATAGACGTTCTCCTCAGCTGAGCCGCGTATTTTTCCCTGACAAACGCCCCCAAGCTCTTCCCGCGACTCCTCCCCTGCGCCCCCCAACGAGAACCCCAGCTCACAGACCAAGAGCCATCCCTTAGTACCTGCGCCGGGACGGCTACTTGGTTTCCTGGGCGGCGACCCCCTTTCCCGTTTCTGCAAGTAACCGTTCATGTCCCTTTCGTGTTTCCTTCCCCCCGGCGCGGACAGATAGGGCGGAGCTCTTTGCGGTGATGGCGGAAAGGCTTCTTCCCCGGACCCCTTCCATGGCCACCCAGGTTCGCCCCCCTCCCGTTTTTTCTTTTCGAGTAAGGATACTTAAGAAGCTGCTGAAGCCCTCCCAGTCGTTTTTCTTCTCCTCAAAGTTCTGTTCTTACCCCGATTGTCTGGGGTGGCTCGCCCGGACAAATGATCGGCCGAGGTCTGAACGGGCACCTTCCTTCACCCGCCATCGACCTTCTCCCAATGGTCGCGGATTGCACTGGCAGCCGCGCCTTCTTATCGAGCACCGGTCGAGACTCTTATCCTGGGTAGGACGTCCCCTCTTGGTTGCCACATCCCCTCTTCTTTCTGTCCTGGTCGCCGAGCCGCTCAGCTGCCTTTTTCTTTTTCCCCCCCCACTCCCCCTTCCCACTTTTCCTCGTTTAGACCCCTAGGAGGCGACGAGCTTTTTCCCGGCAGGCGTCTGCTTACTTGGACTCCGCCTCCGCGCCTGGCCCCTGTTCCCCTGCCTTCCCTCCCCCCTTGACTCGCTGGTGCTACACAAAAGTGGCTGCTTTTTCCCTCGGATGATCAGGTGTTCCCAATCTTTTATCTCTTTTGTGTTGAGAGCTTCTTATTTCACCCTCCGATTTCCCCCCAGCAGCCCTTTTTGTTTTCATAACCAGCTGTACGAATGGAGGGACGCTTTTCTGCCGCGAAGTTTTCTTCCCAGGAGCGCCGGCTTGCTTTATACCCCCTGGCCGTCTTTCCCAGATAGGAGTCTTTTTTCTCTATAGGTAGACCCAGGCCTCCGACGTGTTTTTTCTTTGCCCCCAAGACCAAGTCGCTGCTCCAATCCCCCTCTCCTATCCTCCCCCCGTTTTCCTGTTGCCAAACTTTCTGGGCCCTATTAAAAAGGAGACGGACGTCCCCGAGGAGTGGGGTGCTCCCGGCTTCGTCGACCACTGCCTTCGCTCCCTTCGGAAAGCGTCGACCGATTGCGGGTGTCCTACTTTCTCCAGTTCCAGCCCTCAGACGAGTCTTTCCTCCGCGCCCAAGACCTTGTTCCCGCCCCCCGACGCGGTTTTCATTTTCCCAGATTGTCCCCAGCTTTAAGCGTGGGCGGCCAGCAGCCTGCCAGGATGACGGCTCGTCCTTTTCCGTCGTGGAGATTCTTTTCCCTCCCGGGGTTTTCTTCTTCAGGGCAGGATCCCACGTCTCCCCTCCAGCACCGCCCCTGAGAACGGCCTGCCAGATCGGGCCCCTTTACGTAAGCGAAGAGCCCGAAATTCTTTTCCATCACCGGCCCCTTAAAGTTATCCAGGTAGTTAGAAGCCCCTCCCCCCCGCAGTCGTTAGAGTACTCTTTCTCTGAAGGTGATGGCTTTGGGGTTTTCCTTCTTTGTAGGGCGAGGCGCTTCTTCTTCCTGAGATGGAGAGTTTTCTCTTAAGGAGAGTCGGTCTGAGGCACAGAGTCCTCTGTGATTCGTTGTCTTTCTCTTTCTTTCTCCCGGCATAAGCTCTCGCTGAACGCCTTCCCCTCACGTGTCAAGCGCTCCCTACTCTTTCAAGACGAGAAGGTTTTCTTCGCTTCGAGCACTCTTCTCCGCTACGGGCGGCTGTGGTCTGTGAGTCTACTTCTCGGCGCTTTTCGGCCTTTGAGTCCCCCCTTAGCTCGAGACGATCGTTACTTCAGGAGGTCAAGCCTTTTGTTGTCCGTCGATCAGGCGCTTTCTCTTTGTGATAGCTGGGTTTGACTTTTCCCTCTTCAGCGAAGGAGACTTCTCTATGATATAAAATCGGGGCTCATGGGGCCCGTTCATGCTGGTATTCGACGATCTGAGCCCAGATTTTGTACCTAGTCTTCCCCCCCCTCGTCGTGCACCCCCCTCCCCCCCCGATGGAAGCAATTGTCTGGTTAAGGGCCCCTCCATCGCGAGGTTCCCTTCCCTCGAGGTCCCCCCCCCCTATGACTAGAGAAGATTCTTCTCGGTCTTCTTCGTTACTGCATACGGCTCCGGGTGGTCCCAGGGACTCTCGGAGACTCTTCTCCCCCCCCCTGGCGTCGAGGTTCTCAGAATCAGATAGACTGTCATTCCAAATCACCTCCTGCAGGAAGCCTTCTGTGATGGCATCGTGTTCAGAAGGATCGTCGCCTTTGTAAGATCGTTCCCGCTAGGAAAAGATGGTATTGCGACCATCCCTTGTACAGTTCTTTTGAAAGAGGAAATTACTCAAGTAGTAAAAGTAGGAGGAGTTCCTGCAGAGCTCCCCTCCCTACGGATGATGTAATATTCTCTCCCCTCTGTTCATGGTAGCCTCGGTATTACCCGATGGCAGATATGGCTGTGGTAAGCCGGCCCCTCTCGTCAGGGTCAGAGCGACCTCGGGGCTCCCTTTTCTCCCAGAAGAGCAGCAAGCAGGTTTCATCGAATTTTGGCCCTTTTATCGAATAGATTCTTTGAAGGTCGGTGGTCCGGTTCCCCTGCTTGTTGACTGCGGCAATCCTACGCGTTGCCCCCGGTAGTCTCAGTTTGAATAGAACTGTCTCCAATGGTCCTTCCTTTTGAGACCGCCGGGTGGACATTTGTTGAGGTTTTCGACATAAAATCACCGGCCCAGAGATAGCGGACAGCCCCTAACAGAGGCCCAGGTTCACCCTTGACTCTCTCTGCTGAAAAGAAAGAGGACCCTTTTCGAAAGCTAGCGCCTCAGACAGAAACTCTTCCCCCCTCACTTTTCCCGGTGAAATAGGTTAAGGTCCAAATCCCTAGGACATCCATTCCCTGGAAAATAAACCCTCCTCGAAGCGTAGGTCCTCGCTAGATATACCCTTCGCCTTCAAGGGCTCCTCCCCCCCGTCAGAAGGTGCCTATATTCCTTTAATTCCCTTCTTTCTAGTAAAACGCCCCCAGTAGTTGACCCGCACCCCCCGACCCCCCCCTCGATCCTGTTGAAGAGCCCCAAATAAACCGCCAACCCGCTCGTAGTACAGCTTTCTTGCACAAGTTCCAGCTACTGGCTCAGAGGAGTCCGTTCTTCCCCAGATCCCCCTAGGTACTTCTACTTTCATAATAGGTGTCCCTGAGTCTGAGAAGCCTCTTTCCCCCAGGTTCGATTTTCCCCACCGGAAACCTGAGTCGCCCTACTTTGAGGCGGAAGTCGGGCGTCTCCTTCGGAAAGAGATTCTCGAAGTTTTCTCCCCGATATGAACCGTATTCGACTTCGAGCGATCCCTCTCACCTTTCGGAAGAGCGAACCTTGTTCTCCGGTGTAGAAAAGCGTAAGCTTTCCCCCTTTTCAAGGGAGGTCTTTCTTCCCTTTCGGTGGATGTCCGGTAGGATTCTATGGTTTCCCTTTCTCAAGTTTCCTCTTTCAAGTTAGAGAAATTCCATAGAGGAGGACGAGTTTTCCTTCTTTTAGGAAGTGTGAAAGTTCCTCCCTTTTTGCCACCAAAATTCCTGGTTTCTTTCCTGGTGATTCCCCATCCGGGACTCCCCCCACTTTCAGGGATACGGTCTTCCGAAGAACGTCTCTAGTCCTCTCCCGTCGGAGTTCGGCCACAAAGCTTCTCCCCCGACAGGGACGATAGAGACGAACAGTCGCCCCCAGGTATCGCCCCCCAAGGTTAATGAATTCAATACGGTACACCCTTGCTGTCCCTCGACAAAGAGAGTATCCGACCCCCGTGCCCGTGACGGCATGTTGCTGGAGGGCTCTCTAGATCGATTCTTTTTCACCCAAGTCGTGAGGGACTTCCTCGGTTCTTCTACTGGCCGTATCCCGTCCTTTGACGGTTGAGATTCCTCGATCTCGGTCGATAAGGAGACAGGTTTATGTTGTGCCTTCTAGTCCCTTTTTCTTATCTCTATATTTCCCCTCCCTCTTTCTAGATCCCCTCCCCTTCTCTCAAATACGGGCCAACCAACGATCGACACGAGAGCAAAACCGTCCTCCACCTTTCAAGGTCTTTTTTTTCCCCCTTGGGAAAGGCTGTCTCACGAGTGGGTTAAGTGCTTTCATCCTCTTACCTTTCCCGTCCACCCTCCCAGCAAAGCCTTTTCCGGGATGACCCTCGCCCGGCTTGGTCGGCTCCCCCCCCTTCCGACTCGTTTTTCGGCAGGAAACTTTTTTTTTATCTCCCCTCCCCGTTAGCGAGATCTTCCGGAGGGAAGCCCCCTTCCCCGGCGTGTTCTTGACGCCGGAGGGCGCCTTTCCGCAACACCGTCAAGCAACCCTTCATTTGAAGCGTACCTTTTGAACCAGGATCCACCCCCCCCCCCCCCCACCCCCCGCCGGACGGGCTCTGGCGATCGCGCCGCCGGTGGCCTCCCCATGCAAAAGAGGCCGCTGTCGTTTCCTTGGCCCGCCCCCCCTACCACAGTGCTGTAGAGCCGAACGGCTGGCCCATCAGTCCGCTACTCCTACCTCCCTCGGGGCTGGCCTTTTATGACGATGGTCGACCCTGACCAACAAGGTCGAGGCGTCCTTCGATGGCTCCTGAGTCCGCTATCTCCCCCCCCTCCTTTTCGTCCTACTTCCCAACTTCGTGGCCATTTCGGTCGCAGTGCCTTTTCCAACCTTCCTCTCAAAGTAGCCTCTGTTCGCGTCTTCCTGCGGGCGTGTGTCCACTGGTTGTCGAATTTTTCTTTCTTCCCAAAAGAGTGTACCG